>WBZU01001229.1_pt1 | contig 19729 bp, 21 predicted proteins | sample 5204311 | NCBI WGS metagenome assembly WBZU01 (sample SAMN12344359, study PRJNA552823) | activated sludge metagenome | biome: Activated sludge suspended growth; feature: Nitrification reactor; material: Wastewater; isolation source: activated sludge from nitrification reactor of wastewater... | reverse complement strand
TTCTTCTGCCGAATAAAGCAGTTCAGACGCATCGCCACGCGCTATGACAAACTCGCCGAACGATTCGCTTCCTTCATCGCCCTCGCCGCTGCCATCATTTGGCTCGCATGAATGTCAACACACCCTAAGACAAATCTGAAGGTCATCGACCAACACGTCGACTAGTTCAAAGCCAAGAATGCGCCGCAACGACCTGCGAAACTCTTCGCTTCCAGAGAGCTCAAGTTCTCCAATTGCTTCTGCATCAAAGAAAAACCACCGGGATAGCGCTTTCGGAATGATGCGTTCGATAAACTGCTGGGGATTCGGGACAGCCCGTGGAATGTCATCCTTGAGTTGATAGAGGTTGAATCGTGATTCGTTGCGTCCGGTTACCGTTCGAACTGCCTGAAATTCATGAGTTTCGTGGGCAAACCTCAGTTCGACATAGCACTCCGCGCTTCGGTCCTCATCGCGAGCCGCTTTGTTGACGAGCAATTCCGGATTCGAAAGCCTCGGCGTGAAGGCACCTGTTAGGCACCAGAAGACGGCGTTCAACAAATTCGTTTTGCCGGCCCCATTTTCTCCATGGATTACCGTCAACCCGGTCGATCCGGCCGGCGCGAATTTGAGTAGTTGCGTCCCGTAAAAGCCTCGGAAATTGCATACTTTGAGTTCAAGCAAGAACATCAGAACGACTCCTTGGCAATTGCTTCGAGCAGCCGCTCCACCCGTTCGTCCACTGAGCGCGCCGCACCAGGCGCCTTGAGATCCCTTTCAAGGAGCAAAAGACGTTGTGCCACGGTGTGCAGTTTTCGATCAGTCGCGCTTATCTGGTTCGCCTGTTCTTCATCTACCTCCGCCGCAGCCTCTTGCAGAAGGTTCTTGATATCCATATGCAATCTCCCTGATCATCGAATTCGCCCGAAGGCAAATTTCCACTATTTACGATTATGCCCAGTCCGAGGCTCACCAGACGAGCCAATCGAGACACTGACCAAGATTAGATGGTCTTGGAATACGCCCTTGGGATCCGCACGCCTCCCTTGGTCAACCCCATGCGAAAGGCAACTCTCTTGTGGTCTGGGCCATAGCTCACGTGGATTGGACGGTCGCGACCGTAGTAATAAAGCCGATCGAAAGGCAGGTTCCCAATGATCCAGTCCGCAACTTCGCTCATATCCTCGTCCTGAACCAGGAAGTCGACGGCCGATCCCAGCCTGTTGCATACGGGATTCCCGCCGCGTCTCACTTCGTGGCAGGCATGCTGATCCAATTCGGGAGAAATCCGGCCCGGTATTTCCCTGGCAAGCTGTGTTGAACAAAAACCATAGGTCAGCCGGATCATTCCGAAGTATTCGATAACCGGGTCGAGGATAGTTCTGGCAAGCTCAAACAACGCCGTATAGGAATCAGGCTCCTTCGGCAGATTGGGAATCCTCATTGCCGCCTGCGTCTCACCGCACTCAATCAAATCGCGATAGGTTAGATATCGACCGCAAGGTTCATCAAGGTCAGGAATTCGTTGGCTGCGGATCAGCTGAAAACCATCGACCTCCCAACGCTCGCTATCGAGTTGCCGACGGAAGTCAGACTCGCTCGGGCCGTAGCCACTGAGGTCGTGTAACGCAAGCCCATCCAGCTCTTGTTCAAAGCGAACCTGCTCCGAATACCTTGGGAACTCCTCATTGATGTATCTCGACTTGTAATAGAGCAAGGTCGGCGGATAGTCATCCCCATAGGAGAACAGGTCGAGATCCTGGTCCCTGAGTTTGACCTTGACGCGCTGGACCAGTCGGGGCAACGGCACATCCTCGAAATCCTCAAACTTGAGTAGCGTGACCTTTCCGGAACGGATATGAATCTTTACGAGGTCAAAATCAGCCAAGTCACCACAGAGAACAGAGGCACATTCCACATAGATTCTGAGTATCGCGGGGAGTCGACCCAAAAGACTTGTATGGAGTTGTAGGGACTGGCTTTCTTCAAGGTAGCCATAGCCTTTGCTTGCCGCCTCGCGGCAAGCGTCGTCAATTGCCTCAAGATTCGCGAGTCCGAACAAGGCTTGTCTGGCTAACGATTGAGCAGCCGTGTAGTCTCCGAAGAAGTATCGGATATCCCGTTGAATGCCTGCTTCCAAATGCCGATAAGGTTTCCTCTTCTGGAATTGTTGGAGCGCCAGAAAAACGACAAGGTCTGCTCGCCTCGCACTTCGCGCGCGTTCAACGGTGTGCGCATCGAAACGGCTCTGCGCGACCTTCAATGCCCTTGACAATGATCCAAGGTGTTCATCGATTCGCACCACCAGTTCAGCCGAAATCTCGTCCCTTTCTGGTGGCCTACCAAGGGCAAGACAGACCAACCAGAGCTCCTCAAGAATTTCTCGATTTTCCTCAAAAATCCTCGTTGCGCGATCGATGCGTTCGATTCTTTGGCGCTTCGGCCGCTCGTGGACCCAGCCCCTCGAAAGAACTGTCTGTGCCCGACGGCCGTAGCGCTTGGAGAGGAATTTCTGTTCGATATCCTTATCCCGAAAGACAAGAAAGACACCAGGACCCGCAGCAATCGCACTCTCGTCGAGAGTGTGCTCGATGAAGTCGCGAAGCTGAGCTTGAGTGAAGTACTTTTGGAACGTATTCCGCGATGAGAGATACCCGTCCCCGAATACACGTCCATCCGGCTGGGCTTGGCTGGAGAGCATTGCCGCCACTGACAACACCCCTCGCGTGTGCGAATAGGCCCCCTGAAGGGCCTCGACCCGCTCGTTCAAATTCTCGATGACATTGATGACGAAGCCAATGTTGACCACATCCGCAATGCGCTTTTCTGCCTCTGGCGCATAGTGTGGATCCCAACCGCTTGCATCGATGCCATTTGCCAGCAAGCCTCGAACGTCATCGCCACGACCACAGCCATAGTCAAAAAAAGTGGCTTCTTCGTGAATCAAGCCATGACGCGAAAGCGCTTGCACCGGGGCCGAGAAATTTGATCGCGCGAGAGCAGTCAGATGGCGGCGGATCGCCGACTGATCAGCGATAGGCGCCGCATCCCATACGGCACCCGAATTTGCCAGCGGCACAAACTGACCACCGACAAGTTCATAACCGCGCTCGGCAATGAGCGCATACCAGTGTTCGCGGAAACCGATGCGATTGGGCTCGTCAAACAAGCCGAGTTCCTCGGCCGTATTGGTCAGCGCCTGATACGAAGGAACTCGATGATCTACTGAAGCGAGAAGTAGTTCTTTTCGGTGCAGTATTGGTGGATTCCGGGACTCTTCATATGTGCGAAAAACACTCGTTCCCCGTGATAGACAAACCTTCCAGCTTCGCCCCAAGACTGGAAAAGCGTCGTCGAAGAAATCAACGTAGTCGAGAAGTGATACGTCGTCCCCAAAACGATGGAGCTTAATTACATTGAAGTCTTTTCCTTGTTCAACTGAAGCAACTCGAGCCGCTTCTCCTACGAGTGCGCGCCATTCAGCAGGAAGCAAATCAATAGCAGACACGTGCAGGTAGAGATGCTCTGCAACCTGCTTGCCAAAGCCAGGCGGCCAGGAGGAGGGCAATTGCCGCGCAGGAAACTCAGTTTCTTCCTGCATCACTGACGCATACATGCTTAAAGCCCTGTCGATTTGCACAAGTCAAGCACGATTGCATCCCTTATCAGCCGTGGCAGCAAGTTCAACTACGTAGTAGCCCCGTCGGAAGTCATTGGGTCAGGATCGCGATCTCTGCTCATCCCACGCCGTCGATACTGTAAAGAAACGGTGGCCAGGATCGCACACCCTGCTCAATAAACAGCCTCCTTCAGTTCAGCTGCTATCGTAAGGCAAAAAAGCCAGGCCGCAGAACCATTGCAGCGCACGAGATCGAACGGTTCCAGCAACCCTGACATTCGTACCGGACATATACAATGATGTTGAGGTGAAGGCTCACGACAGGAGCCACCGAAAATGCAGATATTTGGAGCCATTACATGAGCGGCATGGAACGCATCTACCAGATTGACCAGATTCTCGGTGCCCGCCACACGGTCACCCGCAAGGAGTTGCAGGATCGCCTCGGCGTCTCCTGGGCCACGCTCAAGCGCGACCTGGCCTACATGCGCGATCGCCTGAACGCACCACTCATCTTCGACCGCAACCTCGGCGGCTACCGCTTCGAGACAACCGGAAAGCGGATCGGCCCGCAATATGAACTCCCCGGGCTGTGGTTCACGGCAGAGGAAATCCATGCCCTGCTGACCATGCAGCACCTCCTCTCGAATCTCGACACCGGCGGTCTGCTCGGCCCGCAGATCCAGCCCCTGCTGGCCCGCCTCACCGGCCTGCTCGGCACCGCCGACAATCCGGCCGAGGAGGTGCAGCGTCGCATTCGCATCCAGACCGTCGGCGCGCGCGAGTTCCACCTTGACCATTTCCAGGCCGTCGGCTCTGCCCTGCTCCGCCGCAAGCGTCTCGTCATCCGCTACCACGCACGCGGCACCGACCAAGTGACAGAACGTGAAGTCTCGCCGCAGCGACTCAACCACTATCGCGACAACTGGTACCTCGACGCCTGGTGCCATCTGCGCGACGGCCTGCGCGCCTTCTCGGTCGACGCCATCGAACACGCCGAAATCCTCGACAAGAAGGCGAAGGACGTCTCCGACAAGCGGCTCGACGAGGTGCTGGGATCGGGCTACGGCGTCTTCTCGGGGGACCGGATCGCCTGGGCGGTGCTGCGCTTCACGCCGGAAAGAGCGAGGTGGGTCGCCTCCGAGCGCTGGCATCGCAATCAGAAGGGCAGGTTTCTCGACGATGGCAGCTACGAACTGCGCGTGCCCTACGCCGACGACCGCGAACTGATCATGGACATCATGAAGTACGGTAGCGACTGCGAGGTCATCGAGCCGGAAGCGCTCAAGGCGCGCGTGGCGAAGGAGTTCGAGCTGGGCCTGGCGCGCTATCGCCAATAGCAAGAGATTTTTTCGGGCTCATCTATTGAGCCCATGCGCGCGCATCATTCGCGCATCGAGAACAAACCAGGAGCCCGTTCATGATGCAGCGCATCCAGTCCCTCTTCAACTGCCTCGCCGGCTTCGCCAACTTCGAAGCCGAACGCCTGGCTCGGGCGCACGCCATCTTCGCTGAGGCCGATCGCCGCTTCGACGAGTTTGACAGCCCGGCCTACCTGAGGCGTCCTGCGAAAGTCATCGCGTCCCGTTGAGGACAGCCTCGCACCTTGTGAGACCAGCGCAGCGCTAGTGAAGCGTCGAACCGCCCTCTTCTTCCGGATTCTTCTTCAGGAAATGCGAGAAACGTCCCTCGACTTCCTTGAAGTACTGGAAAGCCGGCGCGCCGATGGTCCGCTTCTTCTTTGAGATACCCTTGGGCTTGATCTCGCACTGGGCCATCCACACGCCATAGCGCGTCTCCAGCCGGAAGGTGGCCACATCGACGCGATACGGGCTGGCGCCGATCGAGCCGTATTTGTCGAGGATGGCTTCCATCTGCGCCATCTTGTCCTTGCGCAGCGACCAGGCTTCCATGATCACGAAGACAAAGTCAGCCTCCAGCATCTCGGCCGCCATGCGGATCGCCAGGGCGGAACGGTCCTTCTCGACGTCACCTGCGCTGTTGAGGAGAACCTGCACCGTCTTGCGGGTCGCAAAATTCCCGACGAAGGCGATCGGCACGAGCTCCTCGCCCTTCTCCAGCAGGCCGCGCGCGACGTCGACCAGTGGCAGGATGGTCTTCAGGTAGCTTTCGGGCGGGTTGCCGAACTGGCCTTCGATCACGGCTTCTTCATCGCCAGGGCGACGGCGTATTCGCGGTCGAGACCGCTGCCGCTGTCGGCATTCGGGTCCAGCAGCTTGATGCCGACGTGCATCAGCGACAGCAGGTGCAACCCGGAATAGTCGCCCGGCTTGCTCTTCAGGTCATAGCGAACTGAGGGTTCGTTGATTTTCAAGCCCTCTTGGCCGAGCGTGGCAATCTCGAGGACGATCCGCCCGACGGTTTCCCGTGGCAACCTGGCGAAGTCGTCCAGTGCGCCCCGCATGTACATCACCGCGTCCATGCGGATGGCGCCATCCACGGTCTCGTGCAGGTCTTTGTTCGACAGCCGATTGCGCGCCTGGCGGGCGATCTCGCCCGGCGGTTGGTCGGGGAACTGGCGCAGGATACGCTCATAGACGGTACCCGCTTCCCTGGTGTGTTCGCCGCCGAGTTCTTCGAGGCACTGGGCAAGGCCGAGCAGGCAGCCGGGATCCTTGGGCGCGATCGAGGCGGCCTGACGGAAGAGCGGCAACGCTTCCTGGGGCTTGCCATTGCGCGCGAGGATGGCGGCGAGGTTGCGCTTGGCGTACGCGTTCTGCGGTTCGAGGCGAACCGCACGCCGCAACGCGACCGCGGCGGCGTCCGGGTTGCCCAGGCGGGCATGGGCGACCCCAAGGCCGATATGGGCGTTGGCATGTTCGAGGTCGAGTTCGATGCAGCGTTGCAGCGGTGCGATGCACTCCTCGGTGCGGCCGAGTTCGGACAGGCAGATGCCCAGGTTGTACTCGATGTCGGCATCGTTGACCATGCCCGACATGGCCTGCAGGAGAGGCAGGGCATCTTCGAGGAAACGGTGTTGCAGCAGGCCGCGGATGTAGGCTTTGGGCTCGATCGAGTTTTCCGGGATGGCAAGGACGCGGACATGCTCGTCATCGACGGTGACCAGGGCATTCCAGCCACGCGCGGCATAGTCGAGCGCGAAGCGGCTGATCAGCGCCGTGGCGAACTCGGGGCTGCCCCGGGGCGGCAGCCCGGCCAGGTCGAGTTCGTCGATCCGGCGCTGGAAGATATCCGGGGCTTGCTTGGTCTGCGTCATGCTGCTGCGATCTTTATCTCTTCGGAAAAGTTGATTTTCGCATACCGAGCATCGATTGAAGCCCTGTCAAAGGGGAATCTGAGTAGATAGCCTGATGACTGCGAGATCCGCGTTAGCGCCTCGACGGCGCAACTGAGTAAAACACGTTGTAGCTTTGGAGATGAGCTACGGATCACTACAGCGGCAGTTCGGCCTGAACAACCCCACCATCCGCCTCCGACAACGCGACCAGTCCGCCAACCCGCACCCCAAGCAGACGGATTCTCTGTTTCAGCGGTACGCGTTTAAGGCACTCCCCTGCTGCCTTACGTATCACTGCCCCATCGCAGATGCCGGTCGGTAAGGTGATGTCCCGTGTCACCACATGGAAATCTGCATAGCGCAGCTTGATCCCGATGGTTCGGCTGGCGTAGCCCTTTCGTTTCAGGTCGTCGGCCACCCGCAGGCAGAGCGAGGTAAAGATGTCCGATAGTTCCTTACGATCCTGCCTGGTGTGCAGGTCTCGCTCAAAGGTGCTTTCCCGACTGATCGACTTGGGTTCTGACTCCGTCACCACTGGCCGGTCATCGATGCCGTGGGCTACCCGATAGAGCCAGGTACCCGTGCTGCGACCGAACTTACTGACGAGCGACTCAATGGGTTCGGCTGCCAGGTCGCCGATAGTGTGGATGCCATAGTGGCTCAGTCTTTCCGAAGCCTTGGGGCCAATGCCGTTGATCTTTTTAGCAGGTAACGGCCAGATCCGGGCGGCGATCTCTTCCATGCCGAGGATCGTGATTCCGTTCGGCTTGTCCAGGTCGGAGCAGATTTTCGAGAGCAGTTTGTTGGGGGTGATGCCGATCGAGCAGGTCAGGCCGGTGGCGTCAAAGACTGCCTGCTTGATGCGCCGTGCCAATGCACTCGACTCTTCAGGGATTGCGCTGAGGTCGATGTAGATCTCATCGATTCCCCGATCCTCGATTTTTGGTGCGATGCTTGCCACGGCAGCCTTGAACAGGCGGGAATATTGGCGATAGGCATCGAAATTGGCGGGGAGCAGGATGGCGTCGGGGGCGAGCTGCGCCGACTTCATCAGACCCATGCCGGAGAAGACGCCCAGAGCACGCGCCTCGTAGGTGGAGGTCGTGATGACGCCACGCCCGGCGTAATCGCGCAGGCGGGCGAAGCGCCGGCTGCCATCGATCTGGTCTACGGGCCGATGCACACTCCGACCGCCGACCACCACCGGCTGACGCCGCAATTCCGGGTAGTGCAGCAATTCGACCGAGGCAAAGAAGGCATCCATGTCGAGATGCGCAATCCGTCGCTTGGGGCGCGCGTCCGTCACTGAGAATCCCTGGCGAATTCGGCCAGCTCCGGACCGTGAATCTGCGTGGCATGGCATTTGACTTCGGAGGTCTCGCTCACCAGGACCGCCGCGCAGTCCGGACACAACAAGCACGGCTGGTCGTTGATGTCTGCCTGTTCCAGTTCATTGGGGCTGAGCGAGACATGGCAGTGGGGGCAGAGGATGCGGATCATGGCGAGACTCCCGGAATGCTATGACTGTATTTTTGTACAGTTATTGGCAAAGGGCAATACTGTATGCGCTCGGCATTGGCCGCAACCGGCCGCAGCAGTTCTGGAAACTCGAATTGTGCGAACGGCAGTTAACTATTCAGATATCGACCGCTCGCCTTTGCAGATGGTAGGCGCGCTCCTCGGCCTGAACGGCCACCCGCCTTCACCTGATTGCAGCCGTTCACGAATGGCCGCTTCGCGTGGCATCGAATTTCGGCATCCGACCCTTACCCGCCCGACGGTTTGCTCCAAAGCGGTCCTAGCGTGGGATGTCTTATTTCCGAGTTTCGCTTCCACAAACCGGCCGTTGGGAAACTCTTGCTCCCGGCCAAGTGCGGACGTAGCGACCCCAAAAGATCGAGTTGTGCGAACGGCTGCTCACTCATCAGATTCCGGCCGCTTGGCCCTGTTGGATGTCAGACTGTTGATCGGCCTGAACGGCCACCCGCCTTCACCTGATTGCAGCCGTTCACGAATGGCCGCTTCGCGTGGCATCGAATTTCGGCATCCGACCCTGAGCGGAAGTAGCGGTTTCCCAATAGCAGCCAGTCAGCTAAACCTAGATTCTGCGAACTGGAATGCTCCGATGCGGCCATTGGCGACTTCACCCTCCTGGCCGGCTCCGGTCATTGACGAAATTCGGAGAAGGGAATCGTTGGCGACCGCTTCGCTCCCGGTGGCTGTCATTCAGTGACACACAGGGTATCCTGTCGCCACTATGGCAGGCATTAGTGAACGGTAAAACCCAAGTGTTCAGTTCAGGGGTTGTTGCGGCGCTCGGAGCAGCACTGCTCTTTGGCGCCAGCACACCGCTGGCGAAAGTGCTGCTGCGCGATGTCGATCCTTGGCTTCTTGCAGGTCTGTTCTACGTCGGTTCTGGAATAGGCCTGACACTATGGCGCATACTCACCCGTGCCGCATCTGTCCATCTTTCGCGAGGGGAAACTGGCTGGTTGGCGGGGGCCATCCTTTCAGGCGGAGTGGTTGGCCCTGTTCTATTGATGTTTGGTCTGACAGGCATGCCGGCCTCAGGTGCGGCCCTGCTGTTGAATGCCGAGGGTGTTTTCACTGCAATGCTGGCCTGGGTGGTCTTCAAAGAGAACTTTGACCACCGTATTGCGTTCGGCATGGCAGCAATTGCCGCAGGTGCTGTGGTGTTGAGTTGGCCAGGAGAGGCTCAGTTTGCGGGTGCGCTGCCAGCCCTGGCGATACTGGGGGCTTGCTTGGCATGGGGCATCGACAACAATCTGACGCGCAAGGTCTCTCTAGCCGACGCAACATGGATTGCAGCGGCAAAAGGCATGGCTGCCGGGAGCGTGAATCTCGTGCTGGCGTTTTCCCTCGGCGACCGTCTGCCTGATTGGCCCACCACGGCAGCAGCCATGGGGGTCGGATTGCTCGCCTACGGGGTCAGTCTGGTCTTGTTCGTCGTCGGCATGCGCCATCTGGGCACCGCTCGTTCAGGTGCTTACTTTTCAGTGGCTCCCTTCTTTGGCGCGCTCATTGCGCTCGCCACCGGAGAACCGCTCACCCTTCGCCTGACTATTGCCGGCGGCCTAATGGCGATTGGGATCTGGCTGCACCTAACCGAGCGTCACGAGCATCAGCACATCCATGAGGTAATGGAACATAGCCATGAGCACGCGCATGATGAGCATCATCAGCACGCTCACGATATTCCGGTTGCTCCGGGCGCCAAGCACACGCACTGGCACCGGCACGAGCCCTTAGTCCATGCGCACGCTCACTTTCCCGATGCCCACCACCGGGAACACTCGCACTGACGTGTGCGATACACAGTGGTGCGGCTTGTATTGCGATCGTCGAATCAGCCACCAGCCCAAACTGCGCGGGTAGCGGACACGCTCAGCGACTATCTCCACGGCCATGAGCGCGAATATATTGAGCGAGTCTTACAGGCAAACGAGGGCCGGATTGCCGATACCGCAGCCGCGCTGGGGATCAGCCGTAAGAACTTCTGGGAGAAAATGAAAAAACTCCAGATTCAGGAAGAAGGCTGAAGCGCCTTACTTCAAAGGCACACTCAGGCGATCAAGCCGCAGGCGTTGCCGGTCATCAAACAGACGGCGGGCGGCCAGATTGACCGCCACCATGGTGCCGAAGCCGGTACCACCAGCGATCAGGAACATCACCAGAATCTGGTAGTTAACGGCCTCGACCGGTGGTGTGCCGGAAAGTATCTGGCCGGTCATCATCCCCGGCAGGCTGACAATTCCGGCAGCGGCCATCGAGTTGATGATCGGTATCAGCCCGACCCGGATCGCTTCGCGGCGACTGTCGGAAATCGCGATATCCCAGCTTTGGCCGAGTGCCAGCCGGCTTTCGATAATTGGGCGCTTCTGCGCAGCATCCTGCGTCAGGCGGTCGAGGCCCAGCGAAATACCATTCATGGTATTGCCCAGCACCATGCCGAGCAGGGGAATAGCGTATTGCGGGGCGTACCACGGGGTGGGACCGATCACCATGACCAGCGCCATCACCGTGACGGTAAATGACGAGACAAACATCGAAACCGTGCCGACACCAAAGCCCCACCAGCCGAGCAGGCGACGTTTCTGGCGGACCATGACTTCGCGCCCGGCAACGAGGATCATCACCGCCGCTATCAGTGCGACCCAGCCAAGTTGCGCATGCGCAAACAATGCCTTGAGGACGAGGCCGATCAACAGCAACTGTATGGTGCTGCGCGCCGCCGCCAAAAGAAGTTGTTTTTCGACACCCAGCTTCAGGTGCAGTGAAAGCCCGGCCAACGCCAGAATCAGCAAGGCCGCAATGCTCAAATCGAAGGGCGAGAGGGCGATGACGTTCATGGCCCCACCCTTTCTTCAAACCGACCATCACTGAGCAGCAGGCTGCGCTGAGCAATGCGTTCGATCTGCCGAGCATCATGGCTGACCCAAAGCAGCGCCGCCTGTTGCGTTTGACGGTACTCATCAAGCAAGGCTTCAACCTGACGGGTACTTTCTTCATCGAGATTGCCGGTCGGTTCGTCGAGCAGAATCACGCCGGGCATTTGCATCAGACTACGCAGCAGGGCGAGGCGCTGCCTTTCGCCGGTCGAACAGCGCGCCACTTCCCAGTCCATTGCTTCAACGGGCATACCCAGTTGTTTCAGCCAGTCCGGGTTGATCCCCTGCTCAAAATGATCGCCGATACGTTCGCCCCACCAATGGCTTTCTGCCATGACCAGCGCCACCGAACGACGCCATTCAGATGCCGGGAGGCTGGCGCAGGCCACGTCATCCAGATAGATCTCGCCCTGATGCGGGTCAAGGTCAGCCAGCGCGCGCAAGAGCAGCGTTTTACCGCTGCCCGAAGCGCCCTGTAGACAAACGCATTCTCCCGCCGCAATTGTTAGTCTAAGCGGGCCGACATGCCTTGCAACGAGATTTGCAATTTTCAGGGACGACAAATTTCGGCTTTGATTTTGAACAGGTCGGATTACTTACTCTATTTTTCAAGCCAACGATGCTATCAACCAAATGGTGATGTCGCGATCTTTACGCAGAAATGCTGCAAACGACAGTTTTTTTCCGACTTGTCCCCCCTGTTTGTCGCCTGATTTTCCTAGCACCAGATGGCTCTTGCAGGTCAGGTCGAGGCAGTCCGGCCGTCTATTTGCTCGGCGAATACCGGCCACTCAACTCGATCACCGGGCGCTCTACAAGCAGAAGTTGAAACGTAACCACGGTCGGCGGGTTATGGCCGGGTCCGGACCGGAGCTCGCGTCCCCCAAAGCCGACCTTCACCGGATCTAACGGCACTACCTCGAACGGCTCTTGTGGCCGACTTGTTGCCCGTTGCCAGCAGCAAGAGACCGCTGCTCGGCCAATCCAGCCTTTCGGATCCTATCCTCGCCCTCAAAGCGACGCTAAAAAATTCTTGCAAATTTTTTTTTGAAATTCCTGCCTCCCTGGCTGCCAGGCTCCCCCTCCCCCCGTCTCCCAGAAGGGTACCCCACTTCGGTTTTTCGTATTTCAGGATAGCCCCTCCCCCATCCGCTGATCTGACTTTCGGTCCGCCGTAGGCGGCCCGGCCGAGAACTCGTGTGCCATGACTGGCCGATGGCCTTGCCATCGTTTCCTTCATTCACCGGAGTTCATCATGAAAACCAAAGCCGTTCCGCTGTCCCCTTCCCTTCCTGTCCCTGGCGATCGCCTGCTCAGGCGCTCAGCCCTCGCCGCCTTCCGCCACCTGCGCGCGGCGGGCACCCGCGCCAAGGCGGTCCCCGGTCTGTTCACGCTCGCCGTGCAGGACGTGCGCGACGCCTGGCGGGAGTCTGCCCGCCCAAACGTCTGACGGAGGAAGATCATGCTGTCGACCGGATTCACGATCTTCGTTGGTGTTGTCCTGATACTGGCGAAATTGCCGCGCCGGATGATGTTGCGCGTGCTGAAGCACGACTTGCTGCTGGACGTAGCCGTCTCGCTGATTACCCTGATGATTCACTGGGGGACCTTCAGCGGGGTGATGGCAGCAACCGTGGCCGGCCTGCTGACCAGCCTTGCCACATCCAGCCTCAAACGGCTGGTCGGCTACATCGAGCGCGACACCTACTATCCCGGGCGTTTACGCCTCGACGTCTGAGCCGTGAGCGTCCGCTGGCGCGGATCTTCCTCGCTGCCGCAGCGGCTGAGGCCGGCCGTCACGCCTTGCGCAGCCTGCTGCGCGTGACGCTGCGGATGCTGCGTTAGCGCGACGCACTGTTTCACTGCTTTCCATTCGTTCCGTTGTCCCCACGCCACCCCGTATCCGGTGGACTGACTTCTGTCGGTTCTGCCGGTTCGGGGTGTGCCCATTTCAGGAGATTCAAAATGAACGACATCTATCAAACCATCACCGACAAGATCATCGCCGAGCTGGAAGCCGGGACGGCCCCTTGGGTCCGTCCGTGGTCCGGCGAAGCCGATCCCTTCCCGCGCAATGCGTTGTCGCAACGTCCCTATCGCGGCATCAACCATGTGCTGCTCGGTATGGAAACCCACTGCCGAGGCTATGCCTCGAACCAGTGGCTGACGTTCCGGCAGGCGCATCAGCTGGGTGCGCATGTCCGCAAGGGCGAGCAGGCCGCGACCATCATCTATTACGAAGCGCGGATGATGAACAAGGAGGATACGGAGACCGTGGCCGACGACCACGAGCCCGAGAAGCGCTTCATTCCGCTGCTCAAGGTGTTCTCGGTGTTCAACCTCGATCAGGTCGACGGCTTGCCCGAGAGTTATCAACCGGCACCGGTCGAGTTCACCTGGGATGCCGGCCCCGGTGCCGAGCAAATCATCACCGGTTCCGGCGCCGAGATCCGGCATCAGGGCTTCAAGGCGTTCTACTCGCCGTCGAATGACCTGATCTACCTGCCGCAGCCGAAGACCTTCGCCGACGGCGCGGCGTACTACAGCACGGCGCTGCATGAGCTGTGTCACTGGACCGGTGCAACGGCCCGACTCGGGCGCAAGCTCGGGCGGCGCTTCGGGGAATCGGCCTATGCCATGGAAGAACTGATCGCCGAAATGGGTTCGGCGTTCCTGTCGGCGCATTGCCGTCTCGATGGCCGGCTGCAGCACGCTGGTTACATCGCTTCGTGGCTGGAGGTACTGCAGCGCGACAAGCGGGCGGTCTTTGTCGCGGCAGCGCAGGCGCAGAAGGCAGCGGATTACCTGCTGGAACACGCCGGCCTGCTTGCGCCCGAGAATGCATCGACCCCATTGCGGGAGGCGGCATGACCGACGAGCAACTCATTCAGCGTGCCCTGGATTTACTGGCGGGCCGCCTGCACACCGGCGATGTGCTCGCCTCGCCGGCAGTCGTGCGTGACTACCTGCGCCTGCATCTGGGCGGGCGGGAACACGAGGTCTTCGTGGTGATCCTGCTCGACAGCCAGAACCGGGTGCTCGACATGCTCGATCTCTTTCGCGGGACGCTTACCCAGACGGCGGTCTATCCCCGCGAGGTGGTCAAGGCCGCACTGACGGCCAATGCCGGGGGCGTGATCTTCGCGCACAACCATCCGTCCGGGTTGGCCGAACCCAGCCGGGCCGACGAACTGCTGACCCAGACCCTCAAGCAGGCGCTGGCACTGGTCGACGTCAAGGTGCTCGATCACATCGTCGTCGGTGGTGCATCGGCCATCTCTTTCGCAGAAAGGGGGTTGATCTGACACGCACCACGCCAGCCTAGCGTCGGCAGTTTCCGGGGCAGTTGCCCCGCTTTTCCTTGTTGTCTGCACCCCCCTTCGTTGGCGCTTCTGCGCCAGCACCTCTGACAAAGCCCGATCAGGCATCAAGCCGGTCGGGCTTTGTCGTTTCTGTCTCTCGTATCTCAAGGAGTTTCATCATGACTGACAACATCAATACCTTCCGTACCCTGTTCCAGATCGACGTCGCCAAGTACGTCGAGATGAAGGGGCAGTTCTCCTATCTGTCCTGGCCGTTCGCCGTGGCCCAGTTGCGGCTGGCTGACCCGACGGCTTGCTGGGAGGTGCGGCGCTTTGACGGTCTGCCCTACCTGGGTACCGAGCTCGGCTTCTTCGTCGAGGTGGCGGTGACGGTTCAGGGCGTGACCCTGAGCCAGATCCACCCGGTGCTGGATCACAAGAACCGGCCCCTGCTTGCGCCGACACCGTTCGACATCAATACGAGCATTCAGCGGGCGCTGGTCAAGGCCATTGCGTTGCATGGCTTGGGCTTGAGCATCTATGCGGGTGAGGATCTGCCGGACTTGAATGGGGACGTCGAACCGACGCAACCCCCACAAGTCGTCGAGAAGCCGAAACAACCAAGCAAGATCACGCCGATACCGAGGACGGCCGGCAGCGAGTGGCTGACGGATGCGCAGTTGCGCTTTGTCCAGCGACTGATTTCCGAGACCGGGACTGACCGGGATGAGCTGTTGGCGTATTTTGGGTTCGAGACCCTCGACACCATTCCCAAGGCCGAGGTTAATCGTGTGATCAAGGCGCTGGAATCGAAGCGGAGGGCGGCATGATGAGCGCCATCGTCAAACTGGTTCAGGGTAGCCCGGAGTGGCATGCCCATCGTGCCCAGTACCGCAACGCGTCGGAGACGGCCATCGTGATGGGTGAATCGCCGTGGCAGACGCCCTATCAGCTGTGGGAACTGCGCAGCGGGCGGCGGCAGCCGGAGGTCAATGCGGCGATGGCGCGTGGGACGGCGCTGGAGCCGCAGGCGCGGGCGGCCTACGAGGCATTGACCGGACAGGTGATGCAGCCGCTGGTGCTGGTCGAGGGAGATTACTCGGCCAGCCTCGATGGCCTGACCTTCGATGGTGAATTGCTGCTGGAGATCAAGTGCCCGGTTCGTGGCAAGGATTCGACGCTCTGGCGTCAGGTGGCGCAGGGCGAAATCCCGGCGCACTATCGCTGGCAACTGGAGCATCAGTTCCTCGTCTCGAAGGCAACGCGGGGCCATCTGTACGTCTTTGACGGCGCCGATGGCATCCTGCTGGAGGTGACGCCGCACCCGGAGCGCTGGACTGCGATCGACGAGGCCTGGAACGCGTTTATGGCCTGTCTTGCCACCGATACCCCGCCGCCCCTCAGCGAACGTGACAAGGTGGTCCGCAGCGATGCCGAGTGGCAGGTGGCAGCTGAGCGGTATGCCCAACTGAAGGCCGAGGCTGAGCTACTGGCCGGGCGGCTGGATACCGCCAAGGAGGCGCTGGTGGCGCTGGCCAGTCATCCGAGCGAGGCAGGGTTCGGAGTGGCCGTCACGCACTACTGGAAGGCCGGCAGCGTGGATTACAAGCGGGTGCCTGAATTGGCCAGCGTCGATCTCGATGCCTACCGCCAGAAAGGACGGTGGGAGACGCGGGTGACGGTTGGGAAGTAGGTGAAACCTGTGGGCTAAGGTCGTTTGGCTTTGGCCCACAACCATCGTTGATTCTGATTGCTCAATAGCCCCTAGAAAAGCCTACACAGTAGCTACACAACGCAATCTTCACTCAAAAAGATCTCAAAAAATAACTGTAACTGCTTGTTTTAATTGGCGTGCCCGGAGGGACTCGAACCCCCGACCTGCTGCTTAGAAGGCAGCTGCTCTATCCAGTTGAGCTACGGGCACTTGCGGGGGAAGCATGGAGGAATTGGTCGGGGCGGTGGGATTCGAACTCACGACCCTCTGCTCCCAAAGCAGATGCGCTACCAGGCTGCGCTACGCCCCGACACGAGGAAACGGATTCTAACATCCCCCGTAAACCCGCACCAGATCAAAGGCCTATATTCCATTAACAAAGTTTCCTTGCAGCACGCCCGGCTTTCTGATATTTAATCGCTTTTTTCGTCACTGGGACGCACAAGCAACATGGCTGAAGATCTATTACATAAGCATTTCCCGCCGTACGAACCGAAGGCTGGGGAAGAGTACATGAACGGAAAGCAGCTTGCGCATTTTCGCAAGATCCTCGAGACACTCAAGAAGGAGTTGAGCGAGGACATCGACCGCACCGTACACACCATGCAGGACGAAGCCACGGTATTTGCCGACCCCAATGACCGTGCCAGCCAGGAAACCGATATCGCCATCGAATTGCGCAATCGCGACCGCGAACGCAAACTGATCAAGAAGATCAACGAAACCCTGGCACGTATCGAGAGCGGTGACTATGGCTTTTGCGACAAGTGTGGCATCGAGATCGGCATAAAGCGCCTGGAAGCTCGTCCAACGGCGAGACTGTGCATCGACTGCAAGACGCTGGACGAAATGAAGGAAAGGCAGATGGCGAAGTAGACGCCTTCCTTGCCTGTCGCGGTCGACCGTTCGGAAGCCGCGAAAATGAAAGGGCACCTCGCGGTGCCCTTTTGCTTTGCTGACCAGGCGCGAAAATTACGGTTGCTGCTGTACCGCTACATTAGGCGCGGCGGCCGGCTGGATAGTCCCCTCTTCCGCCATGGCAGCCTTCATCGACAGCTTGACGCGACCGCGGTCGTCGGTTTCGAGGACCTTGACGCGCACGACTTGGCCTTCCTTGACGTAGTCTTCGACCTTGTTGACACGTTCCTGGGCGATCTGCGAAATATGCAGCAGGCCATCCTTGCCGGGCAGCACGGAAACGATTGCACCGAAGTCAAGGATCTTCAGGACGGTACCTTCGTAGATCTTGCCGATCTCGACTTCCGCCGTGATCGCATCGATGCGCGCACGGGCAGCAGCCGCAGCTTCGCCGCTGGTCGCAGCGATAGTGATGGTGCCGTCATCCTGGATGTCGATCGTGGTGCCGGTTTCTTCGGTCAGGGCGCGAATAACAGCGCCGCCCTTACCGATGACGTCACGAATCTTTTCCGGATTGATCTTGAAGGTGTACAGACGCGGCGCGTAGGCCGACATTTCTTCACGCGGGCCGGCAGCGGATTCCTGCATCAGGCCGAGGATGTGCAGGCGGGCTTCCCTGGCTTGTGCCAGCGCGACCTGCATGATTTCCTTGGTGATGCCCTGGATCTTGATGTCCATCTGCAACGCGGTGATGCCGGTCGTCGAGCCAGCCACCTTGAAGTCCATGTCGCCGAGGTGATCTTCGTCGCCAAGGATGTCGGTCAGCACGGCGAAACGGTTGCCGTCCTTGATCAGGCCCATGGCGATACCGGCGACGTGGGCCTTGAGCGGCACGCCGGCATCAAGCAGCGCCAGACAGCCGCCACAGACGGACGCCATCGATGAAGAGCCGTTGGATTCCGTGATTTCCGATACCACACGCATCGAGTACGAGAAGTCTTCCGGCTTCGGCAGAACGGCGAGCAGCGCACGCTTGGCCAGACGGCCGTGGCCGATCTCGCGACGCTTCGGCGTACCGACGCGACCGCATTCACCGGTGGCGTACGGAGGCATGTTGTAGTGCAGCATGAAGCGGTCGCGGTATTCGCCGGCCAGCGCGTCGATGATCTGCTCGTCACGGTTGGTACCTAGCGTGGCGACGGCGAGTGCCTGGGTTTCACCACGGGTGAACAGCGCCGAACCGTGGGTGCGCGGCAGGACGCCGGAACGCATGGTGATCGGACGCACGGTGCGCGTGTCGCGACCGTCGATGCGCGGCGCGCCCGACAGGATGCGACCGCGCACGATTTCGCCTTCGAGGGCAAACATGATATCCATGACCTCGCCGCCCGACGGCGCATTGTCAACGCCCTCGGTGACGGCGGCGATGACTCGGGCGTAGATATCCTTGATCGCCTGGGTCCGCGTCTGCTTGACGGTGATGTTGTAGGCGGCCTCGAACTCGGGCTTGGCGAGCTCATGCACCCTGGCAATCAGCGGCTCGTCCTTCGGCGCCGGGGTCCAGTCCCACTCGGGCTTGCCGGCTTCTTCGACGAGCTCGTTGATGGCCTCGATCGCCTTCCGCGATTCGGTGTGGCCGAAGACGACGGCGCCCAGCATGACTTCCTCGGACAGTTGATCACATTCGGACTCAACCATCAGCACGGCTGATTCGGTGCCGGCGACGACGAGGTCGAGCTGGCTGTCCTTGAGCTGGCTCAGGGTCGGGCATAGCACATACTGGCCGTTGATGTAACCGACGCGGGCGGCACCGATCGGGCCGTTGAACGGCACGCCGGAAATCGCCAGCGCGGCGGAGGCGCCAAGCATCGCCGGGATGTCGGAATCGACTTCCGGATTCAGCGACAGCACCGTGGCGATGATTTGGACTTCGTTGTAGAAGCCGTCCGGGAACAGCGGGCGAATCGGACGGTCGATCAGGCGGCAGGTCAGCGTCTCTTTCTCGGAAGGACGACCTTCCCGCTTGAAGAAGCCGCCGGGGATACGTCCCGCGGCGTAGGTCTTTTCCTGGTAATCAACGGTCAGCGGGAAGAAGTCCTGACCGGGCTTGGCGTTCTTGGCGGCGACAACAGTCACCAGCACCACGGTTTCTTCCATCGACACCAGCACGGCGCCGCCGGCCTGGCGGGCAACTTCGCCAGTTTCCAGGGTGACCTGATGGTCCCCGTAGGCGAAGGTCTTTTTCACGACATTGAACATAATTTCCTTTCACTCTCATCACAATGAACAGCTAACAACGACAACAACAAATGAAAAAAGCGGCCGGGAATAATCCGGGCCGCTCTCTCGAACGCTTCAGTCAGGCTTATTTCCGCAGACCGAGGCGGGTAATCAGGGCACGGTAGGAATCGACGTTCTTGCCCTTGAGGTAGTCCAGCAGCTTGCGGCGCTGGCTGACCAGCCGCAGAAGACCGCGACGGGAGTGGTGATCCTTCTTGTGCTCCTTGAAATGCGGAGTCAGATCATTGATGCGGGCGGTGAGCAGCGCAACCTGGACCTCCGGGGAACCGGTGTCGCCCTTGGCGCGCT
>WBZU01001228.1_pt1 | contig 19729 bp, 16 predicted proteins | sample 5204311 | NCBI WGS metagenome assembly WBZU01 (sample SAMN12344359, study PRJNA552823) | activated sludge metagenome | biome: Activated sludge suspended growth; feature: Nitrification reactor; material: Wastewater; isolation source: activated sludge from nitrification reactor of wastewater... | reverse complement strand
CGTCGATGCCGGAGCTCCCGACGCCGGCGTAACCGGGCCCATTCTCGGGGGCAAACTTGGGCAAGCCGTCGCTGCGGCGCAGTCGGCAGCACCCGTGCAAAAGGAAGAGCGACCCGACGGTGCACCGCCGGAATCGGGCATCTTCGGACCTGGCGAAGCCGATGCGAAACAATCGCCGACCGCTCCTCCGGGCTTGCAGATGTTCTCCGAAGGAAGCGATCCGAAGATCCCGCTCGCGTACGCGATCACGCCCGGCGCCGAACGAAAAGCGACGATCCTGCTCCAAACGCGAGCTGCTCAAGCCGCGCTTCCGCCGATGACCATCGCGTATGTGTTCAAGTCGGAAAAACCCAAGGACGAAAAGAAAACCGACAAGGACAAAGACAAACCCGCTCCGGCCGGTTTGCCCGTGACCGTCAAAATCGAAGAGGTCAAACCCCTGCGCGGAGGCAGCCTCGGTGGAGATCTCGAAGGTCTGAAAGATGTCGTCTTGCGTTATCGCCTCACGCCGAACGGAGTGCCGACGGAGCTCGCCGTCGAGTATCCGAAGAAGTCGAACGAAGCGATCGAGCTGGTCACCGGAGCACTCGTGGATGTGGTTCTGGGCATGACGGTACCCGTACCAGACAAACCCGTCGGCGTCGGTGCGTACTGGATGGTGTCGGATCGCGCCCGTTCGTCGGGCGTGGACGTGGTGCGTTACCGCGTGGCGAAGGTGGTGAAGATCGAAGACAAGACGGCCACTTTGTCGCTCGACGTGCGGCAATACGCGGCGAATTCAACCTTCGCGTTGCCTGGCATGCCGAAAGAAATTCAGGTCGCGCTCGAGAAATACGAGTCGCAAGGCAAAGGCGAAGTGTCCCTCGGCCCCGACGCGTTCTTGCCCGGCAAAGGCCAACTCAACGTCGTCATGCAGTCGCAGCTCTCGTCACCCCAGCAGCAACAAGGCCAGCGTTTGATGATCCAAACGGACGTTCGTGCCGCCTTGAGCAACACGCCCTGACAAACTCAGTTCACGACGGGTCACCGGACGACGTCGTCATCGGGAACAGCAGAGGTCGTCCGTTCTTCGGACGGAACGCAAACTTGTGCTCGACCACGAGTTTCACGCGCGGCCCCGCGCGCATCACGAGCGGCCCCTTGTGGTCGTGAATGTCGCCATCGAGGATGTACCGGACAGACCCGCTTCGGGAGTGCAGGATCGCTTGCTCCGTGAGGCTTTCGTAGGTGTGATCTTCACCCATGGGCCTCGCCCGCCAAATGCCCGGTAGCTTTTTGACAAACCCCAGCGGCGTCGTGTGAATGCCGAGGATGTGGAAACGCCCGGGCGCATGGTCCGCTCGGTAAAACGGCCGGAACCCAAGCCCGATCTGATCCACCGTTCCCGCCGCGATACACAAATAATCCCGCTCGGGAAAACTTCCCCCGCCCGGAATTTCGACTCGGCCTTCCCAACGCTCCGTCACCGGTGTCGGACGATTGAGAATGATGCTGCGACTCGCTTCCCAAAGCGTTCGAGCCGCATGCAGCGGGTTTGGCTCGGGATGCCGGTAATACTCGGCCATGTAGCCGTGAATGACCCCCGTACCCATGATGAATCCGTACCGATCGCCGATGTGCATCACGTTGCGCTCGACCGTGTGCAGCGGGTTTGTCGCGCGCTCGTTGTAGCGGACAATCAACGCCGCCAAGAGGCCGTCCGGACGACCTTTCGGTACACCAATCGCGTTCGCCACCGTGTTCATCGTGCCGCCCCGCAAAAATGCAATGGGCGGCAAAGGTTCGTCTTTATAAACTTCCAGGAACCCGGTCAACGTAACGTGGTTTGTCCCGTCACCCCCCGAGATCCCGAGCACGTCAATCTTCTGCTTGCGGAAATCCTCCGCAATGCGTGCGAGTTCGTCACGGTTCTGCGCCGCGCGCACCACGCCGCAATCACCGAGCGCTCGCGCGAGCCTCGATGCTGCTTCGGGGTCGCGACGGTTCTGACGTGAACGCGGATTCAGAACGACGCCAATACCGGGCATGCAACCATCCGTGACGGAATCGTGACGAGACGTCAAGCTTTTCGCGAAGTGCGAAATGCCTTCACTTTGGCTGCGAAATTGATTTTACGGCTATGGGGTTTGGGGCGAAGAGCGCCAACGGCGACTCGAAGCCCCAATCGTTGAAAGTGCGGATCGAGCTACGCGGACGAGCATTGTCACAACCGCGTCACTTCTTCGCGCGAGGTGTCTTCCATCGCGGTTCGAGGTGCACGCGGATGATGTCCGCCATCAGGCCGATATGGGCGCAATGATCGGGTTTGTCGTCGCCCGTGTACCCACGCACGTGAAAGTCGCCCTTGTCGAAGCGACGGATCATGTCGAGACCAAGAACGTCCGCGCGCTTGGCTTTCTTGGGCTTTCCCTTGAGCTCGCCGATGACGTAACTGGCCACTTCCGTCGTCGATGCGTAGCCCGGCGGGATGATCGACGAGTGGCTCATGTACATGAAGGTTTGCTTCTTCGCCGCCCGCTTGGCGTAGTCGACGAAGACATCGATTTGTTGGGTCTTCAAAGCGTGCGAGTGTTCGTCGACGTACCCGGTATGCAGTGAATCCAAGAGGATGACGGCCTCGACCCGTTTGCCCGCGGGCTGACGCAGGATCTGCTCGATGGCGCCATAACCGGCACTCCAAGAGCTCAACGCGAGGTGCCGGACGTGAGCATTCTTGTTGCCCGTCTTCTTCGCCATGGCCGCTTCCACGCTGGCAATGAGCTGCGTGAAGACCTGTGGCGAAGCGAAGCCGCTCGAATACGCGCCCGAGCCAATGCCCAGGTCGATGCCGACGAGGACCGAACCTTTGGCTGTCTTGACAAACTCTTTGCGGATGGGCTCGTGACCGTGAAAGTGCACGATGAGATCAAATGCGCCGGTCTTGGTGATGCCGCCTTTTCGTGGCGCGACCATCTGCCCGATGCTTGGAGCGTTTGACCAGGGATCGTACAAGCCCCATCCCGGATCGGGCGTCATGCACGGATGTATGCCCCCGCGACGCTTCTTCGGCGGTGAAGACTTCTTCTTCGGGCTCGCCGGCGTCGTTTCCGTCGACTTCTCCGTGTCGGGCACCTGCGCGGTCGTGGTACCCGCTTCGGCGTTCGTTGGTGGTGCAACGACGGTTGCGGGAGTCGTTTGTCCGGACGATGCAGGATCGTCGGCGGCTGCGGGCATCGAACCAAGCAGCGAGGCTGCTGTGGCGAGCGATAGAAGCGCAGCGAATCGAGTCAACCCACGGGAGAGGAAAGCAGGGGAGCGCATCCGGGTCGTTTTCACTTCCCATGGATACGTTGAAAGGTCGAATTTATTGCCGGTAGGTCAAACTTTGCTTGGAAAGGTCCGCAAAGCGCGATCAGTAGCCCGGAGGCATCCCACCACCTTGAGGCGGATAACCGCCGCCCGGGGGAAAACCACCTTGAGGCGGATAACCCGGCTGTTGCGGATATCCGGGACCACTTTGGGGACCGGGCATGCCGGGGTTTGACATTCCAGGTTGTTGCATCCCGGGCTGCGCCGCGCCTGGAGGCGGCGGCATGCTGTTTGTCACTTCCGCTGCCGCGAGGATCTGCTCTTCCGCTTGCGACGCGAGTTGCAGAACCGTGTTGGCTTGTTCCGGCGGCGAAAGATTGCTGAAGAAGCCCCAGAATTCAGCTTCGCGACCCACATGAACCGCGCTCAACACGAGCACGATCGGCGTGGCCGGCTTTTCAATTTCCGCCAGTTCCGTTGCGCGACGTCGCCATGCACCGAGGCCCTGGGACAAACGCAGCGACCACTGGAGTCCAAGTCCAAGGAGCAGACCGACCATCACGCCCGCGACGAAAATGTCGGCATCCGCAGGGAATGCGAGCGCCGCGCCAAGTCCGCCGAGACCCGCGCCGAATACAAGACCCGGTTCACCACCGTTGTGACCTGCGGCGAGCGTCAAAATCGCCGCCGCTTGAAGGCCCGGTTGCCCTTGTTTCGCAGCCTCACGCAAAGGCACCAGCGTGGACAAACGTCGCGCCGCCGTGGCGCGAACGCTGAGGAAACTTGCCAAGAGCGTGATCACACCGATGAGCACACCGATGCCGATCGCCAGCTGTCGCGGCAAAAGTCCCGGCGCAAGAGCCTCGCGAATCATCGCGGTCTTCGCTCGTTCCGCTTCCGTATCGGACGTCTTCTTCAGTGCAGCTTCGGCGTTCTTCGTGACGTCGACGAGTTTGTCCGTCGGGGCCGTCTCCAACGCACCAAGCAACTTCCGCGCAGCTTCGACTTGCGACTTGTGATCGTCGCCCGGCGTGATCGCCGCTGCGGTGGTAACCGCATCCCAAGCTTTGGTCACGTCGGCGTTTGTCTCAGCAACACCTTCGAGCGTGGCGCGACACGGCGCGAGCAGTTTGGCCTGCTTCCATGCGGGCATCGCCGTCGGCCAGGCCAGCTCGACATCCGGCTCTTTTTCTTTCGGCGGCGGAGGCTTTCGCCCTCGAGGCAACGGCGCCGTCGCGCTTGGTGCCGGCACGGCTAGACGCGCTTGTTTCGCCGACGCCCGAAAAACCGGAAGCTCGTCGTTCAAGTTTTTCGCCGCCGTAGTGCACGCCTTCGCCTGCGTGACCCGAGCCTCGGCACTCTTCGCCGATGCCTGTGCAGCAGGATCCGGAACTAACGGACCCTTTGCCGTCATGAGTCGAGCGACCGACGCACCGGTCGTGAGCACGAGGATCACCAGAGCAACCAGCGTCCAGCGCAATTCCTCGCGTCGTGTGTAGACGTTCACCGCGGTTCCCTCGATGGCCCTGAAGATCTCGGCATTCGCCCGTGTTTGCAGAGGTTCAAAGCGCAGCCTCCACCTCTACCCGAGATGACGCGAAACTACCATCACTTGACGTTCCCCGAGGTGAGATTCCCCGAGACGTCAAAAGCTGGGCCATTCAATTCGACCTGTAGTAACGCGCAGATCGTGACCAGTGTTCAGCAGGTCTTCCCACACTCGACGGCTCTCGCTTCCAGCGTCGCCTCGAATCCCGCTCCCGTAACTTCGTCCGAGCCCCCGTCTCGAACGAACGACGAAGCGCACGGCAAACCCAAAGGCGATGGCCTTGGATCCGTCCCTTGGGTCGCCACGACCTACTACGGCGAAGGCTTGCCGTTCTCGATCGTGCACCAAGTCAGCGCCGAGATGTTCACCGCGTTCGGCGCGAGCTTGGCCGCCGTCGGATACACGTCGCTCTACGGTCTCGCCTGGAACTTCAAATTCCTTTGGAGTCCAACGGTCGATGTCGTCGGGCAAAAACGATCCTGGGTCGTCGCCACGCAAATCGCTCTGGCCCTCGTGATGTTCGCCCTCGCGATGCCTGCGCAACACGGCGATCTCCCCACCGTCGCGTGGGGACTCATCGCCGTGTCAATCCTCGCCGCGACCCAAGACATCGCCGTCGACGGGTTTTACCTCGACGCTCTTTCGGACAAACGCCAAGCCGCGATGTCGGGACTGCGCGTCGGCGCCTATCGCATCGCGATGCTCGTCGGCAAAGGTGGCCTCGTCGTTCTCGCCGGTCTCGCCGGAGGCTGGAAAGCCGCGTTCATCGCCGCCGGAGCCATGATGCTGCTGCTCGGGATCGGCCACGCGCTGTTCTTGCCTCGACCGGCGACGGTGGTTCGATCCGAAACGAAGAAGACCTGGCGTGAATTCGTCGCTCCATTTCTTTCGTTCCTGAAGCAACCCAAAGTCGGTCTCATCCTCGCGTTTATCCTGACGTACCGCGCCGGTGATTCGCTCATGTTCAACATGGGTACGCCGTTCTTCAAGGACCTGGGTTTGTCCACGGCCCAACGCGGCATCATCAACGGCACTTGGGGCACGCTTGCCGGCGTCGGCGGATCGATCCTCGGCGGCTTCCTCGTCTCGAAGTGGAGTTTGGAACGTACACTCCGACCGATCGTTCACGCCCAAGGCGTCGCGATCCTGCTCTACGCCTGGCTCGCGTTTACGCGACCGTCGCTGCCCGCGATCGTTGCCGTCGTGCTCGCGGAACAACTCATCGCCGGCATCGGTACCGCCGGACTCATGGTCTTCCTCATGCGCCGCTGCCAAGGCGCTCACAAGGCTTCTCACTTCGCGATCGGTTCGGCGCTCATGTCACTCGGCGCCACGCTCGCAGGCCTCGTCGCCGGCAAACTCGCCCAGCGTTACGGCTTCACCGTCTTCTTCCTCATCTCGTTCGCCGCCGCCGTTCCCGGCATGATCCTGTCCTGGTTCGTCCCGACCGCTCGCGCCGACGAACAGGCCTGATCCCTCAATCCGTATACGCCGAAGACGTTCCGTTTGTCGGAATGAACACCTCGACCCGATCCCGAGGTCGTTCGCCACGCACCGCTCGCTCTTCGAACACGCCGTCTCGCCACACGTAGAGGCCTCCTTCGAGTTCTCCATCGTCGCTCGACTTGAGCCAAATCAGGGGTCGCTCGTGCGTGAGCAGTTCACCCGTCGTCGTACTCACCGCTGCCGACCACGAGCCGCCGTTGCCGCAAAAAACGCCGTCGTTCCATTCGCCGAACGGATGATGCGTGTGCCCGAAAATCACGGCTTTGGCGCGATGAATCTTCGCCACGCGATGCATCACGCTCGTCACGCTCTCCCATGACTCCGCGAGTCGCGGTCGAGGCCCGAAACGATCGTACAATGAGAACACGACAAACGGCAGGAGCAGCGCCAAACCTCCCCAGGGCAAACCCAATCGGATCGCCAGGACAATCCCGACGACCAACGACACCAAGAAGACGCCGATCCGATCCACCCACAAATCTCGCGCGATACCCAAAGGACCATCCGCCGGCTCTTCGAGCAGCCGCGCATGCCTCGCAACGCCCCACAACGATGCCCCCGTCTCGCGCACACACTCCACGATGTTGCGTCGTGCAAACGCTCGACCCACACGCCGACGCGAACGCACGCGCACGATCCGCATCGCGATACACGCGACCCCGTGCATCCACACCCCCGCGACCGAACGCCGCGTGAACAGGTAGTACCGCGCCCAGTGCCACGCGTAGCCCCAGCGCGTCAGGTTGAACGATCGATCCACATGCGGGTTGAAGTACCCGAGCCGCGCCACGAGCACGCGCGTCCCGATCGATCCGATCGTCGGGACAATCTCCCGGTCGTCGTCCAAGTACGGGGCCATGGGGTAACGAAACGCACAGTAGGGATCGTAGAGATGCCCGTGCTCGACGACGACGTGATCCGGGGTGACGTGGAACCAGGCGCGAAAATGTATACGCGCTCGGATGAGGCGTTGGGCGTGAGGGGACAGGGTACCGGCGACGGCGAGGGAGAGGCGAGTGGTCAGGAGGGCTCGGACTTCGGGCAGGGTGAGTGCGGCGTCGTGGTTTCCAGAGACGAAAACGATTTCGTGATTTTGGCGTAGGACGCGGGCGAGGGCATCGACGAAGAGCGGGTGGTCGTCGAGAATGGCGGCCATTGCGGGCACGGAGTGTTCGGCGGTGCGGGGCAGGTCGTGGTATTGACTGGATCCATCGACGACGCGTGGGGCATCGAAATCAAAGATATCGCCATTGAGGACGAGCGTGAGGGGCTCTTCGCCGACGGTTTCGCACAGGTCTTCGAGCATTTTGCCGATTTCGGCATCGGGTATCGAGGCGCGTTGACGATAACGCATCCATTCACCCGAGCCCGGTTCGACTTCGCAGAGGTGAATATCGGAAATCACCACGGTATGGCGCATCGAACCGAGATGACACGCGGCGAGATAATGTGGTTGTCGGGGAAATCCCGAACGATGGGTGCGGAATGACTTGATGCATTCCGAAGCAGTTTTATTGCGGGACGAACGGAGAAGCGCCGAAGGATTCCGGGCTGTGTACCGTTTGCCGGCCTGCTTGTTCATTCGTGTGTTCATGGCGCACCGGTCGTCGGCGGCGGAGCATGCGCATTGCAGATTTATGGCCGGCGAGAGTCGTCTTGGCGTCTTCACGACCCTCGTGGGACCGGCGCGTGACGATTTTTGAAAAAAGTACGCAACTCGCGGGCTCGCCAAACGATGGATTTGTAGAAGGGCCGAAAACCGCTCGCGATGGGCGCGCCGGCGAGGTGTATCCATGGGTCGACGAAAAACTCAAAAGGAGTCCAACGACGAGCTCGACACCATGTTGCGCCAGGCTTCTCGTGGGCATGCGCAATCGCTGTCGCGGATTCTATTTGACCGGACGCAACCGACGACCGAACCATATTGGATCGAATCTCAACTTGCGGCGCGTCAGCGTCGAGTGGATCGCGCTTTGTCGGTGACCGTTGGAAACGAGACGCATTGGCAGCACATCGAATGGACCGAGCGATTGACCCGGGACGTGTATTTTCGCGTGTACGAGTACAATCATTTGCTGGTTATGGCGGCTCACGCGGATGCCGCCGCACGGAGCGTGGACGGAGAGCCTCGAATGTCACCGGCTACGGTGGACAGCGTCGTGGTTGTGCTGAGGGGGTCGAAGAAAGGTTTTCCCACGCATGGGTTTTACAGGACATCTTCGAAACATCAGCGGTTTTCAGGCGTCAACTTTCGAATCGAGGCGGTGTATTTGCGTTCCGCGGCGGAAATCGAGGCCAAAGAATGTGCGTTATGGCTGGTTTTCATCCCGTTGGCCATTGATGCCGACGAAGACGTCATCATTCGGGCCATCGAGAAGCTGAAGACTTGGACGAACTCTCAACAGTTTGCAGACTTGGTCGCGACGATGTTTTGCGTGGCGAAGCTGAGAAAAGATAGACCAAACTTTTGTCACGTGATAAGGTCCGAAGAGCGGAGGCAAATCGTGTTCACCAACGAATATTTCGTCGAGGGGCGCAAAGAGGGGCGCAAAGAGGGGCGCGAAGAGGAGCGGGAGGTGGCGCGTAAAGAACGAAAGAACATGCTGCTGGCGATGTTCGAACGGCGGCTTCGACGAACTCTTACGTCCGACGAGATGAGCTCGTTCACTGCATGGCATGACAAGAAAAATGGCGCCAAGGAAATGGCTGAGGCCGTCATTGATTTATCCGCCGACGAACTCGTGGCGCTGATGAATCGGCATGCGCAGGTTCGTACGTCCAAACGTGGATGAACGTGTTCGACGCATTCGACGCATTCGACGCATTCGACGCATTCGACGCATTCGACCGCCAAATTACGCCCATGGGGCCGAATTGGCTGCGAATTTCATCCGCACGTCGCGTTCCGAATGAAATGCCCAGGCATTTTCAAATCAAAACTCGCCTTTCTTTCCAAAGATACGCCTCCATCCCGTAAAACAACCCCGCTGAGCGGCGCCCGACGCGTCGTGTGGATGAAAATCGCCTCGCCGGCGAATCGGAACGCGATTTGGAGCAAAAATTCGTCGCCCGAACCGTTCCTCGCGCTCCGTGCGGATGAAAATCGCGTCCCGGTCGCCCCGGAACGCGATTTTTGTTTTGAAACTCGTGATCCTACTTGCACCGCTTGTTCACTCGTTGTACACAGGACGGTCATGAGCACTCCCAACGTTTCACGCATGGTTGCCGACCGCGTGGCGATTGCCAATACCGTCGTGTCAGCCATTAAAATCCACGGCCCGGAAATCATTCCCCTGGTCGAAAAGACCTTATTCCCCAATGGCGTTCCCAATAACCTCAGCGTCGGCGATGTGCTGAATGCTCTGGGAGCGCGTCTCGAGCATGTGACGGACGGTTTGGTCAAAGCGGATCAGGCTCATACCAACGAATTGGCGGACGATGACGAGGTCCGTCGGGATCGGGACGAACGCACGGTGGATATGAAGGATTTGCTTGGCGCATTGCGTTCCAACCTGATTCGCAATTATGGATCGGCGGTCGCGGGAGCTTATGGGTTTGGCGCGACATTGCCGGACGATGCGCCTGCATTATTGCTGCTGGCGGGCAATGTGGAGAATTTATTGCGCACGCGAGCGCTTGTCGAACCGCCGAAAAACAAGAGCCTCAAAGTGGACGCGCAGCTGGCGGCGGACGACATTCGCGATGCGGCGGCGGCATTACGCGCGGCGGTGGACGGCATCGAGCGGGAAAAGCGCGAGGCGCAATTGACGTTGGGCGCGAAAAACGACGCGCTGACGTCATGGGGAGCGGCGTACGCTCCGGTGGCCGATGGGACGGCGGCATTTTTCGCTTTGGTGGGTCGTACGGACTTGGCGCAACGGGTGCGACCGACGGCCCGGCGGCGCGCCGGTTTGCCCGATGAGGAGACGACAAACCCGACGTTGCCGGCCCCGCCAAACGGAAATACGGGCGCGGCGACGGGGTGAGGTGATTCTCGCCGGCCCGCTCCGGATCGATTCACCTCACGTTTTTCCCGGAACGATTCGCCGAAAGATCTCGGCACAGGCCAACGCCAATCCCGCAAAAATGCCGGCCAAGAACCCTCGAGGGAACACCGCGTGTTTGTCCGGGGCTTCTAACGCTGGAACCAGCAATCCCAATTCGGGGACATCCATACGTAACGACGCCGCAATGTCCACGGCTTTTCGATCGACCGTCGCCAAGTCCGTGGCCGCCGCGGGAGAAGGCGCAGCCACGCCTTCGGGAGGCGCTCCCCATTGATTGCGTTGAGGCTCCGCGCAGGTTATCGAGCCCGGCCATGGATGCCGAATGATGAAGCGAGTCTGAAACGCATCCTGGAATTCGGCGGGTTCGGTCCCTCGAGGCAATCCGTGTTTTTCCCAAATACCTCGTCCGCCCGTGACCGGAGGTGCTTCGCGAAAAACCAAATCTTCACCCAGGGAATCCTTGTTGTAGCGAATATGCAGGCGCGTCAAAACGCCGCCCCAAAAGGATGGTCCTCCCGTCAACCGTTCCATATCCAAATCCGTCAATGGTGGCTCGGGACAAGGATCACACGATCCGGGATTCCACGCGTATTCGGTCACGACGGCATTGGGAGTCTGCGCCAATACGCGATCGAATAGCGCCGTGTAAAATTCACCGAAACGCTCGCGCGTCGAATCCTCGACCTCGACGTTCGTCGTCATGAAGACGTTTTTGTTGTTTGCCGCTTCATAACGTTTTTGTCCCAGCGTCACGACGATCAGGTCCTGCGTTCCCTTCGAATTGAGCAACCCAAGGCGCATCGGCAACGTAAATTGCGGCGATGCATATTGAAAACGCAAGGGCGACAAGACCGCGCGACCGTTGTCGAAACGCACCTTCGAAGCATTCACTTTGGCCACGAAAAACTTCGATCCCCCGGCAACATAGGGGCGCAGCGCCGATTCGGCTCCTTCGGGGATCTTGTATTGATGTTCGCGAAGCCATCCATCGAGCGCCGTGGAATCATTCGCGCTCAGAATGACGATTTCATATTCACCCACGGCGAATTCGGCTTCCACTTTGATTTGAGCGCGCGGGGTCAATTCTTTCATGGAGTTGTCCGGTCGCGACATGGCCCAAGACAAACCCGGACGTTTTCCTTCTTTTTGTCCCGCGCAAGGATTCTGTTCCCAATATTCGACGAGCCGCGGGGCCGTGAGACGATCGACGCGATCGAAGACATCGTCGGCCAATGTCTTTACGTCGTCCTTTTGCAAAACCACCGGCACGGGAACGACCATGGCAAAGTCTTCCGGGGGCCCTTGGTAACTGTTTTGCATGGATAACGTGGTTTGTTCGCCGAGCCGCGCCAAGACGACGAAGGTCGCGTCGTTGTACAATTTGCGATCCGCGCCGCTGACGAAAAAGCCGCAGAAGGCATGGGCCGCCGGAGATGCCAACGTCGACGCCATGCACAAGGCGAATCCGACCAACGAAGATGCATTCGATTTCATTTCAAATACCTCACAGGTCGTAGTCCGACGGTGATTGGATCGCGATGGTGGTGGAAAACTCGGCTCGGATCCGAGGGGCAACCGTTATGTTGTAATACTGGTACGATTGGGGCAGGAATTTGAATTTAATCCCGAAGTAATTTTTCAGGCGCTTTTGCGCGTGCTCCTCGAAACACGTCACAATGGCTTTGTCCAGGGTTTTCGACGTCGCTCGAACGCGTGTTCCCTCGGGCGTCGTCACCACCATGATATCCACTTCGCCCAAGACGTCGGTATGGGCAAACAACGCCGGCAGCAAGCATTGTACTGCGCTTTTGCGCTGCTCGATATAGCCGACCAGAGCGTAGTTCATCGAATACGACCATTGGCTGATGTCGCGCGTGAGCGATTCATTCGGCGGGTCAACTTCGACTTTGGTCGGCGTGGGGCCTCCGATGTCCCGCGTTACCGGCAAAATCTCGCTGATCCGTACATCCACATTCAAAAAGCGTGGCTCGGTAATGGGCTCCACGCGTATGTCGCGAAGAATCTTTGTTATGCATCCGCCGAAACGAGCGTCCGCATGGTGCATGGGCCAAACGTTTTTGATGGTGCCATTGCGTTCGACCTGGATATGCGCGGAACCTTTATCGAACAACCACGGCAATGCGTCGGGCTCGAGGCACCGACGCAATTCGTCTTTGCGTTTTTCGAGTGCGGTCAACAAGGGTTTTCCGAAGTCTTCGTTTTCGCCTTTTACGTCCAACAACACACGCACGCCCAAGGGCGTCGTGATTTTGGGACGTGCAGGCAATTCATTCGGCACGGTCGGGGAGGGATGCAAATGGTATTCGCCGAAATTGGGGAGCAACAGCAAGGCCATCAGCTGACGCATCGGGACATCATCGGCCACGCCAAGGGTCGGGTCACCCCACCTGGGAACCTGCATTTGGCGCCATTGGCCGTGATCATCGATAGGTTTGGCGGGCCAATCGCTCGATGAAAATGGCGTGTATTCTCCGTGCACGAAGATGTTCTCCGTGGTCATGGCCGCGACCGGCTCATAATCGGCCGACGTGCGACATCCCGGCACATCCAGCTTGCGTTCGCTGCACAAGGGCACATTTTCTTGCATTTGTTCCGTGCACGCCGGAAGCTCGCTCTGCATTTCCTCGCTTTCATACTCGCGCAAGCGCGGAGCTATATGCGTGCCCGCTTTGCAGCGGCCCAGAAAAACCACTTTGCAAATGCGGGGATCCTGTTGACCGAATGCGTCGAGCAAACAGCTCACTTGGCGATACGGAATGCTCTCGTCGATGGCGAGGCGAGGGGTTTTGCCTTTGAATCGCCGAGCAATGTCCACGCAGGTTTTCGATGATTCGAGATCTTTCGTCGCGGCGATGGTTTGCCCCTCGAGCGTGACCTGCTGCCGACCGACAAAGAGAATGCTGTCGTATTTGACGTCATTGCAGGACGTGAGGGTTTGCGGAGGCCCGCTCGCCAAGGTGACGTCATTCGGGACGAGCGCGCGAAACATGGTCGCGAGATGCTGTTGTTGGTCTTGGGCGTTTTTCGACGCGAGTCCCAATGCGCCAAGTAAAACGACAAATCCGGGCGCAAAGGGGAGCAAAATGTTTTTCCAGGAAAACGACAGGCCGCGCAAGGCGATCAGGCAGGCGAGCACCAGGGGCACCAAAAATGAAATGGCGGGAATGAAAAAGAAGAGCTGCTTGGGCGGGATGTTTTCGGCGGCGAGCACCCATTCGAAAGGCGCCAATTCGAGGACGCTCGTATTGCTCCCGGCGGGCAAGGCCTGAGCCAAGGCGAACGATGCCATGGCCAAAAGGGCGCAAGCACAAGCGGCGACGGCGTATTTTCCAACGACTTTTGTGCCCGCAGCCAAATGCACAATCGACAAAGAAGCCAACGCGACGGCGGCCGGGAAAAACACCAGGTCGTACCGTTCGTCACGACCGACGCGAGATTGCAGGCGATACAAGGTGTATCCAAGGCAAGCCGTCAAGAGCAGGGGACCCAATGTGGCAATGATGGTTTGCCGACGACTCGTTTCTTCGCGTAATCCTTCGCGGCAGGCGGCGATTCCGGCGAACAAGCCCGCGAGTATCAGTAAACCCGCGGACATGTAAAACCCGCAGGCGGTGAATTGACTGCCGTACCACCATTGAGCGGCGAGGTTGGTGGCTTGTTCTTCGAGGCGCAAAGACGCGGCATAAGGCACCGGGCCGGTGGGAACCAATACGCCGAGAATGGATGCGGCAATGGCGGGAACTGCCGCAAAAAGCCCGAGCCACGCGGGATGATTGCGGCCGGCGATCGCGCCGAATCCCGCGGCGACGAGCAAGGCAAATGCGGCGCCGACGATGGTGCCCAGGGTCTGGGCCGCGGGCATCGATGATTCGGATAACGTTTGCCAGGCAATGCGGAGGCTCGAGGACGGAGAAAAATACGCAATGGCCGCTGCGCACAGCAACATCAATGGCGAAACGAACGCTCCGGCACCGCGGGGGTCTTGAAAAAAACGTAATGGTGAAGGTGAGGCAATGGTTCGTTTGGGCCGGCGGCTCGCGACAATCAAAGCGACAAACAGTATTATGCCGACGATGAAACGCGACGATTCTGAAAATAGGTCGATCAATTGGAGGGCAAGAACCAGCCACATAGCGCCAAAAGCAATGGTCGCGAAACCTCGCCCAACCAAACTCGAAGCGCCGCTCGCGGGCGTTCGGTAGGCATATTGGACGACGAAGACGGTCAGTAAGAAGACGATGAGACCGGCGCCGAGGTAGGTGGGCGAGGGGCCGAGGATGGTTCTGCGGACAAACGAGAGCCATGTGCGGACGAGCAGCGCGGAGGTGCCGGCGAGCAGCATTCCGGTGCGGGCTGCATCGATGATGCGGTGGGCTGAGCGGGGCGGCGAGGGCGTCACGGATGAGGTTGTACACCGAATTCGAGCGTTGTGGGGCGAGGATCTGACGGCATGATGATGAGGAGGAGGAGCTCGAGCCGGCGGTGGGTTCCAGACGTGTTTTGGGGAGTTATGCTGCATTGCCGCATAAATTCCCAGGTCGGCACGTTGCGCCAAACAGCTCCATCGCGCCGGCGTTTTGGTGTAGGCTCGCGTGACGATGAGCCTACGTTACGGTGTTTTCGCCGCGATTTCATGGTGTGTTCTGAGCATTGGTTGCCAAGACAAACCCGCTCCGCAAGGCGCCACGGTCGCGCCCGATAAGCCGCCTCCGGCTCCGTCGGCGATTGTCGTGGCTCCCACGCCGTCCGTCGACGTGACCGCACCTGCGCCTGCGCCCGTGCAAGGGCATCGGTTTGTCGTGCATCGCAAAGTGCCCAACGCGGCGCTGAAACCGGTTTGGTTTCTTGGTGCAGGCATTGTCGCTTGTCAGGACAACGGATGTCGTGAAGACGCTTTTTTGATTACGGATGAAGGCTCGACCGAATCCTACAATCCTTTGGCAGTCATGCAGGCCAAACAGCCCAAGCAGTTTCCCAAAGAATCCACGGCGGGGTTCGTGTATCGAGGGGTTTATCCTGATATCTGTGCCATTACCGTGTTTCCGGAGGATCGCGCGGGTATAGGAGGCCCGAGCCTCAAGCGGTCCGGAAAAACGTGGGTGCTCGGCGATTGCCCGGAGTCCCCGAGGGATACGCATGATGCTCCTCCGCCGCGAGCTCCCCGCGAATTCGACGATGCGCTTTTGCATGCACCAATCGCCGATGCGGCGAAGAACATCATTTACGGCGCCGGCGCTCCGGCGATGCTCATCCGGCAACAAGTGCTTTATGTATGGGATGGTAAAACCTGGTCGAAGCGGGACGCTCCTTGGACCGCGAATCGAAGGCACTTTCAACAAGATTATTTGCCTGCGTCGAAGCGCCCGGTACGTCTCGCGAGCGGCGTGACGCTCGTGCCCGAAGGGGGCTTTGTCATTGATAACAAGGGCGACGTGTTACCTTTGCAATTGGTCCATGACAACAAACCCGTTTCGCCTGACACCGAAATCGTCGGGGTTTTGTGGACGGCAAAGTTTCCTTGGCTCTTGGGCTACGATGGCAACGAAATCTACTTGTCCACGCCGGACAAGGTCGAAAACATTTCTTATGCCAAAGCGTCGCTCACCGGCCGAGTTTCTCCGGCTAAACCACCTGCGCCGGCTGCGTCCGCTTCCGCGGGCGTGCCCGAGCCGAGTCCTTCCGCGTCGGCAGCGCCGGCTATGGCATTTGCCTCGTCGACCCTCGGTAACCCGCAAGCATTTACGGCGGAGTGCAAGGCGCCGTTCGTTGTGATGGCTGGTCCGCCCAAGCCGGGACAAACCTACGCCACGACGCGCGAAGGATTGCGCGGTCACAGCGAATTTCAGGACACGGTTACGTTCGTCGAAGTGGTGATTGCGGGAAAAACGATTTTTGGCGTGCAGACGCGTAACGAATCCGACGCGCGGCAGTTCATCGAGGTCGTCGAGAAAAGCATCAAAGGGATGAAGCCTTCGTTGCAATGTTTGGATGTGCTTTCGACGGTGACGGATCGATATGCGCCGCCGGAAGGGATCCGCGTGGTGGGGATCAATCTGACGACGGGGGAGTTGGTGCCGTTCGATTGAGGTTCGGGCGGTTTTCGTGGGTGTTGCAATCATGTTGAGCCGGCACAATGACGTTCGAGTTCGGGTCCGCGAGCGCGATCCGCATTCGAATTCGTCCACCATCATGAAAAAGACGCGGGGCGTGTCGCCTCATGCGGACGACACCGATTCGAGCAACGAGGAGAAATTCGTCTGTGAAGTGTGCCGTTACTTCATTACGACGACTTCGTCACGAATCGAGCTGTTCGGCGGACACGTGCACAATCGCATCAATCCGGCCGGATTTGTCTTTCGCTTGGGGTTGTTTGCCGATGCGCCGGGCGTCGTGGCCGTTACCGAGCCTTCGCTCGAGTTTTCGTGGTTTTCAGGATATGCCTGGCAAATCGTGGTTTGTCGCGGGTGTCTCGAGCATCTCGGGTGGGAGTTTCGCGATGAAAAACGTTTTTTCGCGCTTTTGCCGGAGAAGCTCGTCGTCGAGCGCGCGGAATGACCTTTCGCCGAGTCACCCGAGGTACACTTTGAGGTTGCGTAGAGAATAGATAGGCAGGAGGGGGAACAAGACCGGAACGGTTCGCGTATACGTTTGGTATTCCGAATTCGTCCCGTACCGTTCGTCTTGTTTCATTTCGAGGCGTCGGGTTGAACCAAGCATGATCAGGAAAATGCAGACGTAGCCGATGAGGCTCAGGACCCAATGGTACCATTGCGTGTAGGCGCTGAACCCCGCAATCCAGGCGCCGGTCCAGAAAATGATTTCGCCGAGATAATTGGGGCAGCGGACGAGACGATAAAGACCGACGTCGCAGAATCGGTTGGGAGATAGCTTTTTATAGGCGGATTTTTGATGATCCGCCCATCCTTCCAGTGCCAAGCCGAGCACCATGATGCCAATGCCGGAGAATTGTAGAATGGATGATGGGTTTGGCGCGGGGGGGTCTCGATGCGCGAGCAGCATAAAAAGGGCCGGCGAAAACATGGCCACATACAACGCGGCGACGCTGAGCCAAATCAGCCATTTGATGAGACCATGGATGTGTTCGCCTCGTTTGACGACCTCCACCATTTCTTTTTGATAGGCGGCGCTTCGTTCGCGTTGCAGGAGAAACAAACCGAGGCGTAAACCGTAGGCCAAGAGGCCGAGGCATTGAAGGATCGTTCCGACATCGAGTGTCGTGCGGAAAAACCACGGCGTCAGAATGGCCATGGCGGCAATGGAAAAAGCGTATCCCAGGCTGACGAAGTAATAGATGCGGTAAAACCCGAGCGACGAAATGACAAGCGCAAGGACGAAATGGATGCCCAACCATTGCACGAGTCCAGCGGCTTCAAGGAAATTGTTCATAGCGCCTCGAGGGGATGGCGGCTCGTGGTCCTGCGTTGGTTCGAGCCTTTCAGCGATGGGCATCGTGAGCCGATGCTGTGGGCATGTCAAGGCACATACGCGGCGGCATCATGAAAACAAGCGATACTCGGACGAACTCCGCACCTTTGTCGCGAGTCCCTTGCCTGCGGGAAAAACCTCCCCTATGCTCGAGCCGTACTTTTCCCAAACCCGAGGAATTCGATCATGACTCTGAAACGCCCGGCGGCTGACCCCAATACCCTCGACGTGCGCACTTCATCCGGTTATCCCGAACCATATCGATCGCGCGTGTTGCCGCGGGAAAAACGCGCTTTGGGTGATGCCGTGGGCCTGACGAAAATCGGCGTCAATCTGACCACGCTCATGCCTGGCAAAGAATCGTCGATGCGGCATTTTCATACGCAGGAAGACGAGCTCGTGTACGTCATCGAAGGTGAAGTCGTTTTGGTCACGGACGACGGCGAACAAGTCCTGACGCCGGGCACGTATGCAGGATTTCCCGCCGGCGCTCGCAACGGGCACCATTTGATCAATCGGTCCGACAAACCCGTGAAGTACCTCGAAATCAGCAATCGCGATCCGAACGACAGTGCAGAATATACCGATCCTGAGGTCGATATGGTTTATCGCAAGGGACCGGACGGCAAGTTCATTTTCACGCGCCGCGACGGCCGATCGTTTTGATGTTTTTCGTCGCCCCCTTGCGGTAGGTGCCGCTCGGTCTTTAAGAATGCACCAGGGGGGACGAACATGCGCATCCTGGAAGCATGGGGACGCTTGATGGGCGGCATTGCCGCGCCTTTTGCGGCGCTGGGCAGTTTGACTCGGAACGCGCGACTTTTTCATCCCGACGGCGTTCTTTATTCCGCGCGGGTGGACCCTCTGGCCAAAGAGGGACCGATTGGAGAATTGGCCAAACGCCTTCAAGGTCCGGCGATCGTGCGTTTGTCCAGTGCATGGTGGCGGAATGAAAAGGAATGGCCCGATATTCTCGGAATTGCCGTTCGTTTCCTTGATTCCGACAAATCCGCTGCAAAATCACCGGGACCTCGCGATCAAGATCTGCTTTTTGCCACCATTCCCGCATTGCCGCTCATGCCGGTGGCCCCACTTTTCACTCGGCAACACGATTTTTTTGCCAATCAGTATCCGGCGCTTTTGCCGTTTGCCGTCGAAGGTCTCGGCCGCGTCAAATTCCGCATCGTCACGATGCGCTTACCGTCGAATTTACGCACGCGGCGGCAAAAACTGGAGGCGCGTGTCGCCGCAGGCACCGCTGTTTTGCGCCTCGAAATGCGATCGACGAGACCGGGAGCCACCTGGACCGATGTCGCGATGATCGTTTTGCGTGAAAAATCGCCCGTCGACGAATCGACGTTGCTCTTCGATCCGTTCCGATCCGGGCGCGGAATCGTCCCGGTCGGGTTTTTCCAAATGGCTCGCGCGGCCATTTACAAAGCGAGCTACCTGGGACGAACCATGACGCGTGCCAAGTAAATCGTTTTACTCGACGTACGGCGGAATGCTCCACTCGGCACCTTCCGCTTCCACCGGCGCGTCATCCTCGGCGGCATGACCAAAGAATTCAGCGATTTCGTGTTTACGCGCTTCGGCGTCCGCACGGCCCAAGTCGATCAGCCTGCGGGCAAACGCGCCATCGAACAACAGATAACTCGCCAAATCGGCTTCCGTGCCTTCTCCCACGTCCACCAGCGTCAATACGCGTCGCACGACCGCGTGACCGCCGCGAATATTTCCCCGACGAACGTATTCCGCAGCGAGGCGCCCGATGTCTTCGGAAGGACGAACCACGAGGGAACGAATGCTGCTGTAGGGCATCGCGCCGCGGCGTTCGGCCATGCCATTGACTCGATGCAAGAATTCCGAACCGTACATTTTTTCGGCGTCCTCGATGATGTGATTCATGCGG
>WBZU01001227.1_pt1 | contig 19737 bp, 14 predicted proteins | sample 5204311 | NCBI WGS metagenome assembly WBZU01 (sample SAMN12344359, study PRJNA552823) | activated sludge metagenome | biome: Activated sludge suspended growth; feature: Nitrification reactor; material: Wastewater; isolation source: activated sludge from nitrification reactor of wastewater... | reverse complement strand
ATGGGGGCGGGGAGGAGCGCATCGAGGCCGCGGCCGAGAGCGCGGGGTTTGTTTTTCGGATCGACGCTCATGATCGAGCCCTCGCCGACTTGGTTTTCGCAGGCTTGTTGGCCTCGAGGATTTCACGCGCCAAACCCAGATAGCCTTGCGCGCCTTTGGAGGAAGCGTCGTAGAGGAGCACGGGTTTGCCGTGGGACGGAGCTTCGCTGAGCTTCACGTTTCGCGGGATGATCGAGTCGAACACTTTGAAGTGACCTTTCACTTCATCGGCGACTTGGTGCGTGAGCGAGTTACGCCCGTCGTACATCGTCAGCACGATACCTTCGACTTCGAGCTGCGGATTGTAGGCGGCTTTGACGCGGTCGATCGTGGCCATCAGGTAGGTCAATCCTTCGAGCGCGTAATATTCGCACTGCAGGGGCACGAGCACGCGATGGGCTGCGGTGAGCGCGTTCAACGTGAGAAGTCCGAGACTCGGTGGACAATCGAGGATCACGTAGTCGTACGCGCCGATGTGCGGATGAAGCGCTTCGCGAAGCTTGAGAGCGCGATCGGGAGCGTCGACGAGTTCGAGTTCTGCGGCGACGAGATCTTGGGTTGCGGGCACGATGTCGAGCCGCGGAACCGCGGTGGACATGACGGTTTCGCGCAGCGTGTAACGACCGATCAACACGTCGTACAAAGAGCGCTCGATGCTGGGGCGTCGCACCCCCGTCCCACTCGATGCGTTGCCTTGCGGATCGCAATCGACGAGCAGAGTTGCCTTTTCAGCTGCGGCGAGACTTGCAGCCAAATTGACTGAGGTGGTCGTCTTGCCGACGCCGCCTTTTTGGTTGGCGACGGCGTAGATGATGGGGGTACGGGCCATGAAGTGTGCCGAGACCGGTGCGCTGCGAGATCGCCAAAAAAGCTGCGTCGCAGGCAGGTTGCAACGCCTTGGCGCAGAGCGTTCGTCACGACCCCGAGCCCCGGCGAATTGAACGAATAGCGGCTGCTTACACGACCCGCGCCGCTCCGTCGAGGGCACGACGTGCACCTTTTTTTTGGCCATCGTCTTACTGCTGTTTACAGTGGCTCACATGTCGCTCTCAGTGGGCACATGTAGTCAAAGTTCGCACCGCAAGTTGTCGCTGGTTCGGTCGGTGGACCGCAGGGCACGCGGGGCAGGTCACCGGAACGTTGTTTCGTCCCGATTTGGCCTTGCTGCTGCGTTGGCTCCGGAACGCGAATCTGCGGCGGTTACGCGGGTGCTTGCGCGAGCTTTTTGGGAGCCGGCGAACACGCAAAGTGGATCGTGCGCTCAGGTACTACATTTGTCAGTCCATCGCGAGCGGAGGATTACCAGAGGTTCGTACTGAATTGGCGCTTGCGGAGCGCTGCAACTGTCAACGACGAGGACTGCCCATGTCTCTGCCCAAGAGTTTCGAGAGCTTTGCCGAGTTTGAGCGCGAGATCATGCGCGCGAGCAATCGCCTGAATGTGAGCTTCGAGGACATGGTCGAGGACACATCGTTCGAGGAGGAGATCGAGATCGACGCGGATGACGATCCGTTCTCGGCGATGCGAGATTTTTAGCGAACGGTCGATTTTGCTCGACATTCGCAAACAAGGTTCGGGGCGACGCTTTCTCATTGTCGCCAGCCTTCCGGGAGGGTGTGCGGCCTTACGCCGAATACCTTGATGATTAGGCAACGCCCCGACTGAGCCCCAACGGCGCCTCTCCGTTGGGGCTCTTTTTTTTCATTTCCTACGCCCCGGCTTGACCCCCTGCGGCGCGCATGGCATTCGGCAGCCTCCAAAACGGACGCCCATGCAAGTCACCGTCGAAAAGCTCTCTCCGGTTCTCGTCGAACTCAACGTCCAAATTCCCGCCCTGCAGGTGCGGACCGAGATCGACAAGGCATACGCGAACCTTCAACGCAACGCTCGAGTGCGTGGATATCGGCCCGGCAAAGCGCCGCGGCAAGTGCTCGCCCATTTGTACTCGGGCAGCATTCACGCCGATGTCGCACGAAAACTCGTCGATGCGACGTTGAACAAAGCTCTCGCGTCACAACAAGTTCAGGCGTTGTCGCAGCCCGAAATCGCGCCTGTCGAGTTACGCCCGGAAGAACCGTTCACCTACAAAGCGCGCGTCGAAGTGCGCCCTGAGATCACTGAGGTCAAGTGGGAAGGACTCGAAGTCAACAAGCCCAAGACCGAAGTCACGGCCGACATGATCGATGCCGAGATCTCACGCCTGCGCCGCGAACACGCGACGCTCTCCGTGCCCGAGCCTGAACGAGCTGCGAAAGCCGGCGACGTCGTGCGCATCGGCTTCACGCTCGACGTCGAAGGCGTTGCGCGCGAGACGAAGGAGCAGGAGATCGAAACCGAGCTCGGTTCGGGGCAGATCTTCAAAGAGATCGAGAATGTCCTGACGGGCATGAACGTGGGCGAAACGAAGGACGCCGAAGTCGCCTTCTCCGATCGCCACACGAACGAAAGTTTCCGCGGAAAAACCGGCACGTTCCACGTGACGCTCAAAGAAACCCGCGAACGTCATTTCCCTGAAATCGACGACGAATTTGCCAAGGATTGTGGCCACGACAATCTCGAAGCGATGCGCTCCGCGCTCTCCGCACGGATTGAAAAAGAGGTCAACCAGAAGGCGACCGACGTCGTTGCCGAGCAGCTCGTGTACGAGTTGTGCAAGGCAAACCCGATCCCCGTTCCGTCGTCGCTCGTCGAACAGCAAGCGCAGCTCAGCGAGCGTGAGCTCATCGCGGCGGCGCGTCGTCAAGGTCAACGCATCGAGATGAACGCGGACATTCGTGCGCGTGTTCGTGCCGATGCGGAGACCAAGGTTCGAGCCGGCTTGCTCATGGCGGAAATCGCCAAGGACAAGAAGGTCCAGGTCACGCAAGAGGACATCGAGCGTGGTTACGTCGAGCTTGCCGAGCAGACGGGCAAGAACGTCGCGAAGGTCAAGGCGGAATATCGCGACAAACAGAAGCAAGAAATGCTCATCGGCATGATCCTCGAGGACAAGATCCTCGACATCATCGAAGCCGCCGCGAACATCAAGACGGCCTGATCGTCGTCATCACCTCTTCATTGCGCCTCACGCGCACGCGTTCGCGATCACTTGCGAAGCGTGTGCGTCTACGGGCACTTTCCGCGCACGTATCGTTCCGCACGCTCGATGCTTCATGCATCAGCCCGTTTTGCTGCTCCTTGCACGCACGCCTGGTCGCCACATTTCTTCACAACAATGGCCCCTTCTAGACTTGCGGTCGGCCCCCATCTGGATCAGGACTAGGGCCATTCGACACTATCTGCCAAACCATAGCGGAGCCCCTGAATGATCCGACGAGTCGAGACACGCAAACAGGCCATGGAATTTCTCGAGCGAGAGCACTCGTTCGTGGAGCGCGAACAATCGTCTGTCATGTCAAACCTCCGCGAGCAGGCGTATATCCTGCCCACGGTGACGGAAGTCACGCATCGTGGCGAACGCGAGTGGAATATTTTCAGCCGTTTGCTCAAGGATCGCATCGTCTTCATCGGCACGGAGATCGACGATTTCGTCGCGAACGCCGTCATCGCGCAGTTCTTGTTTCTCGAGAGCGAAGACCCGGACAAGGACATTCAGGTCTACGTCAACAGCCCCGGCGGCATCGTCACCTCGGGCCTCGCCATGTACGACACGATGCAGTACGTCCGATGCCCCGTTTCGACGATGTGCATCGGTCAAGCCGCATCGATGGGCGCGGTGCTTCTTGCTGCGGGACACAAGGGACGAAGGTTTGCCCTGCCACACGCGCGGATGATGATCCATCAACCGCTCGGTGGTGCGCGTGGTCAAGCCACGGACATTGAAATCCAGGCGCGCGAAATCAAGAAGATGAAGGAAACGCTCATCGACATCCTCGTGGATGCGACGGGCAAACAGCGCGACGAGCTGGCCAAGGACATCGAGCGCGACTTCTACTTGAGCGCATCGCAAGCCAAAGAGTACGGCCTCATCGACGAGGTCTTGCCGAAGCGAATCAAGACCCAAACATCGGGTTGAGCGGCGTCGTCATTCGTCGTGAGTCACTGACGACGGAAGACCTTGCGAGAACACGTGTGTGAACTTGCGAGTCAGGGTGTGAGAAATTAGAATCCGTTCACCGCAAACAGCTCGAAATGCCCTGCATTTCAAGTGTGAACGCGGATCATGAACCGATCGTTATGGCATGACGATCGATCAAAACCCCTCGTGTATCAACGAGGTGGGAGAGGTTAGAGGACCGAAGTGGATCGAAGGCGCGACGAACACTCGAACGGCAATCTCAGCTGCTCTTTCTGCGGCAAATCGCAGAAAGAAGTGAAGAAACTCATTGCTGGTCCAACGGTTTACATCTGCGACGAGTGCATCGGGCTGTGTAACGACATCATTGCCGAGGAGGTTGAGAAAGACGAACCGTATTCGGGTTCGGCGCCGATTCCCAAGCCTTCGGACATCAAGGGCATCCTTGACGAGTATGTCGTGGGGCAACACCGGGCGAAGAAGGTCCTCGCCGTTGCCGTGCACAACCATTACAAGCGCATCGACAGTCGCGTTCATTCGGATGATGTCGAGCTTCAGAAGTCGAACATTTTGCTTCTAGGCCCGACGGGTTCCGGAAAAACCCTGCTCGCGCAGACGCTGGCGAAAATCATCAACGTCCCGTTTGCCATCGCCGACGCCACGACGCTCACCGAGGCCGGTTATGTCGGTGAGGACGTCGAGAACATCATCGTGCAGCTGTTGCAGAACGCCGATCACGACGTCGAGCGAGCGCAACGCGGCATCGTGTACGTCGACGAAATCGACAAGATCAGCCGCAAGAGTGACAATCCCAGCATCACGCGCGACGTATCGGGCGAAGGTGTTCAGCAGGCGCTCTTGAAGATCATCGAAGGCACGGTGGCGAACGTGCCTCCGAAGGGCGGGCGCAAGCATCCGCAACAGGATTTCCTGCAGATTGATACGACAAACATCTTGTTCATCTGCGGCGGAGCGTTCGTCGGACTCGATCACATCATTCAGCGTCGAATCGGCCAGAACACGCTTGGTTTTGGTGCGGACATCAAGTCGAAGAAGGAATTCAAACTCGGCGATGTGCTCTCGCAGGTGCAGCCCGAGGACTTGCTCAAGTTCGGTTTGATTCCGGAATTCATCGGCCGTTTGCCGGTCATTGCGACCTTGCACGAGCTCAATGAAGAAGCCTTGATCGACATTCTGACGAAGCCGCGAAACAGCTTGGTCAAGCAGTATCAACGCCTGCTCGACATGGACGGCGTCAAGCTCAAGTTCACCAAGGGGGCGCTCACTGCGGTGGCTCGCTTGGCGCTCGAACGCAACAGCGGGGCTCGAGGTCTTCGCGCGATTCTCGAATCCGCGATGCTCGACATCATGTACGACGTGCCTTCACGGGCGGGGGTCAAGGAAGTCGTCGTCAGTGAGGACGTGATCGTGAAGCACGACCCGCCGTTGATCGTCTACGCGAAAGAAGCCGAACTCGCCTAGCGTTCATTCCTGCATCGACGCATCTTCCAGTTTCAATGGGCGCCGGGCGCCCACACAGTCACCTTCCACGGCTCGAATCGTTCGGGCCTAGAAAGACGTCGGGATGTTCTTCAAGAACGACAACGATCGTGGCAAAGCCGCTCCTGATCGCGGGATTTCTCCTCTTTTGCCCCTTCGAGACATCATCGTCTTTCCATCCATGGTCTCGCAGCTCTTCGTCGGGCGCGAACGGTCCATCGCCGCGCTCGACGAGGCCATGAATCGCGGAAAGGAAATTTTCCTGTCCGCACAGCGTAATGCCAAGACAAACGAACCCGTCTCCGAGGACATCTTTTCCGTCGGGTCCGTCGGGACAATCATGCAGCTGCTCCGTTTGCCCGATGGAACCGTCAAGGTCCTCATCGAAGGCAAGAAGCGCGCAAGGATCACGAAGTTTGTCCAGTCCGAACCGTTTTTCTTGGTCGAATACGAAGAAATTCCCGAAAAAAGCGCCTCCAGCGTCGAAATCGAAGCCTTGATGCGCAGCGTCCAGGGCACCTTCGAAGTCTACGTCAAGCTCAACAAGAAGGTGCAACCCGAGGTCCTCATGGCCGTGCAAGCCATCGACGATCCGGGGCGTTTGTCCGACTCGATCATCTCCAACTTGCCCACGATCAAGCTCGTCGATCGGCAAGGACTGCTCGAAATGCCCGACGCAAAACAGCGTCTCGAACGGCTCATCGAACTCATGCAGTCCGAGATCGAAATCCTTCAGGTCGAAAAGAAGATCCGTTCGCGGGTCAAGAAGCAGATGGAGAAGACCCAGAAGGAGTACTACCTGAACGAGCAAATGCAGGCGATCCAGAAGGAGTTGGGTGGCGGCGAGCGCGACGAGTTCAAGAACGAGATTCAGGAAGTCGAAGACGCGCTCAAGACCAAGAAGATGAGCAAAGAGGCCACTTCGAAGGTCAAGAAGGAACTCAAGAAGCTCAAGATGATGCATCCGACGAGCGCGGAAGCGACCGTCGTACGCAACTACATCGACTGGATCCTCGACCTGCCTTGGTACGAGAAGAGCGAAGAGCAGCATGACCTCGTCGAGGCCGAGCGCGTGCTCGACGAAGATCATTACGGGCTCAAAAAGATCAAAGAACGCATCCTCGAGTACCTCGCGGTGCAAGCGTTGACGAAGAAGCTCAAAGGCCCGGTGCTTTGTTTCGTGGGGCCGCCCGGCGTCGGTAAGACGAGTTTGGCCAAGAGCATCGCGCGGGCGACGGGACGCAAGTTTGTCCGGTTGTCACTCGGCGGCGTGCGCGACGAAGCCGAGATTCGCGGGCATCGGCGTACGTACATCGGCGCGCTCCCGGGCAAACTCATCCAGAGCTTGAAGAAGGCCGGGACAAACAACCCTGTGTTCCTCTTGGACGAAGTCGACAAGATGTCGACGGACTTCCGAGGTGATCCTGCAGCGGCGCTCCTCGAAGTGCTCGATCCCGAGCAAAACCACACGTTCAACGATCACTACCTCGACCTCGACTACGACCTTTCGGACGTCATGTTCATCACGACGGCCAATACGCTCGGAGCGATCCCCGTGCCGTTGCAGGACCGCATGGAGATCATCCAGTTGTCCGGGTACACCGAGTTCGAGAAGCTCAACATTGCGCTGAAGTACTTGGTTCCGCGGCAGCGCAAAGAGTGTGGCCTCGAAGAAGTCCCGATGGACTTCAGCGAAGGCGCCGTACGGACGATCATTCATCACTACACGAAGGAAAGCGGCGTTCGTTCGCTCGAACGTGAGATCTCCAGCGTGTGTCGCAAGGTCGCGCGCAAGGTCGTCGCCGAGGGGAAAGACAAACCCATCGAGATTTCGGCGAAGACGATTCCGACGTTCCTGGGGGTTCCCAAGTTCCGTTTGGGCAAACGCGGTGACAAGGACGAAATCGGCCTCGTGAACGGTTTGTCCGTGACGAGTGTGGGTGGAGATTTGCTCGGGGCGGAAGCGATCGTCGTGCCGGGCAAGGGCAAACTCGTCGTCACGGGGCTCGTCGAGAAGGGCATGGAAGAGAGTGCTCAAGCGGCGATGAGTTACGTGCGTTCGCACCTCGAGCGGCTGGGTTTGACCCAGGACGCGTATCAAAAGGTCGACGTTCACGTGCACTTCCCCGAGTTTGTCAAGAAAGACGGTCCGAGCGCTGGCGTCACGATGGTGACGGCGGTGTGCAGCGCGCTCATGCGTGTGCCGGTGCGTCAGGACTTGGCGATGACGGGCGAGATCACGTTGCGGGGACGCGTGCTTGGGATTGGCGGCGTGAAGGAAAAACTCCTCGCGGCGCATCGCAGCGGCATTTCCACGGTCGTGATGCCGAAGGAAAACCGCAAGGATCTGCGGGACGTACCGCGTCGTGTTTTGCGGGCCTTGCGCATCGTGCTCGTCGAGCATGTGGACGACGTTTTGCGCGAAGCGCTCGTCGTTACGGATACGAGCATGTTTGGCAATCCGCACGCGCCGCTCGAGTACCGTGACGGCAAACTCGCCACGCCTGTCGTCGTGCCTGCCGTTTCGCCTGCGCTTCAAGCTGTTCCGGCGCAACAACCGGGCGCTTGATCTCGTCACACGATTTTCACCAAACCGATCTGGCCATCGTCATGCGGTCGCGCTAGTCGCTCGCCGCCATGATTCGACAAGCTCTACTCTCGGTCTACGACAAGACGGGCCTTTTGCCGTTCGCGCGGTTGCTCGTGCAACGCGGCGTCAAACTGCTTTCCACGGGGGGCACGTTGCGTGCGCTCGTGGATGCGGGCATCGACGTGACGAGCATCGAGGCGTACACGGGTTCGCCCGAGGTGATGGGTGGGCGCGTGAAGACGCTGCATCCGCGCGTGCACGGGGGAATTCTGATGCGTGGGGACATCGACGCGCAGGACCTCGAGCGGCTCGGTGGAGCGCCGATCGACATCGTCATCGTCAACTTGTACCCGTTTGTCGCGACAGCCAGTCGTCCGGACGCACGGCTCGACGAGGTGATCGAGCAGATCGACATTGGTGGTCCGTCGATGATTCGGGCGGCGGCGAAAAACCACACGCGCGTGGCGGTCGTTTGTGATCCAACGGATTACGACGCCATCGCCGCGGAGTTTTCGGCGAGCGGCGAGATCTCGGCGGCTACGCGGCGCAAGCTTGCGGCGAAGGCGTTTGCCCACACGGCGGCCTACGACGGAGCGGTGGCTGCGTACATGTCGTCGCTGGGTGATCCGACCGAGGGCGAAGCGACTCAGCCTCCCGTGCGTGACGCGTATCCGCGTTACCTGACGCTGGCGTACGAGCGCGCGTACGGCTTGCGATACGGCGAAAACCCGCATCAAAACGGGGCGTTTTACCGGGAACGAGACGTCGTGCAAGGAGCGCTCGGGTTTGCCGATTCGCTCGGGGCGGGGGGCAAGGAGTTGTCCTTCAACAACCTTGTCGATGTCGATGCGGCGCTCGAGTGTGTGCGTGAGTTCGACCAACCGGCGGCGGTTGTCGTGAAGCACGCGAATCCCGCGGGTGTCGCGACCGCCGACGAGCTGGCGACTGCGTATCGATTGGCTCGCGATGCCGATGCGACGAGTGCGTTCGGAGGGATTGTCGCGCTCAACCGTGCCGTGGACAAACGCACGGCGGACATCCTCGTCGAGACGTTCCTCGAGTGCATTGTGGCGCCGTCGTTCAGCGACGAAGCGCTCGCGGTGTTGCGGACCAAGAAAAACCTGCGCGTGTTGTCGACGGGCATGGTGCTGCCTGCGGACGCGCATGAACGTACGTACAAGCGCATCAGCGGGGGTGTGGTCGTGCAGGCGCGTGATGCGACCGCGCGCGGCGAAGTTCGAGCGGGGCGTGTCGTGTCGAAGCGGAGTGTTTCTCCGGAAGAACTCGAAGCCCTCGACCTCGCCTGGCGTGCTTGCAAACACGTCAAATCCAATGCGATTGTCCTGGCGAAACAGGGGCGAACGGTCGGCGTTGGTGCCGGACAAATGTCCCGTGTCGAGAGTGTGCGTATCGCGTGTCGCAAAGCCGGTGACGATGCGGCAGGTTCGGTGCTCGCGTCGGATGCGTTTTTCCCGTTCCCGGATGGTGTCGAGTTGGCGCTCGAAGCCGGCGTTACGGCCTTTGTGCAGCCTGGTGGCAGCGTGAAAGATGCCGAGGTCATTGCGGCTGTGGACAAGGCCGGAGCGGCGATGCTTTTCACGGGCGTTCGTCACTTCCGCCATTGATCGCGCGTTTTTCCAGTCCCGCCGTGCGTCGAGCAAATCCGCGTTTTGCGAGCGCGTTTGCGCAAAAATTTTCCGAACGGTTCGGCGGGGCGGATCCAGTCTGGCGCGACCATCCCTCCACCTGATTTTGAAAAAAACTTGGCCCGCGCGATCAAGCTGTGCTGATGCTCAGTTGTCCGCGTCGTCGAACGACGCGGACAGCACCAAGGAGCATGCAGGTGGCTGGGATTCGGGAGGCGTGCAGCGTCTGCGGGACGGATTTCGAGGTTCAGTTCCGCTACCAGATGGAAGAGCGCAACGGGGGCTTCTCCTTTTATTGCTCGCAGAAATGCCTCGAAAAGAGCCAAGTCTCCGGAGCGGATCAAGGAGACAACCTCGCGACGTGTGATGCGTGCGCCAAACGATTCACGCCTGAGCTGGCATCGCAGGTGATGTACGTCTCGGGGCGTCGGACGTACGCGTGCTCGATGCCGTGTCGCTCGCAGCTCTTGCGAGAAGCGGGTGGGGTTCGTCTTGGCGATATCGCCGCGGAAGCATCGGCACCGAAAGCGACGCCTGTTCCGCCTCAAGTCGCCGCTCCGGCTCGCGTGAAAGAGCCGGCTGCGCCGCGGGCGACTCGATCGGCAGCACCGGCGACGGCAGTCGCGGTACCCGTCGTTCCGCGCATCGGAGCGAAGAAAGCTGCGGCTGCGACTGCGGCAAAGGAAGCGGCCAACGGTGAGGCGACGCCTGCTCCGAGCAAAGCCACCGAAGCTGCGGCGGCTGCACCCGAAGGCGCGACGCCGCGATGCATCGCGGTCTTCAACCACAAGGGTGGTACGGGAAAAACCACGACGGCCGTATCGATTGCGGCGGGGCTGGCGTCGAAAGGCAAACGCGTGTTGCTCGTCGACACGGATGCGCAGGGCAACGTCGCCGTATCGCTTGGGGCGAACGCGGAACGCTCGCTCTATCACGTGCTCGTGATGGGCCTTCGCGTATCGGATGCCGTGAAGACGGTTCGTCCGAACCTCGATCTTTTGCCCTCCAACGAAACTTTGGCGGCGGCCGAGTTGTACTTGGCCGGACGGCAGAACCGCGATCGGGTCTTGGCGGAGCGTCTTTCCGCGGCGTCGGCGGCTTATGACTACGTCGTTCTGGATTGCTCGCCGAGTTTGTCGTTGATGAACCAGAACGCGCTCGTGTTTGCCGACAGCGTGCTCGTCCCCGTCGCGTGTGATTACTTGTCCCTCGTCGGGGTTCGTCAGGTCATCAAGACGGTGAAGAACGTCAACGCGATTCTTCATCACCCGGTGCAGATTTGGGGCGTTTTGCCGACGTTGTTCGATGCTCGCGCCAAGATCTGCCACGAAGCGATCTCCACGCTGAAGCAGCACTTCGGGGAGCGTTGTTTGCCCCCGGTGCGCAGCGCCATCAAGGTCAAGGAAGCCCCTTCGCAGGGACAAACCATCTTCGAATACGCCGCGGGAAGCCCGGCCGCGGACGACTACATCGTGGTCGTCGACCGGATCATCCAGCAGCGTGAAGCGGCCCAACAACCAGCACACGCTCCTGCAGCACGTCCGGCGCGATCGGTTGCCGCAGTGGCGGGAGGGGTATCGGCATGAGTCACGAAGGCAATTTCTCGCAAGCGGCATCTTCGTTGCTCGATCGCGACGAAGTCGAAGGCGTGCTCACGGGGGCGTTTTATTCGCCCGCGTTGCAACGACGCAGCCCGGACAAACCGCAGCAACCGAAGCCGACGCACTACAAGGTCATCTGCATCTCGATGTACAACGACGACATCGATCACCTCGATGACATGGTGGAAGCGCTCAAGGCGCGGGGTTTGACCAAGGCAAACCGCAGCGCGCTCATTCGGCACGCGCTCGCCCAAGTGGATCTCGACAAAGTTCCCCGCGGGATTTGAGCGGTTCAGCTCGGCACGTCTTCCAGTTCGTCCCAGAACGCCTTCAAGTCCTCTGGAAGCGGCGCCTCGATGCGCAAGCGTTCACTGGGTTTGGCCGGGTGATCCAGCTCGAGCACCGCCGCATGCAGCGCGTGTCGGCTCAATTCGAGCACCACGACGTCTTCTTCGGTCAGCTCTCCGTCGGCACCTCGTCCGAACAAACCGTCATCGGGACCGTAGAGTTTGTCACCCACGACCGGCGTTCCGACGGCCGCCAGATGCACACGGATCTGATGTTGTCGGCCCGTTTCGAGCATGCAGCGCACGAGCGCGTACGAGCGTCCGGTCATCCGATTCGTTCGCCGTCCAAGCACTTTGAAACGTGTCGCCGAGGGCAAACCCGTTCCCGGAGCCGCGACGCGCATTTTCACGGCGTAACTGCTCGTCGGATCAAGTTCGAGAGGCAACGCCACGCGGAATGAATCTTCCTCCGGAACGCCCCACGTGATCGCCAGATATTCTTTGTACACCGAACGTTCTTCGTTTGTCTCGACCGACGCCGCTCCTTGGGCAAACTGCACCTTGATGCGCCGATCCGCTTCGCTCGTGCGGGCCAGCAGAAGCACGCCGCTCGTTTCGCGATCGAGCCGATGCGACAACATGAGTCGTTCGCCGTCGCGGGCGGCTTCGAGCAGTTTGACCACGGTGCTCTTGTGGTACCGCGCGGTCGGATGCACGGGGATTCCCGCGGGTTTGTCGATGGCGAGGAGGTGTTCGTCCTCGTAAAGCACTTCGAGCGTCACGTCGGGGGCTTGTTCGTCCCAGGGCGCTCGCCAGAGCAGAACCAGCTGCTCGGCTTGCACGCGATCGTTGCCTTTGAGACGTCGAGCGTCGATGGAGTACGCGCCGTTGGCGATGATCTTTTGCGCTCGGGTTCGGCTCGTACGCTTGAGTTGCGATTGAACGAAGCGGTCGAGGCGCATCCCTTTGGCTTCCGGGGGCACGCGCAGGATGGACACGACCGACCCTTCGGGTACGTCCGAGGGCCGGGAGATGGTCATCCCGCGCCCGAAAGGTCCTTCTGTTCCGCTGAGTTCTCGCGCGTTGATGCGCGTCATGCGGCGTCATCGTAGGGGTGCTCGAAGCTGCCGGCCAGCACGCCGACACGAACGGCTCACGTACGAATGACCGTTGCTCGCTCTACGTCGCAGGCGCGAGTCGTGCTACACCCGCCCGCGCATGGATATCCTCTTCGTCGCTTCGGAACTCGCGCCGATGCTCAAGGCATCGCCCTCGGCCGATGTCGTGGCGTCTTTGTCGAAGGCTCTGCGCCTTCTCGGCCACAAGGTCACGCTCGCCTTGCCTCGGAATCCCGCGATTGAGGCGGCGGGAGTGATGGTTGCTCGTCGGCTCACGCCGCTCGTGATCAACGCCGGATCGGAAAAGATCGAAGTGACTGTTTTCGATGGTCGTCTCAGCTCCGGCGTCGAGCTCGTCTTGTTCGATGCGGAGGGGATGGCCCACGGTCCATGGAATGTCGGAGGCGTCGTCGAAGGCGACGCCAACGCGGCGCGAGCCGTGAGCCTGTTTGTCTTGGCCGTAGCCGAGCTCGTACGTCAACGGTCGCTTTCGGGAGGAGCGTTCGACGTCATTCATGCTCATGACTGGGCCGCCGCGATGGTCCCTTACGTGCTCCGCGACCGGGAAGGTTCGTCGCGACCACCGTCTGTCTTGACAATTCATGATGTCGCCCGTCAGGGGATCTTCCCGCGTGAGGCGCTGCGGCACTTGGGCCTCGACGGACAGCATTTTCAGCCCGAATTGCTCGAGTTTTACGGTCAGCTGAACTTCCTCAAGGGGGGCATTCTCGCGGCGGATGCCATCACGACCGGTTCGGGCACGTATGCTCGAGAGATCCTTACGCCGACAAACGGGGCTCGTCTGGATGGCTTGTTGGCGGCGCGATCGAAGCAACGCGAGATCGTCGGCATCGTCAGCGGCGTTGATTATGCCGTGTACAACCCGATGACCGATCCGGCATTGGCAGCGCGTTACGACGCGGAGGACGCGAGCAACAAGGGCATTTGCAAGAGCGCGCTGCTCACGAACGTCGGTTTGCCGCTGGATCCGGTGCGTCCGCTCATCGTGTCGATCGGGCCGTTCACGCATGATCGCGGCGGCGATCTTTTGGCGACGGCATTGCCCAAGCTGCTCAAGGGCGACGTGTCGATCGTCGTCGCTGGTTTGGCGGAAGAAACCATCGCCGGAAAACTCGAAGCGCTCGTCGCGAAGCATCCCGATGTTCTGCAAGTGATTGGGCATTCATCGGATCAGATCGTGCATCGGCTGCTCGCGGCGGCCGACATCGTGGTGATTCCGTCGCGTAGTGAACCCGGCGGCCTTTTGCAGCTTTACGCGCAGCGATATGGGGCGCTTCCCGTGGCGTGTCGCGTGGGTGGGTTCGTCGATACGATCGTCGATTGCGACGCGGCGCTCGAGACGGGCACGGGGTTCCTGTATGACAAACCCACGGCGCCGCAGCTGCTTGCCGGCGTGCAGCGGGCGATTGCGGCGATGACGTCACCGCGTTGGTCGGCGTTGCGGCGTCGCGTCATGCGTCAGGATCTGGGCTGGGATCGTCCGGCTCGCCGCTACGTGCAGGTCTATCGTTCGGTCATGGCAAACTCGTCGCCGTAGTCGGCACGGTTTCAGCGCCGCGGTCCGGAAAGTTTGCCGCTCTATTTGCCCGAACGACGGGGCTTCGTAGTAGAGTGGTTTCCCCCGGAGCGGGGGTTTGTGGCGCAGAAAATCGAGTTTTTCGTTTCTGAGGATAGAAAGATCCGCGGTCCGGTGCGGCTCGAAGAGATCCGTCGTGAGTTCGAGTCGGGGGCGAACGCGGAGAAGAACGTCCTGTTCCGGATGGAGGGGTGCAAGCGTTTCCTCCCTGGAAATGCCTGGGATCCTCTCTCCGACCTCTTTCCGACGCCCAGCGCGCTCGACAGGCCGGACGGCGTCGTCGCGGAAAAACCTCCGCGGGACTTGGCGAGTCTCGAGCCCGAGGCCCGCGACAAACTTCTGTGGTTTGTCGAGGACGCCGACGGCGTGATGGGTCCGGTCACGGGAGCCTTCGTGGCCCGTGGCTTGATGACCGGCCGGATCCCGATCAACTCGGCGGTGGCTTTGGTCAGCGTGCCCGGTTGGATTCGCGCGACGGCGCTTTTCCCGGCCGCTCTCGAGGGCGCCACGGAGATTCGCATGCGACCTCTCGGCTCGTATGCCTGCCCGTATTGCCTCGAGCCCGTGATTCTTGGGAGCACCAACTGTTTGATGTGCAACGAAAATGTGGCGATGGGCGAACCCGGCTTGAGCATGCGACAGGTCGCGATGCTCGTCGGAGGCACGCTCGCCGTCATGATCGTTCCGCTCGTCTTGGGGGCGTTGTCCGCGCGTTCGTCCGCACGCAGCCACGTGCCGGTCGAACCTCCCGTTACGGAGACGGCTGCTTCCGCGGCACCGGAGTCGAGCGCCGATGCAGCATCGAGCGCCGAGCCGGTTGGTTCGGCGGCGACGAAGACCGACGCTCCGGCCGTAGGACAAGACAAACCCAGCTTGCAGGGCGAGGTCATCGCGAAGTTTTCGGTGCCTCCGGACGTCGAGGATGCGTTTGTCTTGGCTCGAGGTCACGTCGTCATTACGCGGCGTTCGGGCTTGGACGTGATTGATCCGAAGAGCGGCGCGATGGTCACGACGAGTCGGGATGTCGTTGGTGCGCGCAAGCTCGTGTCGGTACAAGGCGCGTTGTATTCGATCGGAGCTTCCCGCATCGGTGTCCTCGAAGCCGACAGTCTGCGCCTTGGCAAATGGATCGACCTCAAAGGGCCGTTTCTTGCGGGATCGGTGGGGCAGGATATCGCGGTTTTCCCGTCGGTCGTCGATCGCAGCGTGATCGTTGTCGGATCGGCGTATCACGTGGAGCTGGCGCGGTTTCGTTTTCCAAACGATTTGCCGGGCATCGTCGCTGTGGAACGGGACGGCTCGTGGGCGGCGGCAGCCGTGGGCGATCCGCGAGCTCGGATCGATTCGGTGGTCACGTTTTCTCCGCGACTGTCGCCGTCGGTGCAGATGTTTCGGCGCACGGCGATGGGTGATGCCGTCGTCGCGCTCGCGGCGCATAACGGGCACGCCTACGCGGGGCTGGCCGGGGGACGCATTGCGGCCGTGCCATTTCTGGCGCCGGACGTACCGACCAAACCCACGTTGTCTTCCGAAACGTGCAAAGAGCCGGCGTTTGTCGCGGCAACAGCGACGACGGTGGCCGTGGGTTGTCGAGCGGGTCTTGCGGTTGCATTGCATGCGCCGGGATCGCTCGAACAGGACACGCGTATCGAGCTCGGCGCGCCGGTCGTCGCGATGGATCTCGCGCCCTCGACCAACCAGCTGCTCGTGGCGACCGGAAATCCCACGCCCGGGTTGTTCGTGGTGGATCTGCCCGGTGGAGCCACTCGTCGCGTGGCCGTGACGGAGGAGGTTACGAGCGTCGCGTTTGGCCAAGCACCGCATCAGGCGACGGCGTATTCGGCGCGTTCTCATCGCGTATGGGTGCTCGAGTGAGCAAGACCAAGTGTCCTTCGTGTGGTGCGTTGTCGATTCGAACGTCGGCGACCAAGTGTCCTTCGTGCCAAGCGTGGGTGAAGCCGCCGAAGTTTTCCAAACGGCGTTTGCGTTTGAGTCCGCTCGGCGTGGTGGGTTTGACCGTGGGGTTGTGCATCGTCGGCATGACCGCGGGTGTGATCGCTACGGTGACGGCGCAAGGGCGACGAGGTGCGCAGCCCGTCGTTCCCGCGCAGGGCGAATTTGAGTCTGCCGTGGCCGCGGATTCCAGCGATTCGGTGAAGGTGGCGGCGTCGGCGAGCGTGCCCGGAGAAACGCCGGCGGTGAAGGTCGTCGACCCTCCGGCGGTGGAGGGAAAGTTTGTCAAGACACAGCAGGTTCGTCTTGATGCACCTCCGGCCGATCTTGCGTTTTCAGCCGATGAATCGCTGTTGTTTGTCTTGGCGGACAACGGCACGTTACGGGCGCACGACGCGGTGACGGGGGCGGAGAAGCGTCGGGTAAAACTTCCCGGGCGAGGTAAAACGCTGCGTGTTTTGTCCGGATCTCACGTGGCGGTGTTGGGTTTGCCCGCGGAGCTCGTGATCGTCGATACGGCGAAGTGGGAATCGGGAGGTGCCGAAGCGGACGTGTTGAAACGCGTTCCGATCCGCGACGTGGTCGATGTCGTCGCGGTGGGCGAACCGGCGCGATTCATTGCGGCGACGGGCCAAGGTGGTCGGGTGATCCGATTGTCCGCGGACTTGGCGACCATCGAGGCGGAGTTTGTCTCGGTACCGTCCGTTTCGTCGTTGGCCACGATACGCGTCGGCGATGTCGATCGTCTGGTCATGCTGGTGCCGAACCGTCCTCCTGCGGATCCCGGGGCGGTCATCGTCGCCGACGCGACGCAGAGCGTTTTCGGTTTGTCGCGATCGATGTGGTCCGCGGTGACGGATCCGCGCGCGTCGAACCGAGTCGGTACGGACAAACTGCTCTTGTTCGATGCGGCAGCCGCGGCGATCATCGATTTCTCGTTCGTCGCGGAACGAAGGCTCGGCCCGTCGGGGCCTCAACCGATCGCTGCATTTCGGTGGGTCGGGGACCGAGCGGTGGTTATCGGAGCGGGCGGGCAGGCGACGGTTGTTTCGCTGGCGCGTCGCGAAGTGCAGTCGACGCTCGGGTTGGGGACGCCTGCATCGGCGGCCGTTGGAGCGTCGGACTGGCGGTCCGTGGTTGTGGCGCTGGGCGGTGGTATTCGAGGTCGTGGGGACAAAACGGTGGTGGTTGCGGGGGAACCTCCGGCCATCGAGTCGACGATCGAGACCGGGGAGGGATCCCATCTGCTTGCGATGGCGCCAAAGCATTCCTACGTGGCGGTCGGCGCGGTCGTAGGACGAGCGATCACGATGCTTGGACGCAGATGATCGAGGCGTCGTCGCGCCATTTTTTTGCGCCGAATAGCTGCAAAATCGGAGAAACTGCTGAAACCCGTTGGGAGTCTTTGGATGATGTCGCGTTCGCTTTCTTTGTTGCCAAACCGCAGTCGTCCGTTTGGCGTGGGGTTGCTTCTTGTTCTTCTGGGTACGGCGTCCATGTCCGTCCAGGGGTGCGAAGACGAACCGACTCCGCAAAAACCTCCAGTCAACTGCAGCGCCGCGGACTTGGCCAACAACGATCCGCACGACTGTCAAAAGCCTGTTTGTCAGGATGGAACGGTCGTCAATCAACCGGATGACACCGAGACGCCCGACGATGCGAACGATTGTACGACGGATACGTGTTCCGGCGGGATGGCGCAGCATGCGCCGGCAATGGGGTCATGCTCCGTCGGCGGAGCGGCGGGCACCTGTGCGAATGGAATATGCAAAATTACATGCGTGGTCGACGCCGATTGCAATGACGACAATCCCTGCACGAAAGACTCGTGCGACACGGCGTCGATGTCCTGCTCTTTTGCAGATGATCCGGCGAGTTACAACGACGGCAAGGAGTGCACGGTGGACACGTGCGTGGGGGGCATGGAGAAACATGATAATGCGCCCGCCGGTACGCCTTGTGGGGCGACGAAGAGCAGCGAATGCGATGGTAACGGGGTTTGCAAAGGGTGCACGACGGATGCCGATTGTCCCGATGAACCATGTATCGATCATTTTTGCGACGTTGCCACGAAATTGTGCCAATCGTTGCCCAAGCCCGATGGCGATTTGATGGACGACATGGTTGGAGATTGCCAAATTCCCGGCTGTATGGGTGGGGTGGTGGTCAAAAACATCAATGACGCGGATCTGCCGAACGACAACAATGATTGCACGGTGGATGCGTGTAATGCCGGAGCTGCTTCGAACGAGCCTGCGGCTTCCGAGACGATGTGTTCGACGGGCGTATGCGACGGGAATTCGGCGTGCGTGCAATGCGTCAATGCGGCCAATTGCATGGGCGACTTTTCGTGCTCGATGAACCAATGTTTCGATTGCAACGACGGCACGAAGAACGGGACGGAATCGGACATCGATTGCGGGAGCGATTGCGCGACGAAATGCGCCGACGGCAAGACGTGCGGCATGGACACGGATTGCTTCTACGGGACGTGCGCGAATAACGTTTGCGTGAGCTGTTTCGACGGGTCCATGAATTCGACCGAATCGGATATCGATTGCGGTGGAGTTTGCGGGCCGACGTGCGGAGTGAACAAGAAATGCAATTCCGGCGCGGATTGCACGACCGGCGTATGTAATGGGGGCACGAAGTCATGCGCGGCGCCCACATGTACGGACACGGTGAAGAATGGGACCGAAACCGACGTGGATTGCGGCGGGGCCTGTCCCAAGTGCGCTGCTGGAAAGATGTGCAAAGTCGACAGCGATTGCGTCGGCGGAACGAAGTGCGTTGCAGGTATTTGCGGATAATTCTTTCTTCGAGGGAGTACAGCCATGTTGCGGAGTCGTGTTCTTACGGGAGTTGTCGTCGCTGCATTCGTCGGCGTATTGGGTCTGCAAATTGCGTCGTGTACGCTCGAGCAATCGGGGACTCAGATTATCGAGGTCGGGGCGGCATGCGAGGTGGATGCTACGTGCAACAAAGCTCCCAACGACAATCCTTGCAAACCAGGTACCTGTGGCACCGGAAAAAACTGCGAATACGCAACGCTCGACGGCGTTGCCGCTCCCGATTCGGTCCAAAAGCCGGCGGATTGTAAGACCGTATTTTGCACGGCCGGCGTTGCCGCCGAACAGATGGACCCCGAGGATTTTGTCAACGACGGCAATTCATGCACCAAAGATGCGTGCGTCAACGGAACGTCGACCAATGAGAAATTGCCGGATGGTTCGTCGTGTACACAAGGTCCGAAGTCGGGCACGTGTAAAGATAACGTTTGCCAGGTCGCTTGCGTTACCAACACGGATTGCGATGATATGAATCCGTGCACCGAAGAGTTCTGTAATTCCGCAATCAGCACGTGCGTGTACACGAAACTCGACAGCGTACC
>WBZU01001220.1_pt1 | contig 19781 bp, 16 predicted proteins | sample 5204311 | NCBI WGS metagenome assembly WBZU01 (sample SAMN12344359, study PRJNA552823) | activated sludge metagenome | biome: Activated sludge suspended growth; feature: Nitrification reactor; material: Wastewater; isolation source: activated sludge from nitrification reactor of wastewater... | reverse complement strand
GGATTGCATGCTCGCGGTGATGAAGGTGGGCGCGATCATCATGCCGACGACGACCGCAGCAGGGGCGACCGACCTCATCGACCGGATCGCCCGCGGCGGGGCCCGGTTCGTCGTCACCAACCCGGACCAGACGGCGAAGTTCGACGAGGTGCCGGGGGACTACGGCCGGATCTGCATCGGCGACGTGGCCGGCTGGGCGGATCTGCGGGCGGCATACGAGAAGGACGCGGAGCCGACCCCGCACCCGGGAACGGCGCCCGGGGACCCGCTCTTGCTCTACTTCACCTCGGGGACGACGAGCCGGCCCAAGTTGGTCGAGCACACCCAGGTGTCCTACCCGGTCGGGCACCTGTCGACGATGTTCTGGCTCGGGTTGCAGCCGGGTGACGTCCACCTCAACATCTCTTCGCCGGGTTGGGCCAAGCACGCGTGGTCGTGCTTCTTCGCGCCGTGGATCGCACAGGCGACGGTCTTCGTCTACAACTACGCGCGGTTCGACGCGGCGGCCCTGCTCGGGCAGCTGCGGACGCACAGCGTGACGAGCTTCTGTGCGCCGCCGACGGTGTGGCGGATGCTCATCAACGCGGATCTCTCGGGTGGGCCGGGCGCGTTGCGCGAGGTCATCGGCGCAGGTGAGCCGCTCAACCCGGAGGTCATCGACCAAGTGGCCAAGGCGTGGGGGCTGACCCTGCGCGATGGTTACGGCCAGACGGAAATGACTGCAGCCGTGGGGAATACGCCCGGGTCGGTGGTCAAGCCGGGCTCGATGGGCCGCCCGTTGCCGGGTCAGCCGGTGGTGCTCGTCGACCCGATCAGCGGTGAACGGGTCGAGGGGGTAGGGGCAGAGGGGGAGATCTGTTTCGACCTGTCGGCCAAACCGCTCGCGTTGATGACCGGCTATCAGGGCGACGAAGTGCGCAACGCCGAGGCGATGGCTGGCGGCTGGTACCACACCGGCGACGTCGCCAGCCTGGACGCCGACGGCTACATCACCTACATCGGGCGCACCGACGACGTGTTCAAGGCCAGCGACTTCAAGATCAGCCCGTTCGAGCTTGAGTCGGTGCTTATCGAGCACCCTGCGGTCGCCGAGGCGGCGGTGGTCCCGGCTCCCGACGAGGTGCGCCTGGCTGTTCCCAAGGCTTACCTCATGCTCGCGCCCGGGTATGCCGCCGACGAGGAGACCGCGCGTTCCATCCTGCGCTATGCGCGCGAGCATCTGCAGCCGTGGCAGCGGGTCCGCCGGATCGAGTTCGCCGAGTTGCCCAAGACGATCTCGGGCAAGATCCGCCGGGTCGAACTGCGCTCCCGCGAGGAGCAGGTGGCGGCCGGCGAAATCAAGCCGAGCGGCACCGAGTGGCGCGACGACATGTTCCCGGAGCTCAAGGGCTGAGCGAGCGACCGCGGCGCGTGGTGGTTCGTGGCCCACAGGCCGCGTTCCACCGCACTCAACTGGGTGGGGCCCACCGGAGCTCGGCGACGACGCCGGGGTGGGCGTCGGTCAGGTGCAGGTCGGCCCCGTTGCGCCGGGCCAACTCCCGCGCGATCGGCAGCCCGAGCCCGGACCCGCCCGAGTCGCGGTCGCGAGCCTCGTCCAATCGTGCGAACCTCTCGAAGACTCGCCCACGGTCCCCATCCGGTATGCCGTGTCCATCGTCGCTCACGCGCAGCCAGGTCCCGCTCGGGTCGGCTCCGACCGACAGGGTGACGCTCGTCGAGGCGTGCCGGACCGCGTTGTCGACGAGGTTGGTGACGACCCGGACGAGGTCTGCGCGGTGGGCCGAGACGGTGCGGTCGACGTGGGCCTCGGGATCGGTCGTGGCTCCGGGGCGTGACCCTGTCTCGCGCCCGATGGCCGGCTCTCCGGCAAACTGCGCCTCGGCGAGGGTCACGGGGACTCGGGCTGCGGCATACCGGGTGAGGATCTCGCCGAGCAGGGAGGTGAGGTCGACCGCCTCGACCCGTCCCGGACTGACTCCGCCACCGGAGCGTGCCAACACAAGCAGGTCGTCGACCAGGCGGCCCAGGCGCTCGACGTCGGGGAGCAGCTCAGCTGGCAGGGTCCCGCCCGCGCCGACGTGCGCGGCCACCTCCAACTGGGTGCGCAGGGTCGCCAAGGGGCTACGCAGCTCGTGGGCGGCATCGTCGACGAAGGTTTGTTGCCGCTCGGCCAGCGCGTCGAGCCGATCGAGCATCCCATTGAGCGTCGTTGCCAGAGAATGGATCTCGTCACGGGCTTCGGGGAGAGGCAACCGGTCGGAGGGGGCTTCGGCATCGGTGGTGGTGACGGAGGGGAGCCGACGTCGATGCGCCAAGCGTCCGGCGGCGGCGTCCGCGCCGATCCGCTCGGCCCCCAGCCGCAACGCCTCGACGGGTGCCAGCGCGGCCCCGATGACTCGCCAGGCCACGGCCCCCAGCGCCGTCAGCAAGACCGGAAGGCCGATGAGCAGCATGGTTCGGACCAGCCCGAGGCTCACATCGACGTCACCCGTCGGAACCCCCGCCACGACGGTCAACCGAGCCGACCCCGGTCCGGCAGCGACTGCAGCCACCTGCAGCCGGCCGGTCAATCCGGCTCGCGAACCCGGCACGGTCATCGCCTCACCGGCCAGCGCGCGACCGGCCTCATCGACCGTCACGAGCGGCGTGAGCCGATCAGCCACGGGCGACCCGGCCACCACCCGCGACGACCCGTCGAGCACCTGCACCACCAGCGCCCCCGACACCGGGACCGGATCACTCAGCCGGTTCTGGTCGACCAACCCGGCCACCTCGCGGGCCGCCGCGGAGGCCTCCGACGCGAGCGTGCGGGTGAGGGTTGCCGAGAGCACGGCATACAGCAGGGTGCCAGCGGCCGCGAGCGCGACGGCGAGCCCGACGAGGCCGATCGTCATGAGCCGCCACCGGATCGTCAGCCGCCGGAACCACCGCGGGCCGGCGGTCACGGCGCGATCCGATAGCCCACGCCGCGCACCGTCTCGACTCGCTCGCGGCCGAGCTTGCGCCGCAGATAGCCGACGTAGACCTCGACGATATTGACCCCCTCGGCGGCGTCGCCCCACACCGCGTCGAGCAGGTCCTCCTTGCTCACGACCGCGGGCGAAGCCGCCAACAGCCGCTCCAACACAGCGAATTCGCGGACCGCCAACTCGACGTGCGCGCCGTCGACGGTCACCTCACGGGTCGCCGGATCCAGCCGTATGCCGTGCGCCTGCACCGCGGTCGGGCGCGGCACCGGGTCACGCCGGACCAAGGCCCGCAGCTTGGCGAGCAGAACGACGAGGGAGAACGGTTTGGTGAGGTAGTCGTCGGCGCCATAGTCGAGTGCGTCAGCTTGGTCGTATTCGCCGTCCTTGGCTGACAGGACGAGCACCGGCACCCAGTTGGCCTCTTCGCGCAGGGTCCGCACGACGGTGTAGCCCGACATCCCCGGCAGCATGAGGTCGAGCAACACCGCGTCATAGCCTCCGAACCGGGCGGCCTCCAGACCGGATGGGCCGTCGCGGCATACGTCGACGACGAAGCCCTCCGCGGTGAGGCCACGGGTCAGGGCAGCGGCCATCCCGCGTTCGTCCTCGACCACCAAGACCCGCATAGGGACACGATGACATGCGTGTCTCACCGTCGCTGCTCTCGACCCCGATCTCCGGCCGGTTTGCCGCCGCAGCGGTCTCAGGGTCCTCTCAGGTGGGGTGAGGCATCCTGGGCCCATGACCGCTTCACCGTTGCGTTCCCGGTTCGGCCGCTGGGCCGTTCCCGCCGCCGTCCTCGTCCTCGTCGCCGGTGTCTCGGTCGCGGGCAGCCGACTGGCCTCGGCCGACAGCGACTTGGCTCCCCGGACGGCCGCTGAGTTGCTCGCCGACCTCCAGCGGGCCCGGCTCGACCACCTGTCGGGGACGGTCGTGCAGACCGCCGACCTTGGCCTGCCGCAGCTGCCAGGAATGAGCGGTGCGGGCGGCATGGGCGGGGCGGGTGCCGCCGAGCTCACCTCGATCGTCAGCGGCAGCCACACCTGGAAGGTCTGGTACGGCGGGGAGAACCAGCAGCGCCTCGCCCTCATCGGCACCCTCGGCGAGTCGGACATCATCCACAACGGCAAGGACGTCTGGGTGTGGTCGAGCAAGGCGCAGACTGCGACCCACCTCGTCATGGACCCGGCCGCGATGGCAGTGGCCAAGAGCGGGGCCTATAGCGCGGCCAAGAGCGCGGCCGACCGGACCGCCGGTCCGCTGATGACCGCGCGTCCCACCGGGACGGGCCTGCCGGCCACCCCCGACGAGGCGGCCAAGGCAGCGCTCGCAGCGATCGACCCGACGACCCGCGCCGAGGTCGGTCCGGCTGTCGTCGTGGCGGGGCGCACGGCATACGAGCTCGTGCTGACCCCCAAGGACTCGGCGACCCTCGTCGCGCAGGTGCGTCTCGCGGTCGACGGCGAGCGGCACCTTCCGCTGCGCGTCCAGGTCTTCTCGACCAAGCAAGCGACGCCCGCGCTCGAGGTGGGCTTCACGGCGATCGACTTCTCGGCGCCCGAGGCGCGACAGTTCGAGTTCACCCCACCGCCAGGCACGACGGTCACCGAAGGAATGCCAGAAGCATTGGCGGACAAGGCCGCTGGTATGCCGACCCCGCCGGCCGGAGCGCCCACCGCCAAGCCAGCTGACGCCGTTCGCATGGTCGGACAGGGCTGGTCGCGGATCGTCGTGGCGAAGCTCCCGACCGCGGCAACCGCCACGACCCCGGCTCAGCCCGGTTCGGACGCGCGGGCATCCGGTGGTGGTGACCAACTCCAGTCGCTCCTGGCCGCGCTGCCGAAGGTGTCCGGCGCGTGGGGGAGCGGCCGGGTCCTTGAAGGCACCCTCTTCTCGCTCGTGCTCACCGACGACGGCCGCGCGGCTCTCGGGGCGGTCGCACCCGAGGCCCTGTATGCCGCCCTCGCAGCTCCCGCTGCCGGCTGACGGCGCGCGGATGCTCGCAGTCCAGACGTGGGGGTTGACCAAACGGTTCGGCTCCCAGACGGTGGTCGCCGGGATCGACCTCGCGGTGCCCTCGGGGTCGGTGTATGGCTTCCTCGGGCCGAACGGGTCGGGCAAGACGACGACGATCCGGATGCTGCTCGGGTTGGTGGGGCCGAGCGACGGACGCTCCGAGCTGCTTGGGTTGGCCATCCCTGACCAGGCCGAATCGGCCCTGCACCGGGTCGGCGCCTTGGTCGAAGGCCCGGCCTTCCACCCCTACCTGACCGGCCGGGCCAACCTGGCTCGGCTCGATGTCGCCGACCGCCGGGCCGACCCGCGCACGTCCAGGGCGCGGGTCGACTCGGCGCTCGACCGGGTCGGGCTGCTGGCGGCGGCGGGCAAGAAGTACCGGGCCTATTCGCTGGGCATGCGCCAACGGCTGGCCATCGCCGGGGCCTTGCTGATGCCGCGGGACCTGCTCGTCCTCGACGAGCCCACCAATGGCCTTGACCCGCAAGGGACTCGGGAGGTCCGTGCCCTCATCGGGTCGCTTGGGGCCGACGGCACGACCGTGCTCGTCTCCAGCCATCTGCTGTCCGAGGTCGCGCAGATCTGCACCCATCTGGGGGTCATGCGCGAGGGCAAACTCGTCGCTCAAGGACCACTCGCGCAGCTTCAAGGCGGGGCCACCCGCGCGGTCGTGCGGACCGACGACGGTGAGCAGGCGGCATACGTGCTGCGCGAACTGGGCGCCACCCAGGTGAGCGTCGACGCGGCCCACGCCCAGGTGACCGGCGAGCTCGGCGGGGTTGCCCCGGAGAAGGCCGTTGCCGCGCTCGTCCATGCCGGCGTGGCGGTCCGCGGATTCACCAGTGGCGCACAGGATCTCGAGGATTGGTTCGTCGGGCTGACGGGGGAGGGTTTCGATGTCAGCGGCTGACGCGACCACGACGGCGACCGCGACCACGAAGGCGACCACGACGGCGACGGGACTCGCGGGCGCGGCTGCAGGAGGAGCCGCGACGTCCGGCCCGATCCGTGGCTGGGCCTGGCGGTTCTTCTGGTCGGAGGTGCGCCTCATCGCCGGCCGTCGCCGCAACCAAGCGGGACTGGCGGTCCTGGCTCTGGTGCCCGTTGTCATCGCATTCGCCGTCAAGGCCTCAGCGCCGCGGCCAGGGCGCGGGCCGGACTTCCTGTCGAGCATCACGTCCAACGGGTTGTTCGTCGCGCTCACGGCGCTCACCGCCGAGATCGCGATGTTCCTGCCGCTGGCCATCGCCATGCTCTGCGGTGACGCCATTGCGGGGGAGGCCAACCAGGGGACCCTGCGCTACCTGCTCACTGTGCCGGTGACCAGGACCCGGCTGCTCGCCGTCAAGTTCGCGTCGCTGGTGTTCGGCGCGCTGTGGGGGGTCACTCTCGTCGCGGTGACCGGGGTGCTCGTCGGCGCGCTGCTGTTCGGGGTCGGACCGATGACGACGCTGTCAGGCAGCCAGCTGGAGTTCGTGCCCGCGCTCGGGCGCCTTGGCCTCGTCGTCCTCTATCTCACCGCGTGCCTCGCCTCGCTCGCCGCGCTGGGGCTCTTCGTGTCGACGCTCACCGAGCAGCCGATGGCGGCGACGATCACCGTGATGATCGTCGTCATCCTCTCCTGGGTGCTCGACGGGGTGCCCCAGGTCGCCTGGCTGCACCCGTGGCTCATCGTCCACGAGTGGATGTCGTTCGGCGACTTCTTGCGTGACCCCGTGTCACTGGACAGCGCCGGTCGCGGGTTGCTCGTCGCCCTCGGGTATGCCGTGGTGTTCCTCGCCGCCGCCTGGGCCCGGTTGTTGGGCAAGGACGTCACCAGCTGAGGTCGTTGGGTGCGGGTCTCGGTCAGCCGGAGGCAACGACATTGTCCGTCGACCCGGCCCGGGCAAGGGCGGCGCGACGACGCATCGATCGAGCCAACACCGCGGCGACGAGCACGGCGAGCAGCAGGCCCGACCCGACAAGGGCGAAAGCCTCGCCGCCTCCGCTCGGCGCCGCCACGTCGCCGGCCGGCAGTGCCGCCGCCCGCGTCGGGGCCGACCCAGCGGCTTCGGTGGCTCCGGAGGAACCAGGTGACCCCGGTGACCCGGTCAACCCGGCCTCAGACGAGAGCACGGCAGTGAGAGCGCGGCGAGCATTGACGATCCCGTGCCCGACGAAGATGGACTGCTCACCGGCCCCGGCGGGGTGATCGGCGGTCTCCATGAGCCGGGCCATGACGTGGCGGGCATCCAGGTGAGGGAACCGTGAGCGCACCAGAGCGGCAACCCCCGTGACATAGGGCGCCGCAAAGCTCGTGCCCTGGATCTCGACGTCTCCTTGCGTGCCGACGATGGTGCCGACCTGCCCCGACTGCGTCGGGTGCGGGTTGGTGGAGATGATCTTGGCGCCGGGGGCGGCCAGATCGACCCAGGGCCCGGCCAGGGAAAACTCGGCCGGTTGCCCCAGGGCATCGACCGCGCCGACCGTGAGCGCAGCGGGGATGGTGGCGGGGATGGCGCCAGTCACCGGTGCTCGGCCAGGGGTGTTCTGCGTGGTGCAGGTCTGTGAGCTGCCGAGGTTGCCAGCCGCGACGACCACGAGGACGTCGGCGGCCACGGCACGCTCGATCGCGGCGGTGAGCCGGGCGTCGTTCGCGGTCAGGGCCGGTCCGCAATAGGCACTGGAGATGTTGATGATGTCGGCCCGCTGGCTCACCGCGAGATCGATGGCTTGGGCCAGGCTCGCGACGCCGCCGACCCCGGGGGTGCGGGTGCCCTTGGGGGCGAAGGCCATGCTGTTGTGGCGGATCGACAGCAGTCGGACATCGGGGGCCACTCCGGCGAAACCGCTGGTCGTGTCGGGTGCCCCACCGATCAGCCCCGCCACGAGGGTGCCGTGCCCGTCGCAGTCGGCGAGACCGGGGGACGGGGAGCCCGGCTCGACGAGGTCGCCTCCTGCGACGAGGCGACCCTGGAAAGCCGGACCGGGAGTGACCCCGGTGTCGATGATGGCGACGGTGACACCTGCACCCCGCGAGAGCTCCCAGAGCTGGGTCTGTCCGACCAACCGTTGCCCTGGTGAGACCCCATTGGCCACCGGTTCGATCGCCCGGCCGAACGACACACAGTTGGCCACCTGATCAAAGGGCGGGGCAGGCTCGTCGGCCGCCAAGGCCCGGGGCGCCGAGGTGGCCAACAGCCCCGAGGTGGCCAACAGCCCCGCAGTCAGGGTCGCCGACAGCCGCACTCGCCGACTCACCAGTGTCGAACCGTGGCATAGAGATCGACTGCCCCGAGAGCCAAGGGCAGCACCGAGACCAGCACGATGTTCTCGGCGATATCGATCGAGCGCCCCGTCATCGGGCTGAGCTGGCGACGCGGAACGAAGACGGTGAGCAGCACCGCGATCCCCGTCAACACCAGGACGGTGCCGGCGATGACGACGGCCTGCTCGGGGGCCGCGAGCACGGCACCGGCCAGCCCGAGCGCTGCGGCCATCAGGCCAGCGACGATCAGGCCGAGTCTGGCCAGCCGACTCGACACCGACCGGACCCGAAGCAGCAACGCGGTGACGACGACCGCACCGAAGAGCACGGCGAACACCGTCCCGGCGGCCAGCGACATGACGGCCCCTGCCGCTGCGACGACCGCGCAGCCGATGGTGGTGCCGTCGAGATATTCCGCCGCGACCGCCGCCCGCGCCCCCGCCTGCGCGAAGTCGACCCCGAGGGACGCGTCGCGCAACTGGTCGGGGCTCGTGGGGATCACCGGCATCGGCAGCCGGGCCAACCGCACCGCGACCCAGGGCAACACGGTGACGGCGCCCAGCCCGGCGGCCCCCGCGAGGATGGCGACATGGCCCGGCCGGGCCTGCAGCGCCAGCCCGACGCCCGTGGCCACCATCGCGAAGGCGGCCACGGTCGAGAGCGCGGAGAGCACGACGGCACCGGTGCGGATGAGCATCGCGGCGAGCACGGCATACACAAGGGTGGCGGTGGCCGCGAGCAGGGCTGCCGGGTAGCCGAACGGTCCGCGGATGGCCAGCATCCCCGCTGCGTATGCCGGTGCCGCACCGCACGCAGCGACCGTCACCGCGACGGCGCGCGAACCGCCCGACCGCGCAATCGCGGCCGACGTCACCAGGGCCAGGAGGGCGGCAGCGCCGGCGAGCGCGGCGCCGACGAGGGAATGTTCACCGGCAACCAGGGCGTATGCCGTGACCAGCAGACCGGCCCCCGCAGCCGACGCGCCGGTGAGGTCACGCAGGGCCCGAGTGTCGGTGTGCGCTCGGACGGAGGTGGCGATGGCGTCGACGACGTCGTCGAAGATCGGTTCGGCCACGGGAGGGCGACGCGGATGCAGTTGCAGCGCAGCACCGTCGAGGATGTCGAGGGACCGGAGGGTGCGGGCCGGGTTGAGCGCCTCGCCGCCCATCGGCGCCAGGACCCACCCGTCATGCTGGGCCCCGCCGTCATCGCTGCGCTCGCCGACCATGTCCAACAGGGTCGGCAGCAACTCGACGATCGGGATCTCCGCAGGGAGAGCCACGTCGACGCGGGTGCGCGGGGCGACGACAAGAACGCGAGTGAACGCGGCGGCGTCCGCACGAGCCACGATGGGCCTCCTCCCTGGGTGCCCACTTAGTATAGGAATGTCGGAGCGCCGCGACCGGTCGGTGCCGTTGCATCAGGGGATTGGGGTGGCATGGCGACTCGTGCCTTCGCGCGTCGACCCCGGCTGAACCCTCCGCCCCTGCCTGATGGTGAGTTCCTGCTCGAGCCTCCACCGGAGATCCCGAGGGCGGCACCGCCCAACATCATGTCGATGGTGTTGCCCGTCGCGATGATCCTCATGGTGGTCGGCTTCATCGTTGTTGGGGGGCTCAACACCGCCTCGCTGATGATGGGCGCGATGATGCTGATGATGACCGTCGGCATGATCGGCTCCGGCCGATCCGGCGGCCCCTCCAAGGCCCAGCTCGCCACCGACCGCAACGACTATTTGCGCTATCTGGCCACCCTGCGCGAGGAGATCGCGAAGGTCCGCGACGATCAACGATCGGCGCTGACGTGGGTGCACCCGACCCCCTCCTCGTTGTGGTCGCTCGTTGGCGGTCGACGGATGTGGGAGCGGCGGCATACCGACGACGACTTCGTCGAGGTGCGCCTCGGTGCCGGTCCCAAGGAGCTGGCCAGCCCGTTGCGACCCCCGCAAACCGGGCCCATCAACGAGATCGACCCGATCTGTGCGGTCGCGATGGACCAGCTGATGCGGACCCACGAAAACGTCGACGAGCTGCCGATCTCGGTCCGGTTGGACGTGGTCCACGTCCTGGATGTGCGGGGCGATCGGCAGCAGGGTCGGGCGATGGTGCGGGCGGCGATCTGTCAGCTGGCGACCTTCCACGGCCATGACGCGCTCGTCGTCGCTGCCGTCGTCGACCCGGCGGGGCGCGAGGAATGGGATTGGCTCAAGTGGCTTCCGCACAACCACCACCCCACCGAGCGAGACAGCCTTGGCCCGGTGCGCATGGTGGCCTCGTCGCTCGATGAGGTCGCCGCGTGGCTTGCCGACGAACTCACGCCCCGGGTGGCCCACTCGCCTCGGGCGGTCCTGGAGCCCGACCAGCCGCATGTCGTGGTCGTCGTTGACGGTCGCGCCGGCGTCGATGCCGAGACCGTGGGCCAGTTTGACCGGGTGGGCGTGACCCTCATTGATCTCACCCAGAGCATGCTCGACCTCACCAGCAAGCAGGCCTTGAGTCTGGTCGTCAGCAGGGGTCTGCTCGGCGAGCGGGTCGAGGGGATGACCGAGGTGCACGGCAGCGCCGACCAGTTGAGCCTCGTCGAGGCCGATGCCTTGGTGCGTCGGCTGGCGCCCTTCCGGCTCAGCGAAGCCCGCGGCGACGACGGCACGAGCGTCGCCACCTCCAACGAGTTGCCGGACATGTTGGGTCTCGGGGATGTGGCCCATCTGGACCCCGACCAGGTTTGGCGTCCGCGGTCCTTGCGTGACCTGCTGCGGGTGCCCATCGGCGTCGGCCCGACGGGGGAGACCGTCGAGCTGGACCTCAAGGAGTCCGCCCTCGGCGGGATGGGCCCGCACGGCTTGGTCATCGGTGCCACCGGGTCGGGCAAGTCCGAGTTGCTGCGCACTCTCGTGCTGGCCCTGGCCGTCACCCACGCGCCCGAGACGCTCAACCTGGTCCTGGTCGACTTCAAGGGTGGCGCGACGTTCGCCGGACTGCACGACCTGCCGCACACGGCTGCCGTCATCACCAACCTGCAGGACGACCTGGCCATGGTCGACCGGATGTATGACGCGCTTTCTGGCGAGATGAACCGACGCCAGGAGATGCTGCGCGACGCCGGCAACCTGCTCAACGTTCGTGACTATGACAAGGCCCGGCAGGCCGGCGCCAACCTCGAGCCGTTGCCGTGGTTGCTCGTCGTGTGTGACGAGTTCTCGGAACTGCTGGCCCAGAAGCCGGATTTTGCGGAGCTGTTCGTCGCCATCGGACGGCTTGGTCGATCCCTTGGCATTCATCTGCTGCTCGCGTCGCAACGGCTCGAAGAAGGGCGGCTGCGAGGCCTGGACAGCCACTTGTCCTATCGCGTGGGGCTCAAGACCTTCACCGCGACCGAGTCGCGGACCGTGCTCGGCGTCCCGGACGCCTTCGAGTTGCCGCCGATCCCTGGCTCGGGATTCCTCAAATTCGACACCACCTCGCTCACCCGGTTCAAGGCGTCCTACGTGTCCGGGGCGTTTGTCGACGGTGGATCGGCCGTGACCGCCGGAGGCCCCGTGGGCTATGCCCGGCCGGTGTCGTTCGTCTCCTCGCTCGTCGACCTCGGCGAGCTCACCGAAGTTGGCGGCACCGGTGAGGTCGAGGGCGTCGCGCTGACGAGTGAGGCAGCCCAGCAGGCCCCGGTCCCCGCACTCCCGACGGCTGCCGGGACCAAACCTCCCTCGCTGCTGGATGTCATCGTCGGCCGGTTGCACGGCCACGGCCTGCCGGCCCATGACGTGTGGCTCCCGCCGCTGCGTGAGTCGCCGACCGTGGACCGGTTGCTGCCGGCGTTGGAGGTCGTGCCCGGGCGCGGGCTCGGGTCCCCGGGGTGGGCGGCTGTCGGCCCGCTGCGGGTGCCGATCGGGATTGTCGACCTGCCATATGAGCAGCGGCGCGACTCGATGGTCCTGGACTTCTCGGGTGGGGCGGGCAACGGTGTCGTTGTCGGCGGCCCGCAGAGCGGCAAGAGCACGGCCCTGCGCACGATCATCACGTCGTTGGCGCTGACGCACACCCCCCGCGAGGTCCAGGTGTATGCCGTGGACCTCGGCGGCGGTTCGCTGGTCAGCACCCAGGGTCTGCCGCACGTCGGTGGGGTCGCCACCCGGGCCCGGCCCGACTACCTGCGCCGCCTCATTGCCGAGGTCGCAGGAGTGGTGACCGAGCGCGAGGCCCGGTTCCGTCGGCTCGGGGTCGAGTCGATGGCCAGCTATCGGACCATGCAGCGCGCGGGGGACCCGGCGGTCGCCGACGACCCATTCGGCGATGTGTTCCTCGTCATCGACGGGTGGGGGGCGTTGCGGGAGGAGTTTGACGACCTTGAAGGTCGGGTGACCTCGTTGGCCGCTCGCGGGTTGTCTTTCGGAGTCCATGTGCTCATCAGTGCGGCACGCTGGCAAGAGGTCCGCCCGGCGATCAAGGACTCGCTCGGGACGCGGATCGAGTTGCGGCTGGGCGATCCGCTGGAGTCGGAGGTCGACCGCAAGGTGGCCGCGCTCGTTCCGGCGAACGCCCCGGGTCGAGGGGTGACGGCATACAAGAGGCAGATGCTGCTCGCACTGCCACGGATCGACGCAGTGACCGACGCTGGGAGTCTGGCGACGGCATACCAGGAGCTTGTCCGGGCCGTCCGCACGGCGTGGGAGGGGCCGGTCGCTCCGGCGGTACGAACCCTTCCCGAACGGTTGGAGCTGGCGGCGCTGGATGTGTCCGGGCGGCCGGAGGGCTCACGCGCCGTGGCGATCGGGGTCAACGAGGAGGCGTTGGCGACGGTCTTTATCGATGTCCAGGCGGACGCCCATTTCATTTATCTGGCCGATGTGGAGCGCGGCAAGACGAACTTCCTCAAGGTCCTGGCCGCGGGTGTCATGGACCGCTACACCGCTGCCGAGGTGCGGTTGCTCGTCGTCGACTACCGACGGACCATGTTGGGGTTCGTCCCCAAGGACTATCTTGCCGGGTATGCGCCGGGGGCTGCGGCGCTCACGGCATACCTGGGCGATCTCGTGCCGCTGTTGCAGGGTCGGCTCGCGCCACCGGACGTGACCGCGGAGCAACTACGCGACCGGTCCTGGTGGAGCGGCCCCGAGGTGTTCGTGCTCGTCGACGACTACGACATGGTGGCCACCGGCATGGACAACCCGCTGACGGCTCTGCGCGAGTTGTTGCCGCACGCCAAGGACATCGGCCTGCACGTCATCGTCGCCCGCAGCACGGCGGGTGCGTCGAGGGCGTTGTTCGACCCGCTGCTGCAGTCGATCCGTGAGCTGGGCTCGCCGGGCTTCGTCGGCACCGGGTCAACCGATGAGGGTGCCCTGCTGGGCCCGGCCAAACCACAGCCGTCCTACCCGTCTGGGCGGGGCATCCTGGTGACCCGCCGTCAGGGCGCCCAGCTCATCCAGATTGCCACCGTCGACGGCTAGGCGCCCGTCACTGGTTCACAGGACCCCGCGTGGCCAGCGACCAGCCGGGTAGGGCGTGTTGTCGTTGAGCACCTTGACCAGGCTGTTGTTCGCCGCCGAGACGTCACCGTTGAGGGCCAACACCCCGCCGGTCACCGCGGCCAGGAACGCCACGACACCACCGGCTGCGATGACCGGACCTGCCGGTGCTCCAAAGATCGTGGCGGTGCTGGCGATCGCGCCGATGATGCTGACGATCAACGCAGCCAGGGCAACGGCCACCAGGCCCCAGAACTTGTAGATCCCGGTCTTGATGCTCATCAGAGCTTGTCCCACGGCGTCGGTCATCGTCTTGACGGCCGCCATCGCACCCTTCTGGGCGGGGAGGATCTGGCGGTATTGGTCGGCGGCCGTGCCGGCCCACATGTCATCGACCCGAAGGGCGCCAGCCTCAGCGGTGCCAGCACGCGCACTCACTGGGCCACCGACGCTCCGGGCCCAGGCGTCGGCGGCCGCATTGAGCGCGTCAGGGTCGCCGCGCCTGGCAAACAACTCGGCCAGATAAGCCCACAACTGCTCGAGTTTTGCGCACAGCCAGTTCCAACCCTTGAGGATCTGGTCGGCCACCCAGCCCAACCACGACGGGATGATTTCGAGGACGGAGTTGACGGCCTGGCGCAGCTCCTCCACGACCTCGGACAACTGTTGGAGCAGGCGCTCGGCCTCTGCTGCAGGGTTCATTTCGGGTCCCAACTTCCCCGCAAGGCTTGCGCTTGCGACTCGTCTGCGCTCAGGTATGCCGCCCGCACCTGCAAGAGCGTGCTGCCGATGGCGTCCGTCTCACCGGCCCCCCACGCCAGCAGGCGTTCCAGTTTTGATCGGACCTGTTCGTAGGTTGCAGCGCACGCCGCTTCACTCGCGAAAGACATCGCGGCGGATGAAAGGCCCAACCCGCCGGCGGCTGTCGAGGCGGAGTCAAGCACCTCTGACGTGCGTGCCCACTCGAGGGCGTCGGCCCTCAAGGCGTCGACTGCTGTGCTGAACGACATGCTGTCCCCTTTGTCAGCGAAGGCCGAGGCGTTGCGCCAGGGCGATGGGATCGGAGGAGAGTCGCTGGATGTCGTTGAGGACGCCCTCAGACAACAGAGCCAGCGCCGTGCTCGTCCGGGCGGTCTCCGTCGCGGCGAGGGCCGCTTGGGTGATCTCCCGTCCGATATTCGTGGGGTGGGTGCGGCCCACCCAGGAGGTGGAAATGGCCACCACCTGAAGCACCCCGCCCGAGTTCACCGTGACGGTGACGTGCCGGGCCGGACTGCTCGCGGAGTAGGTCGCCTGGCGCTGCGCCCGCAAGGAACCCAGAGCGCGGGCGATGTCCTCGTTGACCTCGTGCAGGAACGTGCCGAACGCCTCGGTCGCGGCGGCCGACTCGGGGTCCGAGTCCCGGGTGACCTCCCACAGTTGCCCCCCGAGCGTCTGGCTGGGCAGCGGGGCGGGCCGCAAGGCGGGCGGGGGTCCGCTATCGGACTCGCCCATGCGCACGGCATACAACTCGAGGCGGTTGGCCACCGCGTTCCCGTATGCCGCGACGACTGCGAGGCCCAGCTCGACCGGCCGAACCCGGGTCTTCCAGTCGCTGGTCACAGCGACCGATCGAAGGGCGCCGTCCCGGTCAAGTCGGACTGTGACGGCCTCGGTCTTGTCGCTGCCAGTGGTGGGGCCCAGGGCGTCGACGCTGGTCTGGAAGCGCGACAGGGCGCGGTCCATCTCATCGCGAAGGTCGCCCAAGCGAGCCAGCAGATCGTCGGTCATCGGTGTCACCCCCTGGTGGTGTCGATTCGGCGGGAACGTATCACGCACCAATGGCCTGCGGACCCGGCGCGAGGGCCTTCCGGCCCGACCGGTACGGGAAATGAGTATGTGCACGCTTGCGCGGGCCCGTTACGGCACGGTTTGTTACTGTGGTCGAGCCTGCCGGAAATCGGCGGGTCTCAGGGGGGCCTCCTGCCCCGCGGACTCGACTTACACCAGGAAGGGGCAGTACCGATGTCAAGTTTTGTCACCGAAACCGGCCAGATGGAGCGTGCCGCCAAGCACGTCAACGACGTCGATGCGTCGATCCAGCGGCTGCTGGGGTCGCTGCGCGCGGAGGTTGCCACCGCGCCGGCCCACTTCAAGGGCGAAGCCGCCCGCACCTTCGCGACGCTGATGGACGCCTACGACCGCGACGCCAAGTCGCTCAGTGAGGCACTGCGGGGGATCTCCGAGCAACTGCGCCAGTCGAGCACGGCGTATGCCGCGCGCGACACCGAGCGCAGTGCAGCCCTCAAGTCGTCCGGCTCCGGCCTGAACATGTGACCTCCGGTCACGTCACCTTTTTCCTCAGACAGAGATGAGTGGATTCATGAACGACCAGATCGGTGCGAACTTCGGCAGCCTCGACCGCACCCAGGGCCACATCGTCACCACCGTGGGCCAGGTCAACGGTGCCCTCGACGAGCTCAAGGGGTTCCTCAAGCCTCTCGTGGCCACGTGGGAAGGTGAGGCGTCGGCCAGCTACCAGGTGCTGCAGAAGAAGTGGGATGCGGCGGCGGCTGACCTCAACAGTGTCCTGCAGCGGATCGGCGCCGCGCTCGCCGAGACCAACAGCGACTTCCAGTCGACCGAGAAGGCCAACGCCGCTCGGTTCTGATGGATCGCAGGTCAGCCCGGTGCGGGCGTGCCGAGGGCACGCCCGCGTCGGCCTGACATCCCAGGGACGGACCTCACAGCCAGGGGGAGGGAAACGCCATGCCGCCGGTGAACGTCATCGAACTCGACACCGTCGCCTTCGGGCGGTGGGCGCAGCGTGCCCGTTTGGTGCTTCCGGTGCCCCTCAACACGGGGTATGCCGCGCGTGTCACCCTCGATTGGGACGAGTTGCTGGCCGTCAGCGAGGAGCGGTTGCAGGTCGACAACCTCGCCCGGGAGGTCAACCGGGCGACGTCAGATCTCGCTTCTGACACCCACGAGCTGCTCGCCTACGCCGAGTCGATCCTGCGTCACCCCCAGACCGCCGTGTATGCCGCCCGCGCCACCGTTGATGGGGAGTCGGTGCTGGCGGTGGGGTTGAGTGTCGGGTCGGACGGGTTGGTGGTGTTGGACACGGCGACGACTGTGACGATCCGCAAGACCTCTTCCAGCGAGCTTGCGGCCACGGTCGTGGGCATGCTGCCAGCAGTGCGTGAGCTGCGGATGGAACGCCTCGTGGTGGACGAGCGGGCTTTGCCGATCTTGCGCTCCGGTGCGACGGCACGCGGACTGGACCGGGCGGCATACAACGCGGTGACGGCGGCAGGACTGGGAGCCGATGCGGTGCTCACCCTCGCCAAGGTCCAGGAGAGTCTGACGGCACGAGGAATGGTCGGGGCGCTGCGCTATGGCGATGCGGAACCGACGGTGAGTGCCCAGACATCAGAATGGTTCGAGAGCACGGGCGGCGCGGTCCTGAGACGACGGGCGGCGGCCGGCAGCGTGGTCTTCGAGTCGGCAACGACTGGTTCATTGACGAGCGCAGCCATCGCCGCGATGGCCGGTGCGCGATGACAGGGGATGACGAATGACCGAATACGGAGCTTGGCCGGCCGGGCAGCTGAAGGCCGCCGCCACAGGATTGGACTCCGGGCCGCTGCGCCAACTGGCCGCGCTCATGGACCGCGCCGAACAGGCTGCGGTTCATTTCGCTGTCGAGGCTCGGTCGGCGATCCGCGGCGTCGCAGGAGATTGGACGGGCCAAGCCGCCGTGGAGGCGTTCGCCTCCACCGGGAAGGCGGCGCAGGCGGCCGACAGCACGGCTGAGTCGGCGTCGGCGTTGAGCAGCATCACCATCAGATTTGCCGACACCCTGTCGGTGTCCGCCGCCGAAGCCAGCCGTATGCCGGCCACGCCGCCGCCCTCGGCAAGTGACTACTTGCGGGACGTCGCGGTGTTCGGTGTCGTCGGCGGCTCGGTCGCCTTCCTTGCCGACGCCTATCAAGCGGAGCGGGATCGGGCGGCCTTGGTGGCCAAGGTCGAGGCGATCGACCGGGCCGGTGTCCAGGCCATGACCGAGTTGCGCAACGTGACCAGCGTCGTCATCCATGCGGACTTTGTTGAACCCGCAGCCAGCCTCACTGACCAGGCGGCGGCATCGAAGAGTGGGGCTCTCGGCGGCCGCACGGCCGGGGTGGCTCCGGCTGGTTCGGGCTCATCGAGCGGACCGGTGGGAGTGCCGGTGCCGGTGGCGACCCCGGTTGGGACCCCGACGTCCGTGACACCTCCGACGCCAGGACCCATCCCGACGTGGACCCCGGGTCCGATCCCCGCGCCGACGCCGGGGCCGATCCCCACGCCCGGCCCTGGCACAACCGGGGTCGCCCCCGTCGTCGTCCCGGCAGGCTCCCTGCCCGGGGGGATCACGACGACCCCGGTGGTCCCGGTCGGTGGGGGCGTGACCGCGGGCGGGGGTCCGACTGGTCCGGCCTTGGGCAGTGCGTTGCCGGGCGTTCTCGGCGCGGGAGTGGCTGTGGCCGGTGTGAGTGGGGCGGTTGGGGCCAGCACGATGGGCTTGCCGTCCACCACCCCTGGCGGCTGGGGCTCGGCTCCTTCCGGCGCGGGTGGTTCCGCAGGTTCTTCTCGTGGACCGGCAACGGCACCCGCACCAAGTCGGGTGGCTGGCCCGAGTGGGCCGGGTGCGACCTCGCCCGGCTCTGCAGTCGGTCGGGCGGCGGGAGCGTCGAGTCCACCCGGCGGGTCGTCTGCCGTCGGTCGCGGTGCCGGGGGTGCGACGACTCGCGGGACGGCCGGGTCCAGTCGTTCCAGCACGACTCACGCGGAGGGCCGAACGGCCGGGCGGTCCGGCGGCAATCCCCCGGCGGGTCGGGGAGCCCTAGGCGAACGCGGCCTGTCGACCGCCCCGCGAGACGGCGTTTCCAACCGAGCGACGTCTAGCGGCCGGGCCGGCCGCCCGGGGCTGTCGGGGTCTGGGCGACGCCGTCGCAACGAGGATGAGCCGCTCGATCGGCGCCCCGACTACCTCGTCGAGCCAGACGACGTCTGGGGTGGGGGCCGACCTGTGGGGCGGCCGATGGACGAACTGACGGTTGACGAAGGCGAGGGCTGACATGCTCCCACGTGACCTGTTGGACCTGGGCGACCTCGTCGACTACATCACCGACCTCGGGTATGCCGCGGCCGCAGCCGGCGAGTTCTCCCTTGAGGCCAATCAATACCGAGCTGCTTATGACCGGCTCTACGCCCTATACCTCGAAGTCGTCTCAACCCGTGAAGCCATCGAGGCCGAGGCGAACGCCGTCGTGCCTGAGCGTGTGTCACACGCGATCTACCACGTTGTGGTGGGTGCGGCATCTGCTCGATCCGCGACGACCGGGGTCTCAGGCACCGCTCTCACCGGACACATGAAATCCCTCCAGGCCAAGTTGGCGACCATCCTCAACGGAATGCACCACACTTACGCGACGACGATCGGTGCCGACCAGGACGGCGCGCAGCACATCGCGGGCGCCACCCAGTGAGGCGCCTTGGCGCTGCGCTGGCTCTGGGCGCGTGTTTTATGGCTGCGTTGATGGTTGCGCCGCCGAGCGCTCTCGCCGTGACTGGTGATCCGAGTGCGGCACAGGCGCGGGCGTCGCAGTGGTGGTTGGACGGGTTGGGGGTGTCTAAGGCCCAGGAGGTGACTCGTGGTGAGGGTGTCACAGTGTGTGTCGTGGATTGGGCTTTCGACAACAACCATCCCGATTTCGTTGGTGCCGATCTCTCGGTGGGTGCGGACCTGACTCACGCCAAGCCATCGGACTTCATGGGAGACCTCGGCGAGTTCCACGGGACGGCGATGACGGCGTTGATCGTTGGGCAGGGCAGTGGTCCTGGGCGTTCGGAAGGCACGTTGGGGACGGCGCCGAAGGCGAAGGTGGTATGGGTGTCGGTGGCTCGGGATAGAGAGCCGTCGTTCTTGGATGGCATCAAAGTGTGCGCCGACCTGGGTGCCGATGTCATCAGCGTTTCACTAGATGGGGCTGGGCACCCGGAAGTGATGGGTTATGCGCAGGCGCGGGATGCTGTTGTTGTTGTCGGGACGGGTAATGGTGGG
>WBZU01001218.1_pt1 | contig 19800 bp, 17 predicted proteins | sample 5204311 | NCBI WGS metagenome assembly WBZU01 (sample SAMN12344359, study PRJNA552823) | activated sludge metagenome | biome: Activated sludge suspended growth; feature: Nitrification reactor; material: Wastewater; isolation source: activated sludge from nitrification reactor of wastewater... | reverse complement strand
GGGCTGTCCCGTGATCGTGAGACTGTTCCGTTTTCATGTCCAACATCTCAAAGACCCGTTCCGCCGCCGCCAGTGCCTGCTGAATCAAGTTGTTCGACCCCGACAACTTTCGAATCGGCGTATAAGCTAATATCATAGCCGCCATGAACGAAAAGAACGCGCCGGGAGTCATCGTTCCGTTGATCACAAGATAGCCACCATACCAGATCAGTGTGGCGACGCTGATCACACCGATAATTTCCATGTGGGAATGACCGATCGCCCACACTTGATTCGTTTTTAACGTCGTAGAGAGATAGGCCCGGTTCCGTTCTCGGAATCGCTCCCCTTCCGCATCTTCACGGCCAAAGGCTTTGACGACTCGGATACCCGCGAAGATTTCTTGCAGCGTCGACGACATGTCGCCCATCTGCTCTTGTCCGCTGGCAGCTAGTTTCTTCAACCGTTTCCCCACACGCACCATCGTCAGGCCGGCCAGTGGAAGCACGATGAGGGAGATACCGGCCAATCTCCAATCCTGATAGAGAATGATCCCGACCATGGCGAGAAACGTGAGTGCATTCTGGAAGGTGTCTTTGACGACATTCGAGGCTGCATTCGCCATCAATCCCACGTCGTTGACGACTCGAGAAACCAAGCGGCCGGAGGTGTTCGAATCATGAAACCCAACCGGCAACCGCATGAGCTGTTGAAACAGCTCTTGGCGAATATCGGCCACCACTTGATTGCTGACATAGGCCATAAGATAGTTCACCCCATAGCTGAACACCGCCTTCACGGTCGCGATCCCCAACAGCGCCAAGGGCAATACCAGCAGCAGCCGTTCATTTTTTTCGATAAAGATGCCGTCGAGCACCGGGCGGGCTAGCCATGCGTACACCCCGGTCGAGAGTGCCACGAGACCGGAGCATACAAACCCACCCACAAATCTCGCCCGATACGGACGGACATACTGCATGAGCCGTTTAAACCGCTCTACGCCCGACATACCGCCAACACCCTCTCCGCCGCTCTGGTTGACGCACCCGGTGCGCCTAACGCGTCTCGTACCTGCGCCAAGTTTCGCCTCATCTCAATATAGGCTGTAGGATCTTCTAAGATTCGCAATGCCTCTTCGGAGAGTCGCTGACCCGTGGCCTCATCCTGCAACAACTCCGGTACGATGGATCGATCTGCCACCAAATTCACGAGCCCGATCCATTTGACTCGCAGAAAGAAACTCGCAATCCAAAATTCCCACGCCGACGTTCGATAGAACAACACCATGGGAGTCCCTACCACGGCGGCTTGCAGCGTGGCCGTCCCGGACGCCACCAATACCAAATCCGATGCTGCCATCACTTCACTAGCTTGTTCTTTGACCAGTGTGATAGAAACCGAACTAGTTCGTAAGAGCGGCTGCAATAGATTATCCTGAATTGTGGAAGCTTGCGCCAAGATAAACTTTGTTTTAGGCTCTCGATGGGCTAATTTCTCTGCGGCGTTGAGCAGAATCGGGAGTAGAGCCTGCACCTCATGCGCTCGGCTCCCCGGCAACAAAGCGATCACGCGTTCTTCCTGAGAAAAGCCAAACTTTCTGCGTAACGCCCCCTGATCGTAGGATCCTTCGACTGCATCCAAGATAGGGTGGCCGACGAACGTGCACCGCATACCCGCTTTGTCATAGATCGGTTTCTCAAACGGTAATATGACGAGCACCTGATCGACTCTCTTCTTAATCCAGTAAATCCGCCATGGCCCCCAGGCCCAAATCTGCGGCGCAACATAATAGAGTACGCGCAACCCGGCGCTTTTGGCAAAATAGGCATACCGCAGGTTTAATCCTGGGTTATCGACAAAGATCACCACATCCCATGGTTCGGACCTAAACAACCGCCGCATGAAGAAAAACCGTCGAACGATTGCCACCAACACCAATGGCCCGACCATGCCCATCACGTCGAACTGTCCCATCCTACAGACTAATTGCACACCAGCCGCCTCCATCGCTGCCCCGCCGATCCCAGCGAGCGAGACCTGGGGATCTTTGGCCCTGAGGGCCTTGGCAAGATTCGCCCCATGGAGGTCTCCTGAGGCTTCGCCCGTTACAATTAGAATACGTGCCATGATGGCCTATCAAGCATGGTCAATACGATTCGGTTGGTTGGATGAGTCCAGCCGACAGAACCTGATCCCACTGATTCAGCTAAGGATACCCGAGCCGTTTCTGTTACCCCGCCACCTTCATTGCAGCCAGCACGCGATGAGCCAGCTCCACTGCGGCTGCGCCATCTTCGCCTGACACGACAGGGCACGTTCGCTCACGCACAGCATGAAGGAACGACTCCAGCTGTAATTTGAGAGGCTCTGCATCGCCGGCTTGAATCTCTTCCATTGCCATCGTCGGTTTTCCACCAGACGCAACCGATCGGCGCCCGACCATCCCTTGGCGAGACTGAAAATCGATCGTGACACACCCATCGGGTTGGAACACGCGCCATTGACGCATGGCCTTTGGCGAGATTCGACTAGCGGTGAGCTGTGCAACAGTGCCTTCCCTGAATTGGATGCGCACATTGGCGACATCATTGGTCTGAGAAAGCAGAATTCCACCGGTAGCCCAAACCGCCTCGACAGGACCAGGGTTGCAGGAAAGCAGGAGATCAATGTCATGAATCATGAGGTCCAACACGACGTCGACGTCGGTACCCCGTTCACTATACGTGCTCAATCGATGACATTCGAACAAGATCGGAGTGTGGATATGAGGTCGCATCAACGGCATGATGGGATTGAACCGCTCACTATGCCCCACTTGCAGTGTACAATCCTGACGGCTGGCCAACCCCACAAGGTCCTGTGCCTCACCCGATAACACCGCAATGGGCTTTTCCACAAGAACATGCTTTCTTGCTTGGAGACATGCCTTTGCAACAGCATAATGGGCGGAGGTGGGTACGGCAATGCTGACGATATCAACCTGTTTCAGAAGATCCGGCAGACTTCGGAATGCCTGTGTCCCGTAGTTCTGGGCGATCGCGGAGGCCCGTACATCATCTTGATCCAGGACACCAACCAGCATCGTATCCGGTGATGAGGCATAGAGACGTGCATGATGTTGCCCGAGATGTCCGACTCCAACCACGCCCGCACGAAGTTTGATCATATTGTCTTTGGAAACGCGTTAGAGAGTCTGCAATCCCACGAAGGATTGCCCCTCTCGGATCGACCGATCAACACCACGTCACATACTGACGATCACCTGTTCACTGTGGGTATCACGCTCGACTCTTCTTCTCGAGCCACGCCAACCACGGCGATTCCGGCATCCGCTGCATGGCGAAGGAGCACCTCTCGATCCAGCATCACCGACCGACCTGCTTCAACAGCGAGCACGGACGCCTTGACAGAGCGCATGACCTCAATAGTTCTAGGCCCGACAGCCGGTAAATCAAATCGGAGATCCTGTTGCGGCTTGCACCGTTTCACGACGACGACTCCATCTTTGGCGAGTGCACCTCCACGCTTGATCGCCTCATCGGTTCCTTCAACTGCTTCGACCGCCACAACGACTCGGTCCTTGATCACGACACACTGCCCGATGTCGAGGCGCCCCGTCTCTTTGGCCACATCCCATCCATAGCGAATATCGGCCCACTCTTTCTTAGTCGGTTCGCGAGAAGTCAGCGTCCCTTCCTCAACCAGGATCCCCTCCAAGCCAAACGTCGACTCACAGATGGTGATGCCGTCCTTTTCTAGCTCAGCAGCAAGTGCGCGCAGAATATCGTCATCCTTCCCCAAGGCCAATTTCGCGGCCAGGGCCAACACGCGAAAGTCAGGACGGACATTGCTATAGATATGGGTTTTCTTGATGCCTCCCAACATAACGACCTGGTGAACACCGTCGGCCTTAAACGCATTGATCAATTTGTTGAGCTGACCAATCTTGACCCAATGGATCCGGTCCACATGCTGTTCAAGCTCCGGTTCCGTTTCACCTTCGTGGGCCACCGCAACGACTTGAAGCCCCATCTTGCGAGCGTTATCGGAAAAGATGATCGGGAATCGCCCGTTTCCGGCGATCACCCCGATTCGACCGTCCGCTATAGGCATGGTCAGACCCATACGTAATCGATGTCACACCGGTTGATCGAATTCACGTTCAAGGTCGGAGCTAACGGCCCTCGAGATTCCTCGTTTCGTCCCCTCCATGAACGCAAGAATCTTGGCCACATCCTCCTGCCCCTTGAACTCCTTTTTCGCCAACTTGATCGCCTCGGCCGTTCGATGACCTGTTCGGAAGAGCAGATCAAACGCCTTCCTTAACAAGGCGATGCGGTCTACGGAGAAGCCATGTCGTTGCAAACCGACCGTATTGAGGCCATACAGATGCGCACGATATCCACCGGCCGCGAACGCAAACGGCGGGATATCCTGACCGATCGCACAACACCCTCCGACCATGACATAGTCTCCGATGCGCACAAACTGAAGCACACCGGTCAACCCCCCGATGACGGAATGATCTCCGATCGTGATATGTCCGGCCAAGCTCGCCGCGTTGGCCATAATAATGTGGTTGCCGAGCCGGCAATCGTGCGCCACATGCACATAGGCCATGAGAATACCCTTGGAACCTAGCGACGTCACACCACCCCCTTGGACGGTTCCCCTGTTAATCGTGACGTATTCCCGGATGATGTTGTCATGGCCGATCGTCACCTTGGTCGGCTCGCCTTTATAGGCGAGGTGCTGAGGAGGCCCTCCGACCGAGGCAAAGGGGTGCACTTCGTTTCGCTCTCCAATCTCCGTCCACCCCTCGACATTCACATGAGAGTGGAGGCGGCTCCCCTTTCCAATGACCACGTGTTCTCCAACGACACAGAAGGGCCCCACCTCGACATCAGTATCGAGCGTGGCCTTGGGATGGACAATCGCTGATGGATGTATCTTCACACCTGCCCCCTTTAAAATTAGTCAGCCTTGAACCACGCTCTTCCGACCATATGCGCGTCCGACCTTGCGGCGTGGAGGTTGACACGTGACAATGATTGATTATTGCGTTTCGGCCTTTTCGTCCATCACCATCGCCGTGACCACAGCCTCGCACACCACCTCATTGTCGACGAATGCCTTCCCCTGCATCTTCCAGAACGGTGGACGCTTCTTGAGCACATCGATCTCTAACCGAAGCTGATCACCCGGCACGACCGGTTTCCTGAATTTTGCTTCTTCGACTCCCGTCAAATACATGATGGTTTTACCGACCGTCCCTCCCGACTTGAACACCAGCACCCCTCCCACCTGCGCCATGGCCTCGATCAACAGCACCCCCGGCATGACCGGGCGCCCTGGAAAATGACCTTGAAAAAACGGCTCATTGATCGTGACATTCTTGATCCCGACGATTCGCTTATGTGGCTCAAACTCTTTGACCCGATCCACCAATAGGAAGGGGTACCGGTGGGGAAGTAACGCTTGAATTTCAGCCTGCTCGACCGATGCCATTGACCTGCCTCCTCTCTGTCCTTGACCTAAGGGTTTTGCCGATCAAATTCTTTGACGACCAACTCCGTCACATCCAATGCAGCCTGATGATAGAGCACGACGCGGAGCACCGAATCATTGCCCTTGTCGAGAATGGCCGCATAGCCTTCTTTTTGAGCGATGGCTTGCGCAGCGGCCGCAATCTTTTTTGAATATTCCGCGACCATTTCACTTCGCTTCTGCTGAACCTCACGATTGAACTCTTGCACCCGATGCTGATAGGCCTCCACCTTGCCTCTCAACTGTTCTTCCTTCTCCTGCCGGACAGCATCGGCGAGCTTGGCATTCGGGTCTTCCAGCGATTGCTGTAATTCCTTGAGTTCCTGCTCGTCAGAATTGATAATCTTCTGTCTGGTCTGGGCATAGCCCGCCATATCTTCCAACGCCGCCTTCCCCGCCTTGCTCCGCTCAAAGACGAGCTGTTGATCCATCACCCCCACCTTAAGCGGATCTCCCGCATAAAGAGGCGCCACCCATTGAGCCACAGACCACAGAACAGCCAGCACGATCATTGTGGTACGATTCATCATCATGACCTACCTCCCGCAGACACTATGGATACTCGCGGTTAAACGCTTCGATCACTTGGCTTGAAATATCCAACCCCTCTTCATGATAGATGGTTGCCCCGCCCTTGCTCTTATCAACAACCACCTGCACCCCCAATCCCTTCGCCACCTTTGCGACCACCGCTTCGACCTTGTCACGAAACCCTTCCAGGACATCCTTCTGCTTTTCTTGAACTTCGCGATTCAACTCCGCAGCCTTTTGTTGATACTCCTGCATGCGTCGACGAAATTGTTCCTCACGCTCCCGTTTCGCCGTGGGACTCAGGATGGACGCTTGTCGTGCGAAATCCTCCTCCATCCGCCGCAACTCCCGCTCCTCTGACTCCATCAAGGCCTGTCGGTTCTTGGAGAAGGAGGCCAGAATGTCCTTCGCCCGCTTCCCCGCATTGGTTTCGTTCAGGAGGCGCTGAGCGTTGATCACCCCTACCTTGCTCTCAAGCTTGACTCCCGACCCCGCGCATCCACCAACAAGCAACACGATACCCAACACCCCTGATATCCACCCAAGCCGACAGACCGAGTACCCTGACCACGTCCTATGCACACTCAACTCCCTCACAACAACACTCCCTTTAGAACAAGGTTCCGATCGTGAACTCAAACACACCAGCTCGCTCACCAGTTTTCGCGTCGAGATTGATTCCGTAGGCCACGCGCAAGGGGCCGAAGGGAGAGATCCACCGACCCTCAAGACCCGCAGCGGGCCGCAAATGGATCGACAACGGTTCATTGTCATCAAACCCTTTGCCATAGTCGAAAAAAATGACACCGTTCAATTTGGCTTCCGCCGAAATCGTGAAGATCAACTCGCTGCTGAAAATCAACTGCTTGGCCGCACCGAAGGGCGCATGAGTCGTCGGAACAACGGGACCGGCTCGTCCGAACGCAAATCCGCGCATGGTGTTGATCCCGCCCACGAAGAATCGTTCACTGAGTGGGATCCGCGTCGAGCCTCCCATCGCTTGAACCTCTCCGTAGCGAGCCCGCAGCGACACTCGCATATCGAACGGGAGCGGAGTGACCTTGATCACATCGACATGGTACTTAATGAAATTATTGGTCCCACCCATCAGCGGCGTCCCGATATCAAACCCACCGCCAACCCGCCAACCCGTCCTGGGGTCAAGGTAATAGTCTCTCGTATCCCGAAAGAGCGCAAAACGAAATCCCGTTGACGACTGTGTTCCCAACTGGCGACAGACAATCGGCACCAGATCCGGGCAGACACCGAGCTGAGGATCTCGGAATGTGATTTGCTCTCCAAACATGCTGACACTGCCCGTGACGTACTCCGACAACCATCGGCCCAATGTGACATTTCCACCGGTTCGCTCTTCAAAATAGGAAAGATAATTCGTCATACTCCGATAACCGTCCACCTGGAGCGACGTCAACGAATCATAAAGATAGGGATTGCGGAAGGTGATGGACCCGAGAGTTCGGCGCTGTCCCAACTGCCCACGGATACGACCGAGATACCCATACCCACCCAAATTCCCTTGCGTAATGTCGGCGATCGCCACAAGTCGATCGAGGGTGCTAAAACCTCCGCCGAGACTAAACATGCCGGTCGGCTTTTCCTTCACTCGCACATTCAGATCTACCTTATCCGGCGCAACCTGATTCGGCAAAATCTCGACCGTCTCGAAGAAGTTCAGGTTGTTCAATCGCTGAAAACTCCGTTTCAGCGAGGCGGTATCGATCACATCTTGCTCATCGACTCGTATTTCTCGTCGAATGACGTTATCGCGCGTCTTGTCGTTTCCGTGGATATTGATCTGTCGGATCCGCATCATCTCGCCTTCTTTCAGACTGAAGATGATCGCGACTGTTCGTTCCTCATTGTTCGGATTGACGCTGGGAACTACCTCGGCAAAGGAATATCCCTTACTACCATACAGGTCCGTCAGCCGTGTGATCTCATCCCGGATTTTGGCTCGTTGAAAGATTTCCCCATCTTTGATCTTCAACCCTTGACGAAGCTCAGGGTCCTCGAATACCGTATATCCTCGAAACCCGACTTCACTGACCGTAAACGGTTCTCCCTCGGAGACGGGATAGCTGACAATAAACCATTTTTTGTCTTCGGTCAGTTCAACCGATGGCTGACCGACTCGAGCATTGAAATATCCCTTATTGAGCAACACCTCCCTGATCCGCTCCACGTCGTTGTCCATTTCCTCACGTTTCAGCAGGCCGGCATCAGAGAAAAAAGAGGGGAGTTTTAGTTTCGTGAAGACGCCATACCACGGGATCCACTCTCTGGTCGCCATCACACTGAGCAGCTCTGCCTTACTGGTCCCAGTAAGCCCCTCAAAAATCACCGTTTTGACCCGTGCTTTCTCTCCTTCTGTCACGTGAAAGAGCAGGCGCATTCGATCGTCATCGATCGTCTGAATCACCGGCGTGACCTGCGCACTATAGTATCCGTCCTGCTGGTAGGCGAGACGCAACCGCTCGGCACTTTCCTTCACCTGTTGCTGATCGAGAAACGTCTGGCTCTTGATCGTCGTTTTTTCCTTCAACTTCTCGTCACTCAGATGCTCGTTTCCGTCAAAGACAACCTCACTGATGAAAGGTTTTTCGCGCACAACGAACGTCACCGCCATACCGGCCGGAACCGACTCAGTTTCCACCTGCACATCCTCGAAAAATCCCGTGTCGTACAGAATCCGAATCTGTCCACGCACATGTTCCGATGAATACGGATCGTCTGGCTTGAGAGTGAGACGACCAACGATAGCCGATGCCTCAATCCGCTTAGCTCCCCGGATGTCGATCGAGGTCACCTTTGGCTCGACCCCCTGCCCATAACTATCAAGCCCACCCCAGAAGACAGAAGCCACCAGTGCCAGAACCATCAGTAATCGAGATCTGTGGACGGCATGCCCGGTCACCAATGAGGATTCCTCTGACGCAAGCTGGAGGTGGACAGTAGAGGTGACATCATCATAATTGATCTCACACTATATTACGTAGCAAACCCAGCTGTCTGTGATCGCGCACAGACAATAGACCAATCCTCAGCCGGAAGCGTACTCACAGCAGATCCATAGATCGAGAGAGCTCTCGTGTGCGCCTCTTGACGACGCACGGGCTCGCAAAACTTCCGGATTATATTGAGGTTGCCACACATTGTAAAGCAGCGATCTGACCTTCACTTTGAGATTCACCAGCGTCCTGCGCTCCTCATCGATCAAAGCACACACACTGAATTGCGGCCCATGCGAGTTGAGCCCACTTGCTTGCTCTACAGCCAACCACCAGCGCGCGAATGGCTGACTGGAGCTACTTGACCTAACAACTCATGACGGAACGTCGTACAACAGCGGACCATAATCCTAGGACCGCACAAGCCTGCCTGCTTCGTGACGATTGATGACAAAACTGCCTAGGCCGCTATCCCCTGGGGCATCGTACGTGACGCATGAAACGTCCGAATTTGAAAACGACCGACGCTTCACGGTTCACCGTTCGGCAGGCGCACGGCCCTGAATTTTCCCGAATGGCGAGCGATGCATACCCTAACAGCGACCTATCAGCGGTCGCATGAGAATCGCCTAAAGAGTCAGAGAGGCTAGAAGTAGGACCGTCACAGCCTCCAGACAAAGACCCCGACAATCATCGTGTAGTCCATCCACTCAATTGACATTCCCTGCAATCAGTTCGTCTGTTTCTTGACTTCGCTCAATCCATCACATACTATCCTCACATGTCTCGTCTGGCAGTCAGAAAAGCCGTGATCCCTGCAGCTGGTCTGGGCACGCGCTTCCTTCCCGCGACCAAAGCCTCTCCCAAGGAGATGTTGCCTCTGGTCGACAAGCCGCTCATTCAATATACGGTTGAAGAAGCGGTGGCCTCCGGTATCGAAGATATCATCGTGATCACAGGGCGCGGCAAGCGTGCCATCGAAGATCATTTTGATCGTTCCGTCGAGTTGGAAGAAAATTTAAAGGGAACCGGGAAAAGCCAAGTCCTTCATCAGATTCGACAGATTTCCAACCTTGCGAACTTCTGCTATGTCCGCCAGTCAGAGGCATTAGGTTTGGGGCATGCTGTCCTGTGTGCCCAACACCTGATCGGCGACGAGCCCTTCGCTGTGATTCTGGGGGATGAAATCATCGACGCCGACGTGCCGGGACTCGCTCAATTGATCCATGTCTATAAGAAGCGACACGGAGCAGTCCTTGGAGTCCAGGATGTTCCGAAGGCGGATGTCAGTCGATATGGCATCATCACGCCGAAACGCCTCTCTCACGGGTTGCATCGAGTCGAGGATTTGGTTGAGAAACCATCGCCCGCCGATGCGCCTTCTACGCTCGCTGTGATCGGCCGCTATGTGCTTCCTCCGGAAATCTTTCCCATCCTGAGAAAAACAGCCCCGGGAAAGAACGGAGAAATTCAGTTGACCGATGCACTCAAGACACTGGCAAAAAAATCTCCGATGTTTGCGCTTGAAGTGGAGGGCCAGCGTCACGACGCTGGAGACAAGCTTGGATTTTTGATCGCCACCGTGGAGTTTGCCTTAAAGAACCCGGCATTGGGAGCAGAATTCCGCGACTACCTCTCGACCAGAACGCACACCACATCGACTAGTCGTCGCGGATGATCCTATCGGTCATGATGTGGGGAGTCCGTCACAAGGACCCCGGCAACGCAGGCTTCTGCACGAAACTGAACCGTGATCGGAGTGTTCGCTCAACACATCGCGCAAGCTCAATTGACTCTTCTTTCTGAACGTTACGGACTACAATGTGAAGGAGCGGATCGTTCCATCATGCGCGAGTGGTAACAGTCTTCTGGTTCATTGAACCGATGTTCCATCTGTCGATAAACAGAACAGGCCTATAGATTATGACCGACCTAAACGAGCAGGATATCCAGCCTCCCCAAAACATTGAGGTTCCCAGCCAGCTCCCGATGTTGCCGGTCCGAGACATTGTCGTCTTTCCGTACATGGTGCTTCCACTGTTCGTGGGACGCGACATGTCGATCAAGGCGATCGAAGCAGCCTTGGCGGGCAACCGAATGATTTTCCTGGCCACGCAAAAAGCGTTGGACGTCGAGAACCCAGCCCCCAAGGACATCCACACCGTGGGGACCGCCGGCATCATCATGCGGATGCTGAAGTTGCCGGATGAACGCATCAAAATCTTGGTCCAAGGCATCGCGAAAGCCAAGATCAACAAATACATCCAAACTGATCCGTACTTCTCCGTTCGAATCGACAAAGTTCCCGACACGAAACCAACGGCCACACCACTGGAAGCCGAAGCCGTGATGAGGACCGTCAAGGAACAGATCGAGCGGATCGTCAGTTTAGGCAAAGTCCTGATCCCTGATGTCATGGTCGTCATCGAAAATCTTGAGGAACCTGGGCGCTTAGCCGACATGGTCGCCTCCAATCTTGGCCTCAAAGTCGACACAACCCAAGCCGTCTTGGAAATTGCCGACCCGATCCGACGACTTCGCCAGGTCAGCGACATTCTCGGGAAAGAAATTGAAGTCCTCTCCATGCAGCAGAAGATCCAGGCGCAAGCCAAAGGTGAGATGGACAAAACACAGCGTGAATACTTTCTCAGGGAACAGCTGAAGGCGATTCAGAAGGAGTTGGGCGAACTGGACGAACGAGCGGAAGAGGTCACGGAATTCCGCAAACGCATCAAAGACGCCAAGATGCCCGAGAAGGTGTTGAAAGAAGCGGAAAAACAGCTTAAACGCCTTGAAAAAATGCATCCAGACACCGCTGAGTCCGCCACCGTCCGGACCTATCTGGAATGGATGGTCGAGCTACCCTGGTCGAAGCGGTCGAAGGACAATCTTGAATTGAAAGCTGCGGCCAAGGTGCTGAACGCCGATCACTACGACCTTGAAAAGGTCAAAGAACGGATTCTGGAATATCTGGCGGTTCGAAAGCTGAAGGAAAAAATGAAGGGCCCGATCTTGTGCTTCGTCGGTCCGCCAGGAGTCGGCAAAACTTCGTTGGGCAAATCCATTGCCAAGGCCTTAGGTCGCGAATTCGTGCGGATCAGTTTGGGCGGTGTGCGCGACGAGGCGGAAATCCGCGGCCATCGCCGCACCTACGTCGGAGCATTGCCCGGCCGTATCATCCAGGGCATGAAGCAGGCGGGGACTAGTAATCCCGTATTCATGCTGGACGAGGTGGATAAGGTGGGAATGGATTTTAGAGGCGATCCTTCTGCCGCCTTACTGGAAGTACTCGACCCCGAACAGAACACGGCCTTCACCGACCATTACCTCGGGGTCCCATTCGACCTCACCGAAGTGATGTTCATCACCACGGCTAATTTGATTGATCCGATTCTGCCTGCACTACGCGATCGAATGGAGATCATCGAAATCCCAGGATACACGGAGGAGGAGAAACTCGGCATCGCCCAGCGCTACTTAATTCCTCGCCAACTCGACGAACACGGCATCACGAACAAACATGTGCAGCTCTCGGAACCTGCCCTCAGACAAATCATCTCGCACTATACGAGAGAAGCCGGAGTCAGAAATCTCGAGCGCGAGATCGCAAACGTCATGCGTAAGGTCGCAAAGAAAGTGGCCGAGGGCAAGGGGCAGGGATTCTCCATTGATCCATCAAACCTCAATAAATATCTCGGAGTCTCAAAATACGTTCCGGAAGCTGAGCTCGAACAAGACGAGACCGGCGTCGCCACCGGTCTGGCCTGGACTGAGGCGGGCGGCGATGTGCTGTACATCGAGGCAACCGTCATGAAAGGCAAAGGCCAGTTGACCCTTACGGGACACCTCGGAGATGTGATGAAAGAGTCCGCCCAAGCAGCCCTCAGCTATGTCCGTTCGAGGGAGAAAAGCTTGAACATCGATCCCAGCGTGTTCAGTAAGCAAGACCTGCATATCCACGTCCCAGCCGGGGCCATCCCCAAAGACGGGCCCTCTGCCGGCATCACAATGGCCACGGCAATTGCCTCGGCGTTCTCTGGTATTCCCACAAGGCGTGACCTGGCCATGACGGGAGAGATCACCTTGCGCGGCCGTGTCCTTCCCATCGGCGGGTTGAAAGAAAAGATCCTGGCGGCCAAACGGGCCAAGCTGACGACCGTCATCTTGCCTCGCCGGAACAAGAAGGATCTCGAGGAAATTCCCAAACACCTTCTGAAAGGCATTCAGCTGGCCTTTGTCGATACGATGGACGACGTCATCAAGATCGCGCTTCGTCGACGAGGGAAGACGCCGCCAACTTCAAAAAAACAACCAGCCCCTCCGGCACCAGCCCGCATCCGTCCTCTACGGTCAGGCAAGGGGCGGCTGTCTCACGAGCTCCCGGCTACCGTGATGACCGACCGGGTCCCGGCACGTTCATAGGATCGCCTTGTGGCCAATCGCAAGGCCAAGCTGGCCATTCAGGAATTCCCTCTGATCCGTGGCCTCGCGCACCGGTTCGCTCGCCCCGCGCCGAGCCTCATCCAGGGCATCGGTGATGATGCCGCGGTCGTTGAACCCACATCACAGACCTGGTGGCACATCACAACAGACCTGCTCGCGGAAGGCATCCATTTCAATTTTAAGTCTGCAGCTCCGGAGTCCGTCGGGTATCGGGCCGCCATGGCCAACCTCAGCGATCTTGCCGCCATGGGGGCCACCCCTCGCTATTTGCTCATCTCTCTTGCCATTCCAAAGACGCTGGCATCAGCGCACATCTTCAAGCTCTACAGCGGTCTGATGAACGCATGCCGTCGTGCTCGCGTGGCGCTCATCGGTGGTGATACCGCCGCCTCCAAGGCCGGTCTTTTTCTCAGCATCACGCTCATCGGAACCACTCCCACACGGCAGGCTCTCTTTCGTCACGGAGCTCAAGTCGATGACCTGATCTACGTCACCGGCACACTCGGAGATTCTCTCGCCGGTCTTCGCCTCTTGATGCCGCTCCATAAGGCTCAACGTTCAAGCAAGAGCAGGATCGCCCTCTCCGCCTTACACCAACGATTTCTGATCAACCGCCACTTCCACCCAACAGCGAGAGTGGCCGAAGGGCAATGGCTGAATCAGGAGCGGCTGGCCTCTTCCGCCATCGATGTCTCCGATGGTCTATCGGGAGATCTTCGTCACTTGTGTGAAGCGAGTCAGGTCGGCGCCGAAGTAGAACTCGAGAAACTCCCGATCTCGGCAGCCTGCCGGGCCTACGGCAAAGCAGCTGGCCACTCACCGGTTCAGCTCGCGCTCAGCGGAGGCGAGGACTATGAACTGCTCTTCACCGCCGCTCCAGACTGCCGAAGTAAGATTGAACGGCAAGCCCGAGCCCACGGCTATCGCGTCACCTGTATCGGCACGATTCGCCCGAAGCGATTTAGAATGCAGCTGTCATCCGGCGGGCAAAGACAACCGTTACCGGTCACCAGCTACGAGCATTTTCACTGATGTCCGAACTCAACAAACAGCCAGTGAAAGGGGGCCGATCGTTTCGCGCACTCTTACGCCAAGTCCTTCATCTACAAGAATCCCCGCGCCGCACGGCCTTGGCCTTCGCCTTGGGCGTTTTTATCGCATTCTCGCCGGCGTATGGCCTGCATACAGCCATGGTGGCACTGTGCACCTGGCTGTTCGGTCTTAACTTTATCGCGTTGTTGGCTGGGGCGCTGATCAACAATCCCTGGACCATCATTCCGATCCTAGGCGCGACCTATTGGACCGGAGCCTTCTTGCTAGGGCGCACCGATACACCGACCTTCGACTGGCACGACTTGAGCTTCAGCGGCATCTACGACCAAGTCCTCCCCTATGCCGGCCCATTTGTGCTGGGAGGCCTCATCCTCAGTGTACTCGGCACGTTGGTTTCATACCCCGCCGCGTATTTCTTTATTGCGAAATATCGGCCTGAGTCGGCCTCCGATAGGGCTAAACCATTGCCGCCCTCAAACCGGGTGGGCTAAGATATTCATTAACTATGGAATCAGTAGACCGTCCTGATGCCCCCTTTGATGGTTCCGCACTCATCGCCGACCCGATTCACAAGTACGTCACCTTTACCGTTCCCTTTGCGGACCCCGACCCACACGAACATACTGAGAAGGACCTGATCGACTCCCCTTGGGTTCAGCGACTGCGATACATCTATCAGTTACAAAGTGCCCGATGGGTCTATCCGTCCGCCGAACACACCAGATTCGTCCATTCCTTAGGGACGATGCATGTGGCAGGACGATTTGCCCGACACTTGTACCCCTTTCTGAAAAATACCGTCAACGACGTGCCATCGGCCAATTATGTTGAGGAGCTCTTGCGAATCACGGCGTTGGTGCACGACATCGGACACGGTCCGTTCTGCCATTTCTTCGACGACAATTTCCTCCATGGATTCGGCTTGACCCATGAACGATTGGGACAAATTATCATCCGCGACCATCTCGCCCCCTTCATCAAAAAGATCCGCCGCAGTCCCTCTGGGCCATTCGCCAAAGGTGAGGAATTGGACCCGGATCAGATCGCCCATCTGATCCTCAAAGAAAAGGGCAAGGACAACTCCCGGCTCCCTCGCTGGTTGAACATGCTCCAACCCGTCATCTCCGGAAGCTACACCGGGGACAATCTGGATTACGTCTTACGGGACTCCTATATGTGCGGCGTTGCGGTGGGACCGGTCGATCTCACACGGTTGATTCATTACACCATCGTGACGGAGAAGGGATTCACCATTCATAAGACCGGCCTTCCCGCGCTCCAGATGTTCCTCAACACCCGGATGTATCTTTATTCGAATGTGTATTTCCATCGCACAACCAGAGCCATCGACATTCACCTTCGCGATATTTTCGGAGACACGATGAAGCTCATCTCTCCCCGCGATCCGCGAAAGAATATGAGTGGTTACCAAACGCTCACGGATTGGTCGCTCCTGGAAGAGGTCCGAGCATGGACACAGAGCCGCAACAAATCCCGTCGTCATTTGGGACAGGAGTGGACGAGGATCTTCAACCGTGACGTCAAATGGAAGATGGCCTACAGTACGACCTTGAAAGAAAAGGGACAGGAGCGCGGTATGGCCTTCCCCAACCATCGACACTTTGAGCAGCACATTATCAAGGAACTTCCGACTCGTTTGAAGCGATACCCGTTTCGGGTGGACATGGCCCTGTTGGATCCACGGCCAGACCCGAAGGATTCACGGGGTAATCCCCTCTACGTCTATGATCCTGGCACAGGCCAGGTTTCAACCGAGCTGTTGGAAGAATGCTTAGATCTACTGCCTACGAGACTGGTCCAGTTTCGGATTTACTCGACAGACCATACCCACGACGCCGCCCTCTCGCAAGCCGCCGCGACGGTGCTGAATAAAAGACCGACAAGTCTGGAATCACACTACTGAACGCTGTTTATGGACTCGTGGGGACCGAACGCAGGCCGCGGCGACGGAGAACGGATATGACAGGAGACACCTGTCACTAGGCCGACATCCTGAGCGGGAGACTCTTCATTAAGTTCGATTTCTTGCTGGTCATGAAGTCCCGCTGAGGCTCTAATGGGAAATGCGAGCCGCGCTTCGACCGTGGGAAGCGGCGCTCGAACTGCTCGATGACCTCAAGCGCTTCCGCCTCCTCTCCTGCCTGAAGCAAGAGTTGCACGAGCCGGAGATACGCGGGAACAAGCAACATGAGGTGCCGCACTTCTTTCGCCTCATTGACCACATAACGATAGCCTTCGATCGAGACTTCCGGACTGCTTCGTTCAGACACCATGGCCTCGATCAAATAGACTGACACTCGATCCGTTTCTGCGCTGATACAACGCTCCCACTGTCCGTTCACCAACGCGCGGACTTCTTCGGCAGAGAGTTGAACCCCGCCTTTTTTGACGTTCTTACGCAGATTCTCCAATACGCCTCTGGCCTCTAGCCACGCGCCGTACAAACCAAGCAGGACCCCGTTGCAGGGAGTCGGCCTGGTACATTCCCCGGTGAGAGGAGAAAAATGTTTCTTCGCAACGTGAGAGGGTAAGAACACACGACCGTGCGCGGCCTCACAGACGTCGCAGACATGATCGTCATCAGGCACAACGTAGATATACATTCGAGTGCCGGAGCGATCAAAGATATCCACGGCCAAGATACGCCCGGACAGGATTTGCAGTTGGTAGTACTGCCAGAGAACCAGCAGGACAAGAATGGCCACCGCATAGATCGTCACGTCCGGAAATTCAAACCCGTCAAACATCAGCACGCTCCCCTATTTGTGGTGTGAGACTAGCGACAACCTGGATTGTCCGATGTGGAGTGCAAAAAATTCCTCGTATTCTCCACACATACAAGACTGTATCGGTCACTTCGGCGGCACACTTGATCCCCTTCCGTTCCTTTGAGTCAGGGGCTTGGCCTCTGATGGACAATGGCATAGAACATGCGTAAACGCTCACTTAACAAGGATGTACGCGCGCAAAAGAAAGGGACACAGCTATGGTGGTTCCTGTGACGCGTCTGATTGCCGTTTGGGGGCTCTCACTCTGGTTCGTCGTTCCAACCTATGCCCAGAGTCAACAGGAAGCCCCCAAGATCCTCCAAGGGATGTCTCCGGACATGCTGGCAAAGGTGCAATCGTTGGCCCAAATCCTCCAGCAAGGCATCAAGGAGGGACAACTCACGGACGATGAGATCAAGCGAGACATGATGTCGGGTCAGCTGGGGGAAACGCTCAAGCAAATGAACCCGGAGGCCGGTCAGTTGCTCCACGACATCAGCGAAGGCTCGCAGGAAGGGAAAGGACCAGGTGAAGAGAGCCTCATGCCGTTGATTGGAGAATTAGGCATCTCGCCGGAATAAGGAGCGCGCACAGTCATCGCCCATCAGGCAACACAGGTTCTATCGGGGGACCGCTTGCCCATTATCCGCTGGTGCTAAAGCGTCTGAGAAAGAAATGCTTTTCTTCTCTTTGATTAGGAGATTTCATTATGGCTCCTCGTTCACTGCTTCACGCCGTTGTCATCATGGCAGTACTGTCCGCGACAGGCTCGATTCCTGCTATTGCGGCAGATTCCCCACAGCAATTGAAAGCTGCGTGTGACAAAGGCAATGCGGCAGCCTGTGACTCCCTCGGATGGAGGTATTGGAAAGGGGATGGAGTAAAGCAAGATATCGCTCAAGCCTCAGACCTATTCAGAAAATCCTGTGCTACAGGAGATCCGCATGGGTGTGTCAATCTTGGCGTGATGTATGCGCAGGGCACCGGTACTGGACCTGACCCCGTTCAAGCTGTAGCTTTATACAGAAAAGCCTGTGATGGCCGGGAACCTCAAGGCTGTTCTTATCTAGGCACAATGTATATGAAAGGGACCGGTGTGTTAGAAGACCACGCTCAAGCTGTGACTTTCTACAGGAAGGCTTGTGACCTCGGGGACATAAATAGTTGCGCCAGTTTGGGGTGGATGTATGCAGAGGGAATCGGTGTCGCGCAAGACCCCTCTCAAGCTGAGCCTTTCTACCGCAAAGCTTGCGAAGGTGGGGCGCTAGAGACCTGTTCCAACCTCGGTACGATGTATGTAAACGGAACTGGTGTTGCACAAAACCCTGGGCAAGCGGCAGGGTTCTACCGGAGAGCTTGTGATGGTGGGGAATTGGGTAGCTGTGGCAGTCTCGGTCTGATGTACGCGGACGGAATCGGTGTCGCACAAGATCCCTCTCGCGCTCTGACCCTCTACAGGAAAGCCTGCGACGGCAGGAACCCCCAAGGCTGCCTTGGCCTTGGAGTGATGTATGTGAAGGGAATTGGCATCAAACGAGATCTCAGCCACGCTGCCCATATGTTTAGAAAAGCCTGTGACGGTGGAGAAGCGCTAGGCTGTACCAGTCTCGGGATCGCATATCAGTTTGGAGAAGGTGTGAAGAAGGATCGAGCCGAAGCGCTCAGATATTACGGAAAGGCCTGTGATCTGAAGAATCAAATGGGATGTGAGCGGCTTACCCTAGTGAAAACAGGAGGTCGATGAAAGGATTGAATAACCATGTGGCGATCAAGCTCCTTGCATGGCCGACATTCTCTGGATGATTCCAATCGACCATTTTGCCGTTGATCAAAGAATTGGGCATCTCGCCGGAATAAGATACTTACATTGAACCAACCGATGAAGCCCTGCATGGCTCTATCGGAAGCACCTATCGATACTCCATCACTCCGTTATCTCGATTTGAAACGCACACGCCCCCCTCGAAAGCGAGAATAATCGTCACTGCGAGAATTTCCGACTGACCTCGCCGTGGCGGAAAGAGTAGGATGGAAGCATGCCGGACGATTCCTCCCCCATAAGCTGTACTGAAAAGTTAGCCCTTATTACACCGTGGATCAATCCGGAAGAACGGATCACCGTGCAGTTTGACGATCAAGGCGATATCAACACCGTCGTAGCCGACTGCACGGAACAGCTAGTCGATCTGGAATTGGAAACCCCGATGCCACACATGCGCCAAAAACTGTCCATCCCCCTTAGCGAACTCGATGTCTCCGAAGATCCCACCCACTATACGCGTGATCCCGATAAACCATTGCAATTCAAACGACTGCTGCTGATCGTCAAAGGGAAACGCCCGGCGATTACGTATTGAGAGGCCGAGAATTTAAGAAGTCACGCGATCCAACTGAAAGCATCCGCTCTGGCAACGAATACCCGACTTCGGCGCTACAGGAATCGCTGGCGGCTTGATTTCAGGGGAGCACTACAGGCTATCGGTCCCCGG
>WBZU01001217.1_pt1 | contig 19807 bp, 22 predicted proteins | sample 5204311 | NCBI WGS metagenome assembly WBZU01 (sample SAMN12344359, study PRJNA552823) | activated sludge metagenome | biome: Activated sludge suspended growth; feature: Nitrification reactor; material: Wastewater; isolation source: activated sludge from nitrification reactor of wastewater... | reverse complement strand
CGGCCGCCGCCGCGGTCCTCCCGCAGGCGGCACCGCCGCCGGCCGACCCGCTCCCGGCATGACCCGGGGCGGCTGGGTGGCGCGCCTGGCGCCCGCGGCCGCCCTGGCCGTGGTGTGGTGGGTCGTCACCAAGCACGGTCCCACGTCCGACATCACCGTCTCGGACCTCTACCTCTACGGCGTCTACGCCGACCTGGTGCGCGACGGCATGGTGCCGTTCCGCGACTTCGGGTTCGAGTACCCGCCGCTGGCGATCGTGCCGATCGTCGCGGCGCGCTGGCTCGGCGGGAGCGGCGCGCACGGCTTCGAGGTCGCGTTCGACGCGCTGACCCTGGCGGCCGCGCTGATCCTGCAGTGGTGCGTGGGGCTCATCGCCGGGCGCCGGGCCGCGTGGCTGATGGTGCTGCTGCCGGTCGCCTGCGGCGCGCTGGTGCGCACCCACCTGGACATCTTCCCCGCGGCGCTGGCCCTCGGGGGCCTGGCGCTCGTGCTGCGCCACCGGCCGGTGTGGGGGCTGGCCGTCCTCGGGGTCGGCGCCGGGGTCAAGCTCGTCCCCGGGCTCATCGCCGTCGTCGTGGTGGCGTGGCTGCTGGGGCGCGGCGAGCGCCGGGCCGCCTGGCGCGGCGCGCTGGCCTTCGCGGCCGTGTTCCTCGTCGTGCTCCTGCCGTTCGCCGGCCAGGGCGAGGTGGACATGGTCACCTTCCACCTGGACCGCCCGGTGCAGATCGAGTCCGGGCCCGCCAGCGTGCTGTGGGCGCTCGGCGGCACCTACGTGACGGGGACCAACCTGCACCCCGACGAGTTCAAGTCCAACGGCCTGGCGGGCCCGCACGTCGACACGGTCACGACGCTGTTCAGCATCCTGCTCGTGGTCGTCCTCATCGCGATCGTCCTGCTCGCGGCGCGGCGCCCGCGGCCGCGCGAGCTGGTGCTGTGCGCGTTCGCCGCGCTCCTGGCCTTCGTCGTCCTGGGCAAGGTGTTGTCGCCGCAGTACATCGTGTGGCTGTTCCCCTTCGCGGCGAGCGCATGGTGCTGGCCGGCGCCGGATGGGGAGGGCCGGGCGCTGCCGCGCACGGCGGCGCTGTGCGTGCTGGCCGCGGCCGTGCTCGCCCAGTTCTGGTTCCCCGGCCGCTACTTCCGGCTGGTGGCCGGCGACGGCTCGATCGCGCTGCTCGTCGGCATCCGCAACCTCCTGCTCCTGGCGGCGCTCGGCGCGCTCCTGGCGGCGGTGGCGCGCGCCCCGGCTATCCGCGCCAGGGCCGCAGCACCGGCTCGATCGCCGACGCCGACAGCGTCCGCTGCGACCGGATGACGACGCCCATCAGCCACGGGTCGTCCTCCGACGTCTCGAAGCGCACCGGCATGTGCGTGGACATCGACTGGATCGCCTGCTCCTTCTTGACGCCGATCACGCCGCCGCGCGGGCCGGTCATCCCGACGTCGGTGATGTAGGCGGTCCCGCCGGGCAGAACGCGGAAGTCGTTGGTCGGAACGTGCGTGTGGGTGCCCACCACCGCGGTCACGCGGCCGTCCAGGTGCCAGCCCAGGCCGACCTTCTCGCTCGTGGCCTCGGCATGGACGTCCACCAGCAGGTGGTCGGCGCCGCGCCGGATCAGGTCGCCGACGGCCGCGTCGGTCTCGGCGAACATCGGCCGCCCCGCCTGCAGGAACAGGTTGCCCGAGGTGTTGACCACGCCGAGCTTCAGCCCGGTCGTGCCCATCTCCACCAGGCAGCTGCCGTGGCCGGGCTGGCTCTTGAGGTAGTTCACGGGCCGCAGGATGCGCGGCTCGTCGTCGAGGTAGCCGTAGATCGCCTTCTGGCGGTAGGTGTGGTTGCCGAGCGTGATCACGTCGACGCCGGCGTCCAGCAGCTCGTCGGCGATCTTCGGGGTGATGCCCAGGCCGCCCGCGGCGTTCTCGCCGTTGACCACCACGGCGTCGGGGGTGTACTCCTCGCGCAGGCCGGGCAGAAGGCCCAGCAGGGCGCGCCGGCCGAGGCCGCCCACCACGTCGCCGATGAAGAGGATGGTCGCGGAAGCGTCGGGCACGACGCATACTCTCGCGCACGGGACCGATGCACGACGACCAGCCCACAGCCGTCACCCCTCCGGACGCCCCTGCGCCGGAGTCGCAGGACGTGCCGCAGCAGCGGGTCGAGGGCCCGCGCGCCGCGCCGCCGCTCGTCGTCGCCCGCTGGGTGCAGCTCGTCGCCCTGCCGCTCATCCTGGTGATGCTGTGGGCGCTGGCCCGCGCCGCCGGCAACGTGCTGCTCATCTTCCTGGCCGCGGCGGTGGCGGCGATGATCCTCAACCCGCTCGTCGGCGTGCTGCGCAAGGCGCGGGTGCCGCGCGGCGCCAGCGTGCTCATCGTCTTCCTGCTCTTCCTCCTCGTCGTCGGCACCGCCGGGTACCTGCTGGCCAACCCGATCGCCAAGCAGGTGCAGCGCTTCCAGGACGACGTGCCGCGCATCACCCGCTCGGCCAACACGCAGCTCGCCGACCTGCAGCAGTACTTCGACGACAACGGCATCAACGTCGAGATCAAGAAGCAGGGCCAGACGGCGCTGCAGACGCTCGAGCAGAAGGTGCTGGGCGGCACCAGCGACGTCGTCAGCTTCGGCGGCGACCTGCTCTCCTCCGTCGTCACGGCCGGCTTCAGCCTGATCCTCACCTTCGTGGTGATGGTCTACATGCTGCTCTACGGGGAGCGCATCGGGGACTGGGTGCGACGACACATGCCGCCGGGCGACGGGACCGCCGACGATGACTTCCCCCGCCGCGTGCAGCACGCGGTGTCCGGCTACGTCCGCGGCCAGGTGCTGTTCAGCATCCTCATGGGGGCGGGGGCGACGCTCGGGCTCTACATCTTCGGCCTGGTGGGGATCTTCCCGCCGGGCAAGACCTATGCGCTGGCGTTCGGGATCTTCTTCGGCGTGATGGAGCTGATCCCGTACGTCGGGCCGGTGCTGGGCGCGGTGCCGCCGGTGCTCGTGGCGCTCTTCCAGGACCCGCTCACGGCGGTGTGGGTGATCCTGCTCTTCGTGGCCCTGCAGCAGCTCGAGGGGCACATCGTGGCCCCGCAGGTGTTCGGCCGCACGCTGCGCATCAACCCGCTGCTGGTGATCTTCGCCCTGCTGGTGGGCGGCGAGCTGTACGGGCTGGTGGGGGCGCTCCTGGCGCTGCCGCTGGCCGCGATCCTGCGGGAGACGTTCGACTACCTGCGTGGCCACCTCGTGCTCGAGCCGTGGGAGTCGACCTCGCCGGTCGCGCTGGCCGTCGGGCCGCCGGGGAGCGTGGACGTGCCACCCGCCCTGGAGGAGCCCGGCGACGGGCCGACCGCCGTCTTCTGCGGCGCATGCGGCACCGGCGGCCGCCCCGGCGACCAGTACTGCCGTGCGTGCGGCGCGGCGCTGGAGCCGCAGGAGCATCCCGCCACCACCGGCGGGCCGCCGCGCCCGGCGGGATAGCCTGCGTGCCATGACGAGCGCGCCGGCGGCGGATCCCACCACCGTCATCGGGGGTGCGGGGCTGACCAAGCGATTCGGGTCGCGGGTGGCCCTGCAGGACGTGAGCTTCGCGGCGGCGGCCGGCGAGGTGCTGGCCATCATCGGGCCCAACGGCGCGGGCAAGACGACGCTGCTGTCGCTGCTCGCCGGCATCCGCGCCCCCGACGCGGGCACGGTGCTGACTCCGGCCGGCGCTCCCTCGCGCCTGGGCTGGGTCCCGCAGCAGGCCGCCGTCTACGGCAAGCTGACGGTGGCCGAGAACCTGCGGCTGTTCGCCCGCCTGGAGGGCGTCGGGGACGTGGAGGCGGTGGTCGAGCGCATGCTGGAGCAGACCGACCTGCGCGACCGCGCCGGCGACGAGCTCTCCACCCTGAGCGGCGGCAACCGCCAGCGGGTCAACATCGCCGTGGGCCTGCTCGCCGATCCGCCCGGGCTGCTGCTCGACGAGCCCTCGGCCTCCCTGGACCCCCGCCAGCGCGAACGGCTCTGGGAGTTCATCTCCGGGCTGGCCCGCACCGGCACCACCGTCGTCTTCTCCACCCACGACGTGGCCGAGGCCGACCGCTACGCCGACCGCCTCCTCGTGCTGGCCGACGGGGAGCTGCTCTACACCGGACCGCCCTCGGACCTCATCGGCGCGCACGGCGCCGCCGCGGGCGAGGCGGGCGACTTCGAGGGCGCGTTCGTGCGCTTCCTGCGGGCCCAGGGGCACTGAGGGGCCCGATGCGCTGGCTGGCGATCAAGGACCTGCAGGTGCTGCGGCGCTCGCCGCTGCTGGTGGCGATGCTCGTGGCCTACCCGATCATCATCTCGGTGCTCATCGGCCTGGCGCTGTCGCGCGGGCCGGAGAAGCCGAAGGTGGCGTTCTTCAACGAGGTCCCCAAGGGCGCGGCCACCGTGAAGCTCGGCGGCGAGTCGATCGACACGTCCAAGTACGCCAACGAGCTGTTCAAGAGCGTGACGCCGATCCGCGTGAACTCCCGCGCCGAGGCGATCGCCAAGGTCAAGTCGGGGGAGGCGCTCGGCGCGCTGATCGTCCCCGCCGACATCGTGCAGCGGTTGCAGGGCACCGCCAGCCTCGGCGCGGGCCGCTCCCCCGAGGTGGAGGTCCTCTACAACGTCGAGGACCCGGTGAAGGCCGCCTACGTCAAGTCCGTGGTCGACGCGCGCCTGGCCGACGCCAACCAGGCGCTGTCCAAGAAGCTCACCACGACGGCGGCCGAGTACCTCAAGGTGCTGCTCGACGGCGGCTCGTTCGACCTGCTGGGCCAGTCCATCGACGTGCTCGGGCTGCGCACGACGAAGAACATCCTGGACGCGACGCTCACCCGCTTCCCGCCGGGCTCGGCCGACCGCGACGCGCTCGAGCGGGTGTCGCGCTTCTCCCAGATCGCCGTCGACAACCTCGACCTCTCCGGCCCCATCCTGCAGTCGATCGCCAACCCGATCGAGGTCAAGCAGACGGTCGTCAACGGCAAGCGCACTCCGCTGTCGTCGTACGCCGTGGCGGTGTCGGTCACGCTGTCGCTGATGTTCGTCGCCGTGCTCCTGGGCGCGGGGCTGCTGGCCGCCGAGCGGGAGGAGCACACCTTCGCCCGCCTCGTGCGCGGCCTCGTGTCACGCACCTCCCTGACGGTGGAGAAGATCGGGCTGTCGGCCCTGTTCGGCCTCGTCGTGACCGCGCTGATGGTCGTCGGCGTCGGCCTGTTCGTGGACATCGACTTCGGGCGGGCGCCCTCCTGGCTGGCCGCCCTGGCCGGTGGCGCGCTGGCCTTCGCCGCGATGGGCGTGGCGATCGGCGCGCTCACGCGCGAGGTCCGCGCCGCCTCGCTGCTCGGCGTGCTGCTGGCGCTGCCCGTGGCCTTCCTGGCCCTCGTGCCCAGCGGCGCGGTCGCGCCGGGGCTCTACGACGTGATCCGCGCCGTCTCGGCCGTCTTCCCGTTCCGCCCGACGCTGTCGGCGCTGCAGGCCGGGTTCGACGGGGCCGGCTCCCTGGCCCCGCCGCTCCTGCACCTCGGCGCGCTGCTGCTCGGCTACGGGCTGCTGGCCCGCCTCGCGCTGCGCCGCTTCGCCTAAGCGGTGACGGGCGTCCAGAGGGCGTCGATCTCGGCCTCGGCCGCGGCGCGGCTCTCGTCGGCGTAGCCCTGGAACTCGGCCAGCGCCGGCACCGTGTGGGCGAGCGTCATCTCCGAGCGGATGTACCGCGGGGTCAGCCCGATGGTCGACGTGACGTGGGTGAACCACGGCTCGAAGTGGTCCCAGCCCTCGCGCGGGGTGCCGGGCCCGTAGGCGCCGCCCTTGACGGCGATCACGTACAGGTCGGTGTCGCCCAGGAGGCTCTCCTGCGTGGCGGGATCGTGCGAGAGCCCGCCCAGGACGAGGTTGTCGATCCACGCCTTCAGCGCGCTGGGCGGTCCGTAGTTGTAGAGCGGGACGCCGAGGACCACCGTGTCGGCGGCGGCGACGTCCGCGGCCAGCCCGGCGCTCACGGCGTACGCCGCAGCCTGCTCGTCGTTGTGGTCGGTCGTCGGGACGTGCTTGACCTCGGTGCCGGCGGCGGTGAGGTGGGGGACGGGCTCGGCGCCGTAGTCGCGGTGCACCACGGTGCCGGCGGGATGCGCGGTCTGCCACGCGCCGGCGAAGCGGGCGGTGAGGTCGCGGCTGGTGGAGCCCTCGGGGCGGAGGGCGAAGTCGACGTGCAGGAGCTGCGGCATGGGCGGTCTTCCTTGTGCGCGAATGATTGATGCTACACAAAGCATAGCGTAACCACCAAGCACTGGTCCGGGTACAATCACCACCGATGGCCTCGACCGACACCACCGGCGCCCAGCACCAGTCCCTGGCCCTGATCGACCACCTCTCCCGCGTGGGCCGCCGCCGCAGCGAGGAGGTCCTCACTCCGCTGGGGCTGCGCCCGCGGCACCTCGTCGCCCTGACGCTCCTGCGCGACCACGGCGCCGCCACGCAGCAGGCGCTGGCCGCCTCCCTGAGCATCGACCCGACCAACCTCGTCGGCCTCCTCAACGCACTGGAGGAGGGGGACCTCGTCGTGCGCCGCCGCGACCCGCAGGACCGCCGGCGCCACATCGTCGAGCTGTCGGCCGAGGGCGAGGCGCTGTTGCTGCGCGCCGAGTGCGCGCTGGCCGCCGTGCAGGACGAGGTGTTCGGCGCGCTCGACGAGGATGAGCGCCTGCGGCTCTACGGGCTCCTGCTGCGCGCGACCGGCGGCCACGTCCCCACCTGCACCGAGGCCGCGCAGGACCTCGACCCGGACTGCTGAGAGAACGGCGCCCACCCGCCCGGCGTACCCTAGAGGGGATGGCCTTCCCCGAAACGCGCCTGCGGCGCCTGCGCGCCACGCCCGCCCTGCGCGGGCTCGTCCGCGAGACGGACCTGCACGCCCGCCAGCTCGTCCTGCCGATGTTCGTCGAGGCGGGCCTGGAGCAGCGCGGGGGGAGGACGCCGATCGAGGCGATGCCGGGCGTCGACCGCCTGTCGATCGCCGAGGCGGTCCGCGAGGCGGGCGAGGCCGTCGCGCACGGGCTCCCCGGCGTCCTGCTCTTCGGGATCCCCGCCGAGAAGGATGCGGACGGTTCGGGCGCCTGGGACGACGAGGGGATCGTCCAGCTCGCCACCCGCGCCATCAAGGCCGCCCATCCCGACCTGCTCGTCATCACCGACGTGTGCCTGTGCGAGTACACCGACCACGGCCACTGCGGGCACCTGCGTGCCGACGGCACGGTCGACAACGACGCCTCCGTCGAACTGGTCGCCCGCACGGCGCTCAGCCACGCCCGCGCCGGGGCCGACCTGGTGGCGCCCAGCGACATGATGGACGGGCGCGTCGGGGCCATCCGCGCGGTGCTCGACGAGGACGGCTTCGCCGACACGCCGATCATGGCCTACAGCGCCAAGTACTCCAGCGCCTTCTACGGCCCGTTCCGCGAGGCCGCGGGCTCCACGCCCGCCTTCGGGGATCGCCGTGCCTACCAGATGGACCCGGCCAACGGGGACGAGGCGATCCGCGAGACGCTTCTGGACGTACAGGAGGGAGCCGACATCGTCATGGTCAAGCCGGCGCTGCCCTACCTCGACGTGATCCGCCGGATCAAGGACGCCACCGCCATGCCGGTCGCGGCCTACAACGTCAGTGGCGAGTACGCCATGGTCAAGGCGGCGGCCGCCGCCGGGTACCTCGACGAACGCGCCGCGGTGCTCGAGACGCTCACCGCCATCCGGCGCGCCGGCGCCGACATCGTCATCACCTACCACGCCAAGGACGCCGCCCAATGGCTTCAGAAGTGACCGGCTCCGCCGCCACCCCGAAGATCCGCAGCCGCAAGGACGGTGCGGCGGTCCCGCTCGACGACGTCGACCGCGCGCTGCTCGACGCCATGCAGGGGTCGTTCCCGATCGCCGCGCGGCCGTACGCCGCGGTGGCCGAGAAGCTGGGCATCCCCGAGGAGGAGCTGCTGGCGCGGATCACCCGCCTGCTGAAGGACCGCATCATCCGTCAGGTCACGCCGATCTACGACACGCGCGCGCTCGGCTACGGCTCGATGCTCGTCGCGGCGAAGGTCGACCCCGAGCACCCCTGGCGGGCGGCGAAGATCATCAACTCCCACCCGGGGGTCAGCCACAACTACCTGCGCAACCACGAGTTCAACATGTGGTTCACGCTCGCGGTCGAGGAGGACTCCAAGCTCGGCCTGCAGGGGACGCTCGACGTCCTGCAGGAGAAGACCGGCGCCGAGTCGATCCGCCAGCTCCCGACCCTGAAGCTCTTCAAGATCCGCATGGACCTGGAGATGGGCGGCGACACCAAGTCGCTCTCCACCCAGGGCGTCGCCGAGGAGCCGGTCGACCTTGCGCGCGTCCCGTACGACGACGTGGACCGCGCCATCATCCGCGCGACCCAGGGCGACCTGCCGATCGTCCCCGAGCCCTACGTCGACGCGGCCGCCGAGCTCGGCATGACCGTCGACGAGCTGCTGGAGCACCTGCGCGGCATGCAGGAGCGCGGCATCCTGCGGCGCGTGGCGGCGATCCTCTACCACCGCCGGGCGGGCTTCTCCGCCAACGGCATGGGCGTGTGGGAGGTCCCGGAGGACCGCATCGCCGAGCTCGGCCCCAAGATGGCCGCCTACCGCGGCATCTCGCACTGCTACCAGCGCCCCACCTACGCGGACTGGTCCTACTCCGTCTTCACCATGGCCCACGGCCGCTCCAAGGAGGAGTGCGACGCCATCCTCGACCAGATCGCCGCCGACACCGGCATCGAGGGCCGCGCCACGTTGTACTCGTCCACCGAGTTCAAGAAGATCCGTCTCCTCTACTTCACCGACGACTTCCGCAACTGGGAGCGGGAGTACGCCGGCGTCTGACCCCGGGGGTCCCATGTCCGTTTCCCTTCGCGACGGCAAGTCGCAGGATCTCTACCGCCGCGCGCAGCGCCTGCTGCCCGGGGGCGTCAACTCCCCGGTCCGGGCCATGTCGGCCATCGGCCGCGACCCGCTGTTCATCGAGCGGGGGCAGGGCGCCGAGCTGATCGACGTCGACGGCAACCGCTACGTGGACTGGGTCTGCTCGTGGGGCCCGCTGATCCACGGCCACGCCCACCCGGAGATCCTGGCCGCCGTGCGCGCCGCCGCCGAGGGCGGCACCACCTTCGGCGCGCCCACCGCGCTGGAGGTCGACCTCGCGGCCGAGGTGGTGGCCCGCGTGCCCTCGCTGGAGATGATCCGCATGACCTCCTCGGGCACCGAGGCGGCGATGAGCGCCGTGCGCCTGGCCCGTGCCGTCACGGGTCGCGAGAAGATCCTCAAGTTCGCCGGCGCCTACCACGGCCACGCCGACGGCCTGCTGGCCCAGGCCGGGTCGGGCCTGGCCACACAGGGCATCCCCTCCAGCCCGGGCGTCCCCGCCGGGGCGGCCGCCGCCACCATCGTGGTGCCGTGGAACGACCCGTCCGCCCTGCGCGCGGCCGTCGCCGCCCACGAGCTCGCCGCCATCCTCGTGGAGCCCTACCCGGGCAACATGGGCGTCGTCCCGCCCGACGAGGGCTTCCTGGAGCTGCTGCGCGAGGAGGCCACCGCCTCCGGCGCGCTGCTCGTGTTCGACGAGGTCATCACCGGCTTCCGGGTCGCCCGCGGCGGCGCCCAGGACTTCACCGGCGTCCTGCCCGACCTGACGGTGATGGGCAAGATCATCGGCGGCGGGCTCCCGGCCGCCGCCTTCGGCGGCCCGGCCTCCCTCATGGAGCACATCGCCCCGGCGGGCGACGTCTACCAGGGCGGCACGCTCAGCGGCAACCCCGTCGCCTGCGCGGCGGGCCTGCGTACGCTGGAGCTGCTCGACGCCACGGCCTACCCGCGCATCGCCTCCACCACCGACGCACTGGCCGAGGGCCTGCGGGCCGCCGCCGCGGAGGCGGGGGAGGGGATCCCGATCCAGATCCAGTCCGTGCCCGGCCTCGTCACCGTCTTCTTCTCCGACCGCCCCGTGCGCGACTACGAGGACGCCAAGGCCTGCGACACGCAGGCCTACGGGCAGTGGTGCCGCGCCCTGCTGGCCCGTGGCGTGTACCCGCCGCCCTCGCAGTTCGAGGCGTGGTTCCCGTCGCTGGCCCACACGCCCGAGCACCTCGCCCTCACCATCGACGCGGCCTCCGCCGCCTTCGCCGACCTGGATCGCCCCGCGTGAGCGACGTCCTGCTGGCGCTGCGCGAGGAGATCGACGCCGAGGGCGGGCTGCTGGCGGGCGCCCTGCGTCCGGCCGACGCGGTCGCCGCCGCCCGGCCCACGCCCGGTCCGGCGGGCGGGCCCGGCCCCCGCGTGGCGCACGACGAGGCGGCCTACGCGTTCGTGGTGGAGGCCATCCGCGAGGGGGAGCTGCTGCACCACGGCGGCCCGCGGGTCCTGGGCGACGAGGACGCCGACCTGGCCCTGCTGGCCGGCGACCGGCTCTACGCGCTGGGGCTGCAGCGCCTGGCCGAGCTCGGCGATCTGGAGGCGGTCGCGGCTCTGGCCGATGTCATCGCCCTCTCGGCGCAGGCCTTCGCGGCCCACGACGAGGACCTCGTGTCCGCCGTGTGGGAGGCCGGGCTGGTGCGCCTGCACCGGGGCGACGACCCGGCGCTGCAGGAGGCCCGGAAGGCGGCCCAGACCGGCGATCCGTCCGCCGCGCATGCATTGCGAATGGCAGCGCAGGAGGCGTTGGCGCGCCCGCACACACCCGGCTGACCCCCCACCGCCGTGACCCGGCGCCCATCCGGGCGACCGAAACGGCGGGATGCGCGGTAGTGTTCCGCCCGCGCGTTTCGACCCACGCAGGAGCCACGTGTCCGACAAGCACCAGACCAAGTCGCAGTACACCACCGACCGCCAGATCCCCGGCGCCTTCGAAGGCGAGACGGTGACCCGGCGTCGGTTCATGACGACGACCACGCATGTGGCCGGTGCGGTCGCGGCCAGCGCCTTCCTGCTCCCCGCCCTGGGCTTCGCCCTCGGGCCGGTGTTCGAGCAGGTCATCGAGAAGTGGCAGGACATCGGCGCGGTCGGCGAGTTCGGGATGAAGGACTACACGCCCAAGACCATCCAGATCACCGACGGCGTCGGTGAGGCCGGTCGCGGCACCGCGTACATCCGCCGCTACAACCCGAAGGTCGACTCGCAGCCGCTGGACCAGTACAACCGCTTCATCGCCATCTCCTCGAGCTGCATGCACCTGGGCTGCCCCGTGCAGTACGTCCCGGCCGCCGAGCGCTTCATCTGCCCGTGTCACGGCGGCGTCTACAACGTCGAAGGCAAGGTCGCCGGCGGTCCTCCGGTCCGCCCGCTCGACCGCTACTACACGCGCGTGCGCCGAGGCCGCGTGGAGCTGGGCCCGAAGTACTCGGTCAACTCGGAGCTGGACAAGTTCTCTCCCCGCGATCCCGGCGAGCCGCTGGATGGCATCGGGCAGTACCTGTACCCCTCGCGGCCGACGCTTCGCAAAGACCCGAACCAGTCGAACCAGTAGCCCATGCCCAAGCTGCCGAACATCAAGCTCCCCGCTCCGCCGGTCCCGCCGGTGATGAACCCCGCTCCCAAGCGGGCCGGGGCCAAGAAGCCCAAGCCGACGCCCACCGAGGCCGCCACCGGCGCCGGGACGCACGCGGTCGGCTGGATCGACGAGCGCACGTCGCTGTCGGGCGCCGCCCGCTGGATGATGTTCCGGAAGGTCCCCAAGGGGACGAACTGGTTCTACACGCTCGGCTCGGCGACGATGTTCGCCTTCCTCTCCCAGGCCGTCACCGGCGTGTTCCTGGCGATGTACTACAACCCGTCGGTCACCCAGGCCTACGAGTCGGTGCGGTACATCAACAACGAGGCCTTCCTCGGCGAGTTCGTGCACGGCATGCACAAGTGGGGCTCGTCGGTGATGGTCATCCTCGTCTTCGTGCACATGGCCCGCACGTTCTTCTTCGGCGCGTACAAGTACCCGCGTGAGCTCAACTGGGTGATCGGCGTCGCGCTGCTCATCCTCACGATGGTCATGTCGTTCACCGGCTACCTGCTGCCGTTCGACCAGCGCTCCTACTGGGCGACGATCGTCGGCGTCAACATCAACGGCACGGGCCCCCTGGTGGGTCCCTACCTCAACGACTTCCTCCGCGCCGGCCCGTTCTTCGGAGCGACCACGCTGTCGCGGTTCTACGCCATGCACATGATGCTCATCCCGGGCATCATCGCCGCGCTGATCGGGGCCCACCTGTACCTGGTGGCCAAGCTCGGCACGACGGCTCCCCCGTGGGTCAAGGCCGAAGAGGACGAAGCGCTTCGGGAGGAGCAGGTATGAACCGGCAGGAGAAGGAGGAATACCTCCGCGGCTATTCGATCCTGAAGGCGAAGGGGAAGCCGTTCTTCCCGTACGCCGTCGCCAAGGACTCGATCATGGCCTGCGTGGTCATGCTCGCGATCATCCTGATGTCGCTGTTCCTGGGCGCCGAGCTCGGCCCCAAGGCGGACCCGACGACCACCACGTACGCCCCGCGCCCGGAGTGGTACTTCTTCTTCCTCTTCGAGCTGCTGCGCATCATCAAGCCGCCGCAGCTGGTGCCGTTCGCCACCATCGGCATCCCGACGATCTGCATGATCCTGCTGTTCCTGCTGCCGTTCTACGACCGCGGCCCGGAGCGGCGCCCCGAGCGCCGGCCGATCGCGCTGACGTTCGGCATCTTCACGATCTGCGCGATGGGCTACCTGACCTACCTCGGCGCCTCCGCCGGCCCCCCGACCCAGATCGACCTGGAGCCGTCCGCCGCGGTGGTCGCCCAGGGCGCGAAGGTCACCTCCTCGTGGGAGGCGGGCAAGCAGGTCGCCGTGCAGTCCGGCTGTACGGCCTGCCACAAGATCGGTGAGAACGGCAACGACGGCCCCGGGCCGGAGCTGACGGAGATCGGCAACACCCTGCCCCGGCAGGCGATCGCCCGCACGCTCATCAACCCGACGTCGCCGATGCCGTCGTTCAAGAACCTGCCGCCCAAGCAGTTCAACAACCTCGTCGAGTTCCTGTCGCAGCTGAGATAGCCATCCGGCTGCTCTTCCCCCACCCCTGCAGCGATCACGCATGAGCGGCGACGCGGCCAAGACGGGAACGCTGCAGGAGCCGCAGGTGCGGGCGATGTTCGATCGCATCGCCGGCTCCTACGACCTGCTCAACTCGGTGATGACCGCCGGGCTGCACCACCAGTGGCGCCGTCGCGCGGCCGATCTGGCCGCGGTGGGCCCCGGTGACGAGGTCCTCGACGTGGCCACCGGCACCGGCGACCTGGCCGTCGAGCTGCGCACCCGCGTGGCGCCCGGCGGCGTGGTCATCGGCTCGGACTTCTCCGAGGAGATGCTCGCCCGGGCGCGCGACAAGGCGCCGGAGATCCCCTTCGAGTGGGGCAACGCGCTGGACCTGCCCTACGAGACCGACCGGTTCGACGCCGCGACGGTCGGCTTCGGGGCCCGCAACTTCTCCGACCTGGAAGCCGGGCTGCGGGAGATGACCCGCGTGGTCAAGCCCGGCGGGCGCGTCGTGATCCTGGAGATCACCACGCCGACCAAGGCGCCGCTCTCCACCTTCTTCGGCCTGTGGTTCGACACGATCGTCCCCAAGCTCGGCACGCTGGCCGGCGATGCGGACGCGTACACCTACCTCCCCAACTCGGTCAAGCGCTTCCCCGGCGCCCACGAGCTGGCGGCGACCATGGACCGCAGCGGCCTGGAGCGGATCAGCTACATCCTGACCGCCGGCGGCATCATCGCGATCCACGTCGGTCACAAGCCTGCGGGGTGAGCCGGTGACGGGCCCGCGCGAAGCCGAGCCGGCGATCACGGCGGTCGTGCACGTCGGCGGCGACCACATCCCGGGGCTGCTGCAGGAGGTCGAGGCGCGGCTGGCCGTGCTGTCATCGGATGCCGGCCCCGAGCTGACCCCGCACGCCTCGGCCACCATCGCCGCCGGCGGCAAGCGACTGCGCCCGCTGCTCGTGCTGCTCGCGGCGGGCCCACCGCCCGCCGACCCCACGCCCCTGGTGCGCGCGGCCGCCGCGGTGGAGCTCGTGCACTCGGCCACCCTCGTGCACGACGACGTGCTCGACGACGCCCCGCTGCGGCGCGGCCGGCCCACCGTCTACGCCACCGGCGGGCGCCAGGCCGCGCTCGGCACCGGCGACCTGCTGTTCGCCCGGGCCTTCGGCGAGCTGACGGCCAACGGGTCCGTCGAGGAGGTCCGCGTGCTGTCCCAGGCGAGCAGCGCGCTGGCCCAGGGCGAGCTGCTGCAGCGCGAGGACGCCTGGAACGCGTCCGTATCGCTGGAGCGCTACCTGCACCGCTGCGACCTGAAGACCGGCAAGCTGTTCGACGCCGCCTGCCGGCTGGGCGCGCTGTCGGGCGGCGATCCCCAGGCGCCCGTCGACGCGCTGGGCGCCTTCGGCTCCCGCATCGGCGTGGCCTTCCAGCTCCTGGACGACGTCCTGGACGTGTCCGGCCCGGCCGAGCGGACCGGCAAGCACCGCGGCACCGACCTGCTCGACGGCACCATCACCCTGCCCTTCATCCTGGCCCGCGAGCGCGACGGCGCCCTGGCCGCGGTGGACCCGCGCACCATCGACACACCGCAGCGCGCCGAGGAGATCTGCGACGCGATCGCGGCCACCGGCGCCCTGGCCCAGGCTCGCGCGCAGGCGCTCGCCGTGGTCGACGAGGCCAAGGCGGCGCTCCCCGACGGCCTGCCGGCCCAGCAGCGCCGCGCCCTGGAGCTCGTCGCGGACTCCGTCGTGGCCCGCTACTCCTAGCGGTGCGGCCGCAACGGATAGTGATCTGAAGTCCGCGCCAGGGCGCTACTCTCAGTAGTCCCTCGACGTAAGGATCTCGGAACACCCATGCCCAACATCGGACCGCTCGAAATAGGCATCGTCCTGTTGATCGTCCTGATCATCTTCGGGCCCAAGCGCCTGCCCGGACTCGGCAAGCAGCTGGGGACCGGCATGCGCGAGTTCAAGGAGACCATCACGGGCTCCGACAAGGACAAGGACAAGGACGACGCGCCGGCGCAGGTCACGCAGGCCAAGGCCGACGAGCCCGTCGCCAAGTCCGACGAGACGCCGACCAGCACGCCCACGGGCTCCTAGCCGGCCGCACCTCGGCCCGCGTCTCCCATGCCTCCCCGCATCAAGACCGCTCAGCCGGTCCAGCACGATGCACGGCTGACCCTCGTCGAGCACCTCGACGAGCTGCGCTCGCGGCTCATCTTCTGCGTCGCCGCGCTGACGGTCATCTTCGCCGTCTGCGTGTGGCAGAACGATGCGCTGCTGAAGATCCTCAACCAGCCGCTTGCGGACACGACGCAGGCCTCGATCAAGAACGGGGACGGCATCCCGGGGCAGATCGACAAGAACCGCAAGGCCCTGCTCGGCCTGGCCAACGCGACGCTCGCCGTCACCGCCGTGTTGCAGCAGCCCGGGTCGGGGCTCAGCCCCAAGGCCCGCGCCGCGCTGGAGCCGGCGGTCAAGCAGGTGCAGGAGGCCAAGTCCCAGATCCCCAAGCAGACCGAGGGCGCCAAGCCGGTCACCCTGCGGGTGGGGGAGCCGTTCACCACCACGCTGACCGTCTCGCTGTACTTCGCGCTGCTCTTCGCGCTGCCCCTGCTGCTGTATCAGTTGTACGCCTTCATCCTCCCGGCGTTCACGCCCCGCGAGCGCAAGGTCGCGCTGCCGCTGATGCTGATGGTGCCGTTCCTGTTCATCGCCGGCGTGTTGTTCGGGTACTTCGTGGTGCTGCCGCCTGCCGTGCAGTTCCTGCAGAACTTCAACTCCGAGCAGTTCAACATCCTCGTGCAGGCCTCCGACTACTACAAGTTCGCGGTGCTGGCCCTGATCGGCCTCGGGCTCCTGTTCCAGATGCCGGTGGCGATCCTCGCCGCGGTGAAGGCGGGCATCGTCACGGTCCCCCAGCTGCGCAAGAACCGCCGCTACGCCTTCCTCATCATCGCCGTGGTGGCGATGCTGCTGCCGGGCACCGACCCGGTGACCATGCTCATCTCCATGGTGCCGCTGCTCTTCCTGTACGAGGGCAGCATCCTCCTGGCCGCCATCTTCGCCCGCAACGACAACAAGGACGACGACGACGGGGACGACGACCCGCCGGGCGACGAGCACGAGGACGGCGACGACGCGGTGCTCGTGCACGCCGGGGCGGGCTGGGAGGCCGGTCACGGCGAGGACGACGACGACGAGTGGGACGACCCGGTGCCCCGGCGCGACAGCGGCGGCGGTAGCTCCGTATCCTGACCTGATGCTTTTCGATCTCCGCGGACGCGGTCGCCGCCGCACCGTCCAGGTCATCTACCTCGGGCTCGCCATCCTGCTGGGTGGCGGCCTCGTGCTGTTCGGGATCGGTGGTGCCACCAGCGGTGGCGTCGCCGACATCTTCGGCAACCAGAGCTCCGACACGAACAGCACGTTCGAGTCGAAGGTCTCGTCCGCGCAGAAGAAGGTCACCGCCAACCCGACCGACGCCGCGGCGTGGGCCGCCCTGGCCAAGGCCCGCTACCAGCTCGCCGGCGTGGGGGAGAACTTCAACCAGTCCACCGGGTCGTTCACCGACAAGGGCAAGGCGCAGCTCGCCGCGGTGGACCGCGCGTGGCAGAAGTACCTGTCGCTCGACCCGGCCAAGCCGGACCCGTCGGTGGCCACCCTCATGGTGCAGGCCTACAGCCCGTCCGCGCTGAACAAGCCGGACGAGGTGGTGACGGCCGACGAGATCTACGTCGACTCGCGCCCACCCTCGGCCAACCTGTACGGCCAGCTGGCGATCTACGCGCTCACCGCCGGCCAGACGCGCAAGGCGGAGCTGGCGGAGAAGAAGGCCCTGTCCCTGGCCACCGACAAGGCCGAGCGGGCACAGATCAAGCAGACCATCGCCCAGGCCAAGCAGCAGATCGCCCAGAACCAGGCGACGGCGGCCGGCTCGGCGGCCGGCACCAGCACCGGCGGCGCGGCCTCCGGCGCGACCGTCACCCCGTAACACCCGCAGGAACGGCCGATCGCGCGAAGCGATCGACTACGATGAGCAGTGCCACGCCCTTGTAGCTCAATTGGCAGAGCAGCGGACTCTTAATCCGAAGGTTGAAGGTTCGATTCCTTCCGGGGGCATCCAGAGAAGCACTGAGGTGGACGAAAGGCCCAGCAATCGCCGGGCCTTTCGCGTTCCGGGGCGAGGACAGACACGTCTCGTCCCTGGCTCATACGAACCTCCTGCCGTGGCCCGGCACAGTAATTGAGGTCAACTCAACACTCGGCCACAGGAGGCCAACATGTCTCGCATCACCCGCACCACCGCCGCTGCCGTCGCCGTTGCGGTCGCCGTCTCCGCCGCGCCCGCCGCGATGGCCGGCACCCCCGCCCAGGACGCCGCCGCCGTGAAGGCCTACGCCGCCAAGCACCCGGCCGCCGCCAAGGCCGTCGTGAGCTACGCCAAGGCCCACCACGTCAACGTGCGCACCGTCGAGCGGTTCGTCGCCACCCACAAGATCACCAAGAGCACGCTCAAGCAGTTCGCGGTCAAGCACCCCGCGGCCGCCAAGGCCGTCAAGCAGTACGCCGCGTCGCACCCGGCGGCCGCCAAGGCCGTCAAGCAGGCGGTCGTGCAGCACAACGGCACGATCTCCTAGTTCCCCGAACCCCAGCACACGGATGGCTCCTGAGGCACGCACGACGTGCCTGAGGAGCCATCCGTCGTCGCGGCGCCACCGCGATGACCTCCCGGCCGCGCCCGCTACTGTCACAGCCCCGAGACCCACCCGCCGATGCCCTCCGCCAGCCGCCCCCACGCCCCCCACATCCCCGCCGCCGAGCGCCGCGAGCAGTTCGTGCGCAGCGCCATGCGCGCCTTCGCCGAGCGCGGGTACTCCGGGGTGCAGCTCGCCGACCTGGCGACTGACGTCGGGGTCAGCAAGAACCTGATCCACCACTACTTCCCCGGCGGCAAGGACGAGCTCTACCTGTCGGCGGTCCGGCTGGGCTGCGCGGATCTGGAAGGGCTGCTCGACGTGAGCGACACCCTTCCGCTCGAGCGCCGGACGTCGGCCAACCTCGGCGTGTACCTCGACGAGATCTTCGCGCCGAGCCCGGCCTGGATCCTCTACGTGCGGGCCCAGCACAGCGCCGATCCCCAGGTGCGGGCGGCCGCCGAGCGCCTGCGCGAGACCCTCGCCCGCGGCGTGGCCCGCAATCAGCTGGGCACCGACGAACCGGACGCCCACACGCTGGTGACGCTCATCGGCCTGCTCTCGTTCGCCGAGGCCACGGCCGATCGCTGGCGCGATCTGCGCCCGCCCGACCGCGATCGGCTCGAGCGGCTGATGCTGGATGTCCTGGACGCCGCGCTGGAGTCGCTCGAGACGTAGCCACGCGGGAGGCCCGTCTGCGAGCATCGGGCTGATGGGAGCCCTGCGTTTCACCACGACGCTGCAGCCGCGCGGGCCCGCGGCCGCTGTGATCCTCAGCGACGAGCAGGTCGCGGAGCTGGGCGAGGGCGCCAAGGCCTTCGCCGTCTCGGCCACCGTCAACGGCCATACGTGGCCCGGGCGGGTCACGCGGATGCGCGGTGAGAACCTCCTGGGCATGAGCCGCGCGGTGCGTGAGGCGGCCGGCGTGGAGGCCGGTGACACCGTCGCGGTCGAGCTGCTGCTGCAGACGGGCCCCCGCGAGGTGGAGATCCCGCCGCCGCTCGTTGCGGCGCTGGACGGTGACCCGCCCGCGCGGGCCGCCTTCGACGCGCTCGCCCCGTCGCACCGCAAGGAGTTCGCCCGCTGGGTCGCGGAGGCCAAGCGCCAGGAGACGCGCGACCGGCGTGTCGCGCAGACGCTCGAGATGCTCAGGGAGGGCCGTACGCGCTAGGCGGAGCCCGGAGCGCCGGGCGGCCCGGTTCTGTCACAGATCGCTGCCGTCGGACCAAGTACCGATGATGCTCCTGGTGCCGACCGTCGACGAAGCCGTGCTGGTGCAGCGATTCGCTGGCGGTGACGCCGACGCGTTCTCGGAGTTCTACCGCCGGTACCTGCCGGCCGTCACCGGATTTCACCTGCGCCGCACCGGCCGTCGCGACCTGGCCTTCGACCTGGCCGCCGAGACGTTCGCCGAGGTGATCGTCAGCGCCGCGTCGTACGACCCGGCGCGCGGCGCGCCGTCGAGCTGGCTGTTCGGCATCGCCGCCAACGTGCTCCACTCCAGCCTCCGCCGCCAGCGGGTGGAGGACGCCGCGCGCGCCCGGCTGGGGCACGAGCCCGTATCGCTGTACGACAAGGACCTCGAGCGCGTCGAGGAGCTGGCGTCGCTCGTGACCGAGCAGGACTTCGAGCAGATGCTGTCCCCCCTGCCGGCGGCCCAGCGCGAGGCCATCCTCGCCCGCGTCGTCCAGGAACGGTCCTACGCGGAGATCGCCGAGCGCATGGAGTGTTCCCCGGCGGTGGTGCGCCAGCGGGTCCGCCGCGGGCTGCGCCGCCTGCGGCAGAACCTGGAGGAGCAGTCATGAGCGCCCACGACCAGCTCGAGCGGCAGCTGCGCCACAGCGTGCGGGAGCAGGTCGCGCGCCAGGCGCCGCGGCCCGCCCGGCCGGCACGACCTGCGTCTCCGCGCTGGCCGCGTCACCGGCTCGGGGCGCTGGCCGCGACCCTGCTCGTGGCCGTCACCGGCGTGGCCGTCGCCGGCGAGGTCATCGACCTGCGGTCCACCGGACACCAGATCAACGACCTCGTCGCGGACACGCTGGTGCG
>WBZU01001215.1_pt1 | contig 19829 bp, 6 predicted proteins | sample 5204311 | NCBI WGS metagenome assembly WBZU01 (sample SAMN12344359, study PRJNA552823) | activated sludge metagenome | biome: Activated sludge suspended growth; feature: Nitrification reactor; material: Wastewater; isolation source: activated sludge from nitrification reactor of wastewater treatment... | reverse complement strand
ACACGATTCGGAGGCATCGCCTTCGATGGTCTCGATGCGGAGCGAAGCGCCTTGCGGAACCGTGACCGAGTACCAATCCGTGTCGGTCGAGACTTGGTGATCGCCGAAGATTTGGGACGCAATGCCGGGATCCGGATTGGCAGCAGCTTGCGTGTCATTGGGCTCCATCTCCGAGCCGTTGTTCGTATGGAACACGGTGCGGAGGAAGTAGTTTGTCACGACAAGCCCGGTGCTGTTGTCGACCTGGATGTAGTACGTGCCCGGTTGCAACAGAACGGCGAGCTCGGAGCAGGTGCTGATACCCGCCGTCGCGGTGTCTTGCTTGAGTTGCATGCCGGCGCCGTCGAAGAGCGTCAACCGTGTGCTCGTCATGCCGACGCAATCGCGGCCGCTCGAGTCGAACGTCTCGAAGCTGACGACGGTATTGGGCGCGGTCACGGACACCTTGAAGATGTCCTTGTCCGAAGCCGTGAGGCCGCCGGTGATATTGCGCGTAGTGTCGAGCAAGAGTTGCGGGACGTTTGTCGCGTTGGTATCGGCGTCGGCCGTCGTGCCATTGGCTTCGACTTCCGCGTTGGTCTCCCATTGACACGTAGAGCTGCACGAATCATTGGAGACCGTATTGCCGTCGTCGCATTGCTCGCCGGATTGCACGATGCCATTGCCACAGACGGGCGAAAGCATGCAATCGGTGCTGCAGCCTGCGCCGCCGTCACATTGCTCGGACCCTTCAATCGAGCCATTGCCGCAGAGCGCATCGAAGCCGACTTGGAGCCGATACGAGGCAACTGTTCCGGCGCCGAAGAGCTTGACGAAGGCGTAGTAGGTACCAGGCGGCACATGACGCGCTCCGGTATCGGTTGTGGCGCTGATGAGCGAACACGTGCTGAGGCCATCGTCGTCGTCGTTGACGAGCACCGACGTACAATCCGTTCCTCGCAGTTCAATGACTGTGTCCGCCGTGCATTGCCCGAGGTCGGGGGCAAAAGATTCCAATCGGAGATCGGCATAAGCCGGAACGGTGAACGCGACGAGATCCACGTCTCCGTTCGGCGTGAGGGCGCCGCTGTAGATGAAGGGCACGTTGAACGGACCGTTTGTCATGCCACATGCATTGTTGGGCTCGGTTTCTGGAGTGAGTTCCCAGAGACAAACGTTGCTGCAAAGATCTCCGTTGTTCGTGTTGCCGTCGTCGCATTGCTCGTTGCCGGTGACCGTTCCATTGCCGCACGTAAACGTGCAGGTGCTGGGCGCCGTGCCTGTGCATGCCCAACCTTGTTCAACGGTGCACGTCGCCGAGCAGCCGTCGCCGGCCGTCGTCTTGGTGTCGTCGCACGCTTCGCCGACTTCGACGGTTCCATTTCCACAAACCGCGGGCGGTGCGACGCAAAGACCCAGCGACCACGAGGTCAGCACGCCGACGTCCGATGCCGCGTCATCCGCGAGCTTGAGGTTCCACGTTCCCGCTGCGGTTTGTCCGTTGACACCGCTGAGCGCCGCTTCAGGACGGAAACGCCCGCGGAAGGGGGCAGTGCCCGCACCGATCGATGTTGCCGCTGCGTCATCGAGGACCGTCGACATGTAATGATCGCCGGTGCCACCATTGTCGGAGGTCAAATCCAGCGTCGTATTGCCCGGTGAAACGAGGCTGATGTCGAGGTCGGCGTCGAATGCATGACCGATGGCATTGATCACGACCACCGCTTTTCCGACCACGCCCGAGTTGCTGATGGTGATTGGGCTGAGCACACCGGTGAGGTTGTTGTCCGGGATCAACAAGGCCGATTGCGCCGATCGTTGGACCACCAACGTTTGATTGCCGGTGCAGGTAATTTCAAGCTGGCAAGTGCTCGAACAGCCATCGCTGCTCGTGGTATTGCCGTCGTCGCATTGCTCGTTTGCTTCGACGTACCCATTGCCGCAAATGCTTGGAACGCTGGGATCGACGCACAAAGCCAAGGCCCAGGCATTGAGCGTGCCGGTTGTGCCGACGGTATCATCCGACAAACGGAGGAGCCAATTGCCCGCGGCGGATTGGGTGGCAAAACCAGCCGCATCGGACAGCGTTTCCAGAGGCTTGAACGTACCCGTGTACGGCGCGACGCCGGTGGCGATGCCGGTGGCTGTTGCATCGCTGAAGGTCGTTGCGAGCAGGTTAGCCGCCGTCCCAATGTCCTGCATGAGCACTCGCTGTTGGCCGAACGGTGATTGCAGGAAGATATCGAGATCGCCCACATTGGCGTGCGATACATACAACGTCGGAATGACTTTGCGCACGACGCCGGTTTGTCCCACGTTGATCGTGCTGAGCAGCCCGTTGTACGTATCGGGAATGGCCGTGGACGTCGTATTCGTGACAATCACGGGGATTTCGCCCATTGCGCAGGAAATATCGAGCTGACAGGCGCTCGAACAACCGTCGCCGCTCGTCGTGTTCTTGTCGTCGCATTGTTCGCCGGGACGAACCAATCCGTCGCCGCAAACCGGCGCACAGACGCTCGGCGCACCCATACAGGCATAACCCGATTCGATCGCACACGCATTGCAGCCGTCTCCGGCCGTCGCATTGCCGTCGTCACATGCTTCCGCGCCATTGACGATTCCGTCACCGCACGCAACGCACGTGCCCATGGTGCACGCGCCCGAGACCATGTTGGACGTACACATCGTGCCATCCATCGCGGGCGGATCGGAGCACATCCCCGTCATGGAATCGCATGTTCCTGCGGCGCGACATTGACCCGAAGCCATGCAAGTCACCGGGTTTGCCCCGGTACACGTGCCATTCGAACAAGCGTCCGTTTGTGTACACGCATTGTTGTCATTGCAGGTCGTGCCGTCCATCGCGGGCGGATTGGAGCAAGTTCCGGTCATCGTGTCGCATGTTCCAGCGACGTGGCATTGATCGGAAGCCGTGCAGACGACGGGGTTTGCCCCGGTACAGGTACCGGTTTGGCATGCATCTGTTTGCGTACAGGCGTTGCCGTCATTGCAGCTCGTGCCGTCCATTGCGGTCGGATTGGAACACAAGCCGGTCATCGAATCGCACGTTCCGGCGACGTGACACTGGTCCGAAGCCGTGCAAGTCACCGGCGTTCCGGCCGTGCATACGCCCATTTGGCACGTATCCATGAGCGTGCACGCGTTGCTGTCGCTGCATGCCGAGCCATTGGCCACGTCGGGATGGTTTGGCGCGCCCATCGAACAGGTTTCGCCGGTACACGCATTGCCATCATCGACCGGGAAATCGTTATCGTCGGGCGAAGCCGCGATATTGCCCGCACCGTCGCAAACTTGGACCAAGCAATCGTTAGCGGTTTGCGCTTGGACTGGCGTCTTGTCCGGCGTATAGCTCACGCCGCAGACGTTGTTCACGCAGGTGCGTTGCTTGCACTCGTCATCCGTTCCGGGACAATCGCTCGGCGCATTGCAACCCACGCATTGAGTCAAGGCATTGCAAACCAGCGGATGGCCCATGCCGTCCATTCCGCATTGCGTGCCTGCGGCAAGCGGCGGATTCGACGGCGTACCCGCGCTACACACGTTGTCCGTACAGGCGTTGTTGTCGTCAGGAACGTCGGCGTCGTCATTGTTGTCGATCTGCGCGCCCATTCCGTCGCAAACCTTGAGTTTGCAATCGCCGGCCATTTGCACATTGAGCGGCGTGTCTTTCGGCGTGTAATCGAATCCGCACGCACCCATGGTACACGTGCGCGTCTGGCACTCGTCGTCCACGCCGGGACAATCCGACGCCGTCAAGCAAACCACGCACGTCGCTTTATCGTCGCAGAACATATCTTTGTCCGCGCCGCACATCGTGCCTACGGCCAGAGGCGTATTGACCGGCTTTCCGTCAACGCATTCGTCCGTCGTGCAATCGTTCATGTCGTCGACAGGCGTGCAGGTCGCGCCTCCGGCGCCGGCCGTGCCACCCATGCCGCCCATGCCACCATTGCCGCCGCCACCGGTCTCACCGAGCGCCGTACGATCGATCGTAGCAATCAGCTCGCAGCCCGCCATTCCCCCAATCGAGCTTGCGAACAAGACGAGCGTCGTCGCGACAAACCGCTCCGACGCAAGACGTTTCCATCGACTCATGTAGTGCCATCTCCTCGCGGCGCACCCAGCGCGCCAAGACCAACGGTCCAATCCAATGGCAAACCTCACCACGGACGGATTGGGTGGTCAAGACAGAACACAAACGTCCAGGCAAATTATTTCGAGGGTTTGGCGATGACGCCCAGGTGTGAGCAGGGTTCGCCGGGTGAAACGACGGCCGCGTTTTTCCGTGCAGCTACGGAACGGTACAAAGCACGAGCGCCCAGTTTTGAAGCGTTCCGAAATCATCCATCGCGTCGTCCGCGACCGTCAGCTTCCACAAACCTTGCGCCGATGTACCTCCAAGCGCGGCAAACGATGTTTCCGGCGCGTAACAATTCGAAAACGGCGGATTGGCATTGGTGATTGGGGGACACGAGGTCTGGAACAACGTGCCCGTGTAATCGTCTCCGCTGCCGCCGTTGTCGCGCGTCACGAAAAACGATGCATTCGAAGGCGAAACGAGCGTCACATCCACGTCCTCGATCCAGGTGTGCGTCACGTTCAACAAGATCGCGCTGTTCGCGATGGTGCCGACGTTGTTCACGACCGACACATTGCTCGTGATGCCCACCGGATTGTTGTCCGGAATCGCTCTCGGCGTGTCGAACGACTTGTAGACCCGCAACGTTTGTCCCGCCATACAACCCGGGAAGTACGCCGGTAACGTACAATCCGCATCCATTGCATCGGCGTTGCCGTCGCCATCGTTGTCCAGGCCGTCGCTACAGTTTGTTTCGTACAAGGCGCACACGCTCGGCGCTCCGCTGCACCGATAATCCGCCTCGACCGAACACGTACTCGAACAACCATCCCCGTTCACCGTTGCGCCGTCGTCGCATTGTTCACCGTTGGCGATTTGTCCGTCGCCGCAGAACGGCAGAAACATGCAATCGGTTCCGCAGTTTGCCCCACCGTCACATTGCTCGGAACCTTCCCGAACTCCATTTCCGCACAACGCATCGAAGGTCACGCGTAATTGATACGCCGCGATCGTCCCATTGTTGAGGTAATCTTCGACGCGCACGAAATACGTTCCCGGCGCCAAGTGCCTGGCCGCTGCATCTTCGACCTTCGTCGAATCGATGAGCGAACAACTGTCGAGGCCATCCTCGTCGTCGGTCACCAACACCGTCGAGCAATTCGGGCCCCGCAACTGGATCACCGTGTCGTTGCCCGGCGTGCAAACTCCATACGTCGGCGCAAAGGTCTCCAGCTTCAAGTCCGCGTACGCCGCAATCGTGACCGCAATATAGTCTTGATCCCCCACGGGCGTGATGGCTCCGGCAATCAAAAAAGGCGGCGTAAACGGACCGCTCGTTTGTCCGCACGCATTGTTCGGCTCAGTTTCGGCCGTCGATTCCAGCAGGCATACATTGCTGCACCCATCGCCGCTCATCGTATTGCCATCGTCGCATTGCTCGTTGCCCGATACCGTACCGTTGCCGCACGTCAACATGCAGCTGCTTGGTTGTCCTGAACAACTCCAGCCCTGTTCGATGGTGCATCCGGACGAACAACCGTCGCCGCTCATCGTATTGCCGTCGTCGCAAACCTCGCTCGAGGTAATGACGCCGTCGCCGCACGTCGCCAACGTCAGATCAATTTGCAGCGTGTAATCATACGTGGCCAAACCTGCCGGCGCGAGCGTCGTGCGCTTGGCTTCCACGTAATACGTCCCCGGATCGAGGTTCATCACGGTGACCTTGGAACAATAATTCGTCGGCTGGACAATATCGTCGTTCGTGGCGATTGTCATTCCCGCCGCATTCCGCACCGTGAGATAACTGTCGATGTTTGTCGGATTGGAACATTTCGAACCCAGCGGCCCGTCCTTCACTTCAGCCGTCAATGAACCCTTGTTGTTCGGCGGCACGACAATCGAGAAGACGTCCTTGTCGAGCGTCGGGTTGTTGAAGGCCTTGACCTTGTTCCCAATGGCCACCGTCGTCCATGCATTGGCGGTCGCGTCGGTGTCGTTGGGCTCGATTTCGCAACCGGATTCGACCGCACACGTCGAATTACAACAATCGCCCGTCGTGGTATTCCCATCGTCACACGCTTCATTGCCCAGTTTTTGCCCGTCGCCGCAGATCGGCGCGCAAACGCTGGGCATGCCCGTACAGGTAAAACCCATTTCCACGGTGCATGTGCCGCTGCATCCATCGCCGGCCAGGGTATTGTTATCATCGCAGCCTTCGGCGCCGCTCAATTTACCGTCGCCGCAGACCGCTCCAAAACAGAGACCGCCCACGCAATCGTTGCTCGCGCAATCACTGTTTTGCTTGCAAACCTTGCCTTCGCCACAAGGCGCGCACACCCCGCCACCGCAATCGACATCCGTTTCCGATCCGTTTTTGGCGGTATCCATGCACGTCGGATTTTCGCATTTTCCGTTCGGGCAAAAACCGCCGCTGCAATCGGTCGCGACCGAGCAGGTTTGCCCTACCATACACGGATTACAAAGCGGTCCCCCGCAGTCCTTGTCCGTTTCATTGGCGTTGGTCACGCCGTCCGTACACGTCGGCAAACAAATCGCTCCCGAGCAGCTTCCGCCGATGCAATCATCGTTTTGCGTGCACGCAAGGCCCGGCGCGCACGGACTGCACGTCGCTCCGCCGCAATCGACGTCCGTTTCGTCGCCATTGACAATGTTATCGCTGCACGTCGCGGTTGCGCAAACCATACCCGTGCACACGTGGCTTTGACAATCTCCCGCCGTGTCGCACTTCAGTCCATCCGCGCAATCCGCACAATCCGCCCCGCCGCAATCGATGTCCGTTTCACTGCCGTTTTGCACGCCATCGGCGCACGTCGCGGGCACGCATTGATTCAACATGCAAACGCCCGTCGTACAATCTCCGGCGGCATTGCATTCGACACAAACGCCCTTGGCGTCGCATACCTTGCCCCCATTCGACGCACAGCTCGTTCCCACCATCAAAGGCGTATTTTCCGGGACGGCACCATTGCAGGAATCATTCGTGCAATCGTTCGTGTCATCAAAGACGTCCGTTGCATCGGTTTCGGTCGTCACCGTGCCCATTTCGTCGCAAATCTCGCGCTTGCAATCCCCGGCGCTTTGATTGTTCGTCGGCGTGCCGCTCGCCGCATTCGAAAACCCACAAATACCGTCGACGCACGTTCTGCTTCGACAAACCGTATCGGTCCCGGGACAGGTGTCCTTCGTCGTGCACGCGGCCATTCCGCCCTCGCCACCCATGCCCGCCATTCCGCCTTGAGCATTGCCGGCGCTGCCCCCCGCGCCGCCGGAATCCAATGTCGAGCGATCGATTGCGGTAAGGATCTGACATCCCGACGACCCGACGAGCGAAGCGATGAGCAATGCAAAAGACGACGCGGCAAAACGAGTCGAATCGAAGGAAATTTTACGTTTCATAACCGATCCATTTCAAGGTTATCGCGGGCGCTCGAACGTGCGCCCAACTGCACGACATCATGTCGCCACCGTGCGGTCAAGCGTTATCACCGACGCACGCGTAATCGACGAAGTCGCGATATTGATGTTTTGAGGGACGAATATGTCGGGAGGGCAGGGGCCCTCCCGTTTTTCGAGGCGGATCAGGGGTTTGGGGCGAAGAGCGCCGAAAGCGGCTCAAAGCCCCAAAGGATGAATCAAGGCGTCGCGCAGAAGATCATGGCCCAACGGTTGACCGTTCCGGAATCGGTCGTCGTGTCATCCACGACTTTGAACTTCCAGACGCCTGAAGCGGGAAGTCCGGCAAGCGAGGCGAACGAAGTTTCAGGCTGGTAACAACCCGAGAATGGGGCCACGCCGCTGGCGACGGACGTCGCACACGTCGAATCGAGCACCGTATTGGTGAAGTTATCGCTCGAGCTGCCGTTGTCGGAGCAAATATCCATATTCGTTCCGGACGGGGGAATGAGCGTCAGGTCCAGATCGGCATCCCACGTGTGGGTGATGTCGTACAAGATAGCGGCGCGATTGACGGTGCCCGCGCCTTGTCCCACGATGAGATTGCTCGTCACGCCGGTCGGATTGCCGTCGAGAATGGTCTTGGGAATGTCGATCGACTTGGCGACAATGAGCCTTTGTCCCATTGCACAAGCCGGGAAGTACGCGGGAATGACGCAATCCATGTCGGCGGCGTCGGTCGCGCCGTCGGCATCGTTGTCGACGTTGTCGTTGCACAGCATTTCACGCGCCGTGCATGCGCTCGGCGCGCCCGCGCAAGTGTAGCCTAGTTCGACAAGGCAGGTATTGGTACAACCATCGCCGTTGTTCATATTGGCATCGTCGCATTGGTCAGCCCCATCAACGACGCCGTTTCCGCACGTTGTCATGCATACGCTCGGCATGCCCGTGCACAGATATCCGGGTTCGACCAGACAAACGTTCGTGCAACCGTCACCCGATGTCGTGTTGCCGTCGTCGCACGTTTCGGTGCCCGTGATGACGCCGTTGCCGCAATTGAATGTGCACACGCTCGGCGCTCCCGTGCAGGTCCAGCCTTGTTCGAGGCGACAAGTATTCGCGCAGCCGTCGTTTGAATTCGTATTCCCGTCGTCGCAGGTCTCCGAACCTTCTTTGATCCCATTGCCGCAGGTCGCATTGATGCTGACGAGCACTTGGTAGTTGGCGATCGCCGCATTGTTGCCGTTTTCTTCGATTTGCACGTAATAGGTGCCCGGCGGCATATTCGTTGCAGCGGCATTGGTCGCGGAATCAATGAGCGAACACGACCCGACCCCACCGTTGTCGTTGGTCGTCATGATCGTGGTGCAATCCGTATTGCGCAACGTCATGACCGTATCCACGCCCGTCGTGCACGTGTCGAATCCGGGGGCAAACGATTGCAGCTTGATATCCGAATAGGCCGTCAACGTGAACGAGAAGAGATCCTTGTCATTGCCCGGCGTAATCGATCCACCCAGCAAAACCGGCACGGCAAAGGGGCCCGTGGCGCTGCCGCAAACGTCGTTGGGCTCGATCTCCGGCTTTGGTTCGGCCCGACAATTGGTGCCGCAACCGTCTCCCGGCGTCGTATTGCCATCGTCGCACGTCTCCGAACCTTCCTTGATGCCGTTGCCGCAAAGCGCGTTGTATTTCACTTCGAGCTTGTACGTGGGAATCGTACTCGACGTCGAGAAATGGCGAACGCGAATGTAGTACGTTCCCGGCGCCATGTTCTTCGCTCCCAGATCCAGAGTCGAATCAATGAGCGAGCAAGGGGACAAACCACCGTCGTCGTCGGTCGCCAAAATCGTCGTGCAGTCCGTGCCGCGTAGGTCGATGACCGTGTCGTTTCCGGTTGTACATTGACCAACCGTCGGCGCCCACGTGGCGACCCTGAGATCCGCGAACGCAGGAATCGTGATTTTGATATAATCCTCGTCGCCGGCAGGCTGGATGCGGCCGTTCATGACAAACGGCGGGGCGAAGGGACCACCCGCGGTATTGCATGCGCCGTTCGGTTCGAGTTCGATGGGATAACACACGCTCGGCTCGCCCGTGCATCCATAACTCGATTCGACGTTGCACGTGTTATTGCAGCCATCGCCGTTGATCCCATTGCCATCGTCACATTCTTCGAATCCGACGATTTTCCCGTCCCCGCAAATGGCCGTGCATACGGTGGGTTGCGAGCCCATGCACGTGAATCCGGTTTCGACGGTGCACGCCGTGCTGCAGCCGTCGCCGCCGAATGGATTGCCGTCGTCGCACGTTTCGGGAGCCAAGACGACGCCGTCGCCGCAGACCGACGTGCACACGCTCGGGCTGCCCGTACAGCCATAACCCATTTCAACGGTGCACGTCGCCGAACAGCCGTCACCATTGGTCGAATTGCCGTCATCGCAAGGTTCGCCTTGGACGACTTTGCCGTCATTGCAAATGGGCGTGCATACCGTAGGCATCGCCGCATTGCAGTTGAATCCCATTTCGGGAGCGCAGGTCGCGCTGCAACCGTCGCCGCTCGTCGCATTGCCGTCGTCGCAAGTCTCGGCTCCCGTGACCGCGCCGTCGCCGCAACGCGAATCCACACAGACCGAACCCGTACAGATGTTGCTCGAGCAATCCGCATCCACGCCGCAAGCTTTGCCCAAATTACAACTCGGACACGTTCCTCCACCGCAATCGACGTCGGTCTCCGCGCCGTTTTTCGCCGTATCCGAGCAGGTTGGGACCTGACAAACCATACCCGTACAAACGCCGCTCGTGCAATCGCCGGGCACTTTGCACCCGCTGCCATCGGCACAAGGTGCGCACAACGCGCCACCGCAATCGACGCCCGTTTCCGAACCGTTTTGCACGGTGTCCGAACAGGTTCCAGTCTGACAAACACCCATCGTGCAGATCTTGCTCGCGCAATCCGAACCCACCGAGCAAACCTTGGTGTCGGCGCACGGACTGCACGTCGGACCACCGCAATCGATGTCCGTCTCGTTCGCGTTCTTGATGCCGTCGGTGCATGTCGGAAGACAAACCGATCCCGAACAAGAACCACCGACGCAATCGCCGTCCACGCTGCATCCAAGCCCCGGAGCACAAGGCGCACACGTTCCGCCGCCGCAATCGACGTCAGTCTCGGCGCCATTCTCGACCGTGTCGGTACAGGTTGCAGGTTGACAAACGTTGCCCGTACAGATCTTGCTCGCGCAATCGTTTGCCACGACGCACGCCTTGCCGTCGTCGCAACCCGTGCAATCCATGCCGCCGCAATCGATGTCCGTCTCGGTGCCGTTTTTCACCGTGTCCACGCACTTGGGCGGCACGCAGGCGTTCATCACGCACACACCGCTCATGCAATGGGTCGACGACGTGCATTCAACGCATTCCCCCGTGCCGTCGCAGAACTGACCACCGTCCGAGCTGCATTCGGCACCGGCGCCCTTCGACGTGTTCATCGGCACGCCGCCGACGCATGTGTCCGTCGTGCATTCTTTGTTGTCGTCGAAGATGTCCGTATCGTCCGGCTCGGTCGTCACCATGCCCATGCCGTCGCAAACTTCGCGCAGGCAGTCCTTCGCCGTCGCGTTGCCCACGGCTGTTCCTGCGGGCATATCCGACGTCCCACACACTCCCGAGACGCAGGTTCTGATTCGACAAACCGTGTCCGTTCCGGGACAATCGTCGGCCTTGGTGCACTCGGGGCCGCTGCCGCCGCTCCCCCCGCTGCCTCCGGCATTCTGACCGATTTGGTTTCGATCCGCGCGTGCGATGAACTCGCAGCCCGCCGACGACACGAGCAGCATGGCCATCAGCCCAAAGCTAGATGCTGCAATCGCATTCTTAGCAGAACGTCTCCCTCGACTCATGCTGGTCTCCACATCGGCGCCAAGCGCTCAAGACATGCCCACACCCGTTGTGTCGGCATGGTTTGGACAATCATTCCCCCGCAAATGACCACAGTCGGAAAAACGGGTCAAGAGGGACTACGAGGTCCCGAAACAAATCCTGAGGTTCGTCCTCGTACGCCAAACGCTGGAAAAGCGAGAAAACATACGGCCAAACACGGGCCGTTCGTCGAAGCGGCACCGCTCAAGGCCGGCTCTTGCGGCGCAAGTAGAAAAAATCACGCGGCGCAGGCTTCGAGATGTACCCATCCTTGGTGTATTCGACCTTGTCGATCAGCGTCGAAACTACGTTTGGCGGCGATGATCGGTCGTACAAGAGAAACCTCGTGTACGACCAGTTGATGTCGAGCTCCGCCACGTCGACGGCTCCCGCCGCTTGCATCGCGAGCGCCAAGTCACGCGCCCAAATCCATTCCCCGATCCCGAAGTACAACGTTTGTCTTGACGCATCAAGCCCGAGCGCCGTGCGACGAATCTCCCGTTTGCCGCCAATCGCCGCTCCCCACAACCGCGCCGTGTCCTCGTTGATGAGCCGAGTATCCGGCTTGCCGCCTTCCACCAAACAAGGTGGAGTTTGTCGGTAAGAACGAAGCCGCGACGCCTGCGGAACGAGCGTCCGATGCGTCGCGATCCGCAACGAACCGTCATCGATGAACGCAACTGAACATGCGTCCTCTCGCGGCGTGACGAAGTCATCGCCGTTGATGCGCGCTCCCCACTGCCCGTGCTTCGTCTGAAACCCGCCGTTGAATACCGCAATGAGCGACGACAAGTCCTCTTTCGGAACCAAACCGGGACGACGTTCCACGGGCACCGTCTTCGAAACGGGCTCTTCCGTTCCCGCCGCCAGCACAAGGTCCACGCGGCGCAAATCCACGGCGAGCACAACGACGACCGGATCCTTTTTGTACGGATGCGGATGAACGATTGTCCTGGCCACCGCGTTCGTCCCCGCCGCAGCGCCTTCCTCCAGCAACGCGTAGACGCCATCGCCGGGTTTGGCCGAGCGTTGGTGCGGCGGGGCAAACGATGCGGGCGGAAAAGGTGGCCCGGACGAACTCGGCGGCGAAGGTTCACTCGCCGACGTGGATGCCGACGCGGCGGGCGTCGGGGGCATCGCGGAATTGATCGCCGTCGGCACGACCGTCGTGCTCGCGACCGGGACCGCAGATTGAACAGGTTCGACGACGCGTTCGGGCCCCACCGGCGCAAGTTTGTCCGATGGAACCGGTGTGCCCGGACCGCACGAAACGAGCGCAAAACCAAGGACCGCCCACGTAAGGAAGAGCTTCATCGCGCCGCGCCCATTAGCACGCCGAAGGCCCGTGTGCACCTCGGCAAACGTTTTGACGACGTACGATGCACAATGAGAAGAAGCTGGAACGCGAAAACATCCATCATGGAGCGAATGCGTGATGAGGCGCTCAGGCGTTGCGCGATTTCGGGCGAAATTTCCGCATGAACCGCTTCCCTCGCGCTCGATAAGCCGCTACGGCTTTCAACGGGTGGCGTCTCGTTTTTGACAGGTCGCGAGACGCACTGGCCATCCATGCCTTTGGAGGATTCGATGAAGCGTTCGGCTCGTTGTCTTACCCTGCTCGGGGCGCTGCTTGGAGCTTCGTTTGCTCACGCGAAAGAGCTGCCTAATTTCGATGCTTCCTTTCACGAGACGTCCGTGAACGTCTCGGCACCGGTTGTCCGGTCAAACACCGGACCAAAACTCTCCGTGGCTTCCATGGATGCTCGCCGGGGAGTTCCTTCGTTTGTCTGGGCGCCACGCGACGCGTCGCCGCCCGCGGGCCTGAAAGCCCCCGCCTCGGCCGATGTTTCGGCTCGTCGAGCGTTGTCGATGGCGGCGCCGCGGCTCGGTTTGTCCGCAGGCGCGGTCGATTCCGCAATTCTCGAGGAAGTCGACGATTCCGGAAACGGCGGGATTCTCGTCCGGTTTGTCCAGGAGATCGACGGGATCGAAGTCTATCGCAGTCGCGCGACCGTCGTGCTGGATCGCGATCATCGGTGGGTCGCCGCGTCGAACAGCCTGCACCCGGAAGCCATTGCGGGAAACAAACGCATCTCGCGCTCGTTCGCGATTACACCCGAAGACGCCATTGCGAGCGCTTTGCACGATCGCCATGAAATCACCGTTCCGCTCGAAAATCTCGTCCCTGTCGGTCAGGCCGATCGGTATTCGAAGTTCAATATTCTGCCGGTATCGGACATCGAATTCGCGGGCCCGTCGCGGGTGAAAAAAGTCTACTTCCCCTTGGGCAAACAACTCGTTCCGGCTTATTTCCTCGAGATGCGCACGAAACGAATCGACGAAAACGATTCCGATGCGTACGCCTACGTCATCGCCGCCAACGATGGACGTGTGCTTCTGCGTCAAAACTTGACGCATGCGTTTTCGTATCGCGTCTGGGCCGATCCGAAATTCCAAAATCGCCCGACGGACGGCCCGCAAGCCGATTACAATCCCAATCCCGTCGGCGTTCCCAATGGTTCGTCTCCGCCTTACGTCGCCCCCGTGCTCATTTCCATGGACGGATTCAACAAGAATCCCAACGGCACGTTCGATCCATGGTTACCCGCCAATGCCACGACGACGTCGGGCAACAATGTCGATGCTTACGCCGACCGGTCGAATGGTGATGGATTCACACCCAATTCGAACGATACGCGGGCGACCACGACCTCGGCCGCCACGTTTGACCGGACTTATGACCCGGCGCTGGATCCGGCAGCCAACCAAAACCAGGTCATGGCGGCCGTGACCCAATTGTTTTACACGACCAACTACCTGCACGATTACTGGTACGACTCGGGGTTCGACGAGGCCGCAGGCAATGCGCAAGCCAATAACTTCGGTCGTGGAGGTGTCGGTAATGACGCCATGCGGGCCGAGGCCCAGGACTTCAGCGGCACCGACAATGCCAATATGCAGGCGCTGGCCGATGGCGAATCGCCCATCATGCAAATGTATGTATGGACAGGCGCCTCCACGGGAAGCGCGACCCTGAAAGCGCTCAATCAATCCTTCGAGGTCGGCATTGCGGAATTCGGACCAGCGAACTTCGATACGACGGCGCTGTTGACGCTCGTGAATGACGGGACAAACCCCGCGGGCGACGGATGTCAAGCCATCACGAACAACATCACGGGCAAGATCGCGGTCATTGATCGCGGCTCGTGCACCTTCGAGCGCAAAGCGGTGAACGCGCAAAGCGCCGGGGCGCTCGGCATGATTCTCGTCGATAACCAAAACAACACCACGCCTCCGGGCTTGGGCGACGACGCGAACATCAATACGCCGCTGTCGATAGGCATCGTTTCCGTCACGCAGGCCGACGGCGCGGCATTAAAACAAGCCATTCAGGCGGGCAACGTCACCGGCACCATTACGCGCACCGGCAGCGCGGCCGTACAACGCGATGGAACCATCGATAACCTCATCGTCAGCCACGAATGGGGCCATTACATTCACCTGCGCCTGGTGCCGTGCGGGACGAACCTATGCAGCGCCGAAAGCGAAGGCTGGGGCGACTTCTTCGCTTTGCACACGAGCGTTCGCGAAGGCGATAACCTCGACGGAACCTACGCGATCGGGACCTACGCAACGGCGTCGCTTGGCGACAGCGGATATTTCGGCATTCGGCGTATACCGTATTCCGCGGATATGGCGAAGAACGCCCTCACGTTCAAGCATATCGCCGATTCGGAGGCATTGCCGAACAATCACCCCGTCCAGGATGTCCCCGCGCCCAACTCCGAAGCTCACAATGCCGGAGAAATTTGGGCGACGATGATGTGGCAAGCCCTCACCGATATGCTCAAGCGTTCGCAAGGCCCCGGAGCTCCCTACACATTCGAAGAAGCTCGACGCCGCGTGGCCGATTATGTCGTCAAAGGCATGAAATTGGCTCCCGCCGATCCCACGTTCCTCGAACAACGCGATGCCATTCTTGCCGCCGCCGCCGCGTCGGATATCGAAGACATGAAAGTGATCGCCAATGCCTTTGCGAAACGAGGTGCTGGAAGTTGCGCCGTGTCGCCTCCGCGAGATTCGTCCGATTTCGAAGGCGTCGTCGAAAGCTTTGAAGTCAAAGCAAATATCAGCGACTTCAACGGCGCTCTCGACGATTCTGTCCAGTCCTGCGATAACGACGGAAAACTCGACGCCCAAGAGCGCGGTAAAATCACCGTGGACCTCGTCAATACGGGCATTGCCGACTTGACGGACGCAGTGCTCGAAGTTTCAACGGCCAAACAGGGCGTTTCCTTTCCCAATGGAACGCAAGCCAAATTCGGCTTGATTGCGCCTTTCCAGACCGCCAAAGCGGAACTCGACATCGCGCTCGACGGCTCGTTCTCCGACGTCGATTCCGTGTCGCTCAACGTGACGGTCACGAGCGCTCAAACGTGTTTGTCCAAGACAACCGTCGTCGAAGTTCCGTACGTGCATTACGACAACGTACCGAATGCATCGAATGCCGATACCGCGGAGAGCGACATCGAGGTTTGGTCCAAGTCCGGTACGGGAGCCGAAAAGATTTGGTTCCGCGAGCAGGCCGGCCCGCCGAATCACGTTTGGCATGGCAATGATACTCCGGGACAAACCGATACATCGCTCGATTCGCCCACGATCGAGACCGGAAGCGGACCTGTCTCGATCGTCCTGAAACATCGTTGGGACTTCGAGGTCGGTCCGCCTCCCATGGGCGGAGGCATGGTCAATTACGACGGCGCGGTTCTCGAAATCTCCACCGATGGCGGCAACAATTGGCAGGACATCACAGGATTTGCCCAAAGCCCGTACAATGGTCAAATCACGGACATTTCCGGCAACTCGCTGGGTGGTCGTGATGGGTTTGTCGGAAAGAGCGCCGGTTATCCGTCGTTCGTGACGACAACCATCGGCTTGAACAACTCCATCGCGGGCAAACCTTTCAAACTGCGTTTCCGCATTGGAACGGATCCTGCCGCAGGTGCGGAAGGTTGGGACATCGACGAAGTGGCCATTCAAGGAGCGACGAACAAGCCGTTCCCGACCATCGTCGTCAATCAATCGGGTTGTGCCGGGATTCCATTGGCCAATGCCGGTCCCGATGTGATTGCGTCCGTAGGTGCCACGGTGAAGCTCGACGGCTCGAAGAGCTCCGATCCCGACGGCGATCCGCTCACCTATGAATGGTCGCAACTCGAAGGCCCCAGCGTCACGCTCGATACGCCTTCGTCCGTGGGAACATCGTTCGTTGTGCCAAACGTCGCGACGGCGACGCAATTCACGTTCCGCCTGAAAGTATCCGACGGCAAAGCGTGGGCTTCGGATACGGTCATCGTGAAGGTCGATCCCGATGCCGTCAATCCGACGGGCGGCGCCGGCGGAGCTCTCGTTCTTTCCGATGGAGGTTGCGGTTGTTCGACCGTGGGTTCGCCCTCGACAAACGCTGCCGCCGCGTTCTCCCTGCTTGGCTTTGTAGGCCTTGCATTCGGTCGTTTGCGACGCCGTCGCGCCGACTGAGCTCCTGCCGATTCACGGGCCGTGCCCATTGTGCGGCCCGTCGTCCCGCCCCATACCGTCTTTTCCCGACCCCGGAAATCGGTTTCCCCCGATGGACCCAATCGTCCATTTCGTGCGATTCGTGTGGTCCAGGGGGACAACATGCACGACAACGACACCATCGCCTTCGATTCATTTCAATTCGAAACTCCATCGTATAGGGACGGAACCGCGCTCGCCGTTTGGGCGGTCGCCATGACGATGCTCGTCGGCTCGGTCGCCGTCGCGGGGGTCGCGCTCGCAGCGCTGCGCCTGCGTATGTTGCGAGGTTTTTAGTTTAATGGTTCGACGCGGTTTTCACGGCGGCTTCGAGCGCCGTCATCCAATCGCGGCGCATTTCCGGACTGATCGTATGCCGAACACCGGGATATTCGGTCAATGTCGCGGAAAATCCAACGGCGGTCAGGTGCTGTACCGTGTCTTTGGCTCCGTCGAACGGCACGCGGTTGTCTGCATTTCCATGAAACGCCGTCACTTTCGGCGCTGTTTTCGTCATGGGCCATTCTTTGGGATACAGCGGAGGGGCCAATAATCCGGCAATGGGGAGCGCCTCGCCGACATGTTCGGGATGTAAAACCGCCAGGGTAAAACTCAACATACCGCCTTGCGAAAATCCCGTCACGATCGGCTTGCCTGCCAAGGGTTTTGTCGATTCGATGTCGCTCAACATCTTGGCCAATTCGTCAGCGGCCTTCGTCGTTCCTTCCGCCAATACATTCGGCTCGAGGTTCGATATGGGAAACCACGAAAAGCCGTCGCTGTACGTGGACAAACCATACGGTAAGATCAAACGTGCCGGTGCCGAAAATCCGTCGAAGATTCGTCCAAAAGACTCGGGCCGATCACCCAGGCCGTGAATCCCCACGATCACGGGCACTTTGTCCGTGGTTTTCGCGCCGCCCGTCATTCGTTCGATGTATCGAACCTGCGACGTGGGCGATGTCGATGTCGTCGGCGCGTTCGATTCGGTCGCCGCCGCGGGCGTCGGTTCGGCGGGTTTGTCCCGATTGCATGCCGTCGCGACGAGCGTGCACGCGAGAATCAGCAGCCAGGTCTGAAGTCGGCGTTGGTTTTTCATGACGACAAGGCGTCTTTGCTCGTGGGGAGAATCGACGCTCCAAAAAGGACCCGTTTCGGCAAATCGGCCGCGTTTTCCGCTCGGTTCCATGCGCTCACCCAATCGGTCCACGAAATATGTTGGTCCCGGAACATGATTTTTCGCAAATCAATGGGCTTCGGCGGTGTTTTCGGAGCTTCTCCGCGTATCTCGGGTTCGCTCATCGGCTCGGTAAATCCGTTGTCCAACCGATACCGCACTTCCGAACGGTAGTGTTCATCCGGCCAAACGACAAGGCCCTCGTTCGAAATATCATAAGCAACATCCGCACCGAGGACGGATCGAATTTGTTCCCGCACCAGATCCACACCGGCCACGCGGTAAAACCCGGCCAAAGCGTTCTCGAATAAAATCCGGCTCTCTTTGTCCGGCAATACGCCGATGAATCCAGGTTCGGCCACGTTCGCCACGATAAGGCCGCTTTGTTCTTCGAATGTGACGACGGTCTTCGATTTCGTGAGTTTTTCGCAAGCCAGCTCGACCGTGACGCGATTCGATCCGAGTTCGATCCCCGCGACCGAAATGGGTCCCCCGCGGAACCTCGAACACCCCGCCAACAATTGACCGATTTCCCGTTCCACCGCACGACGAATCGTCTCTTTCAAATCCTCGAGCGTTTGCTGCAATCCGCGCAAGGCGCTATGCCCATGGGTCTTCCCCAGTGATTCCTCGAATTCCGCTTTTCGCGCCGCTTTGCGCAATTTCGCAAAATGCTTCGGCAACGTTCCGGAATGAAATCCCGGGCGCATCAACGTTCCGACGGTTTCCCCATGCTGACCAATGGGGACGGGCTGCAATTTGTGCGACCGATTTTCTCGATAAAGACGATAATTTTCCTTCAGCTCCCAAACGAGAAATCCAAATACGCTGGGGAAAAGAAAAACGGTGGTGCCCGCGATCGTCCCGCCGATCACGGGACCCAGAGGCGCGAATAATTTTTGCAAAAAACTCAGCATGTCGGCGGCGATCGACAAAGTCATCTTTTGCGCCACCGTCACGACCGGAAAGTGTTTGACCGGGTTGATCTCCGGCTCGATGAGCAGCGTGACGTAAAGACGAATCACATACGCCACGAAAAACCAGATAAATCCAAGAAATGCTTTGATCGGAATCGTCGCTCGAGGTTCCCCGTCCCGAAAACGCAACCACTCATCGACGCGGTAGAGCATGCGCTCGGAGACTTCGAGCATCGCGCGGAACGTCGCCAAGATGAGCCGAAAAATGCCCGGCAACGCGCGTCGTCCCAGCATCTCCCACCCGCGGGCCAACTGATCCATGACGATCTCTTGCACCACGAGCCCGATGCGGGTGTTGAGACAAACCGCAGCCGCGACAAACACACCCGTCGCCCCGAGCACGCTGATCGCTCCATGCAAATTGCGCAGAGGCGTCAGGAAGTACAGAAGCAACGTCACCACGAGCGGCGCCACGACCGTTTGTCCAATCGTCCGCGCCAAACCACTCTGGATCAGGTACCGCACCGGGCCGAACTCGATGAATCGTCGTCCCAGCCAGGACAAACCCGACCACACCGCCGACGCGAATCCGGACAAACCTCGCAACACGAGCATGCGGATCACTTCGCTGTGCAACATGCCGAACACGAAGACGCTCGTGACCGCAACGGAGATCCAATTGACGATCTCCGGCGGCGCTTTGTCCAGCTTCTTCGCGATCGCACTCACCATGTGCGACAAACCTTCGAGCGCGACAAACGCT
>WBZU01001213.1_pt1 | contig 19837 bp, 13 predicted proteins | sample 5204311 | NCBI WGS metagenome assembly WBZU01 (sample SAMN12344359, study PRJNA552823) | activated sludge metagenome | biome: Activated sludge suspended growth; feature: Nitrification reactor; material: Wastewater; isolation source: activated sludge from nitrification reactor of wastewater... | reverse complement strand
TTTTGGCTCCACGTCGATGCCAGCGATCTTGGCCTCATTCGGCAGAGAGAAGTTCATGCCCTGCTCGATCCAGCGCACCAAGGTCTTGTAGGATTCGCTGCCTGGCTCCAGCTTCCTGCCGCCCGTATGTGGCACGATCGCTGCGCCCTTGGTGATCAGCAGGCTCTCTTCGGGTGCCGGCGGGAATACTCGGCGGCCCTTGCCCTGCTTCACGATCGCTTCGTAGTCTTCCTCGGGCTCGAATCCCAGAACCGAGAGCCGGAACCCCCGCTGCCCTGTGATTGCTTTCGCATGACACGCTCCCGCGTTGCATCCTGCCTTGGTCAGGATCGGCTGCACATCGTTGACAAAGCTCAGCGGGCGCACGGGCTCAATCGCGATCGCTGTGCCTGCCAGCAGGGTGGCTGCGTGCACGAGGGCTGTGATCTTCTTTTGCATTTCGGGGGTTCACAAACTACGCGTCCGGTGCGCGCGTTTTCGCAGACGATCAGTGACTCGTCCCGAAGTCCCTGCCGCGCACCTCGCGGAATTGCGGGCTGCGGACGATCAGGCTGACCAGCGCGCTTATCTCCTGTCCGCCAGTCTTGATCATTTCATCCATGACCGGCTTGTCGGAAAGCTGCACGCTGCGGCCCAGCGAGTAGCCGAGCAGCTTGCGGCAGAACTGGCGGAGGAAATCATCGCTGCGTTTGTCGATGAGGTAAGTGCGAAGACCCGCGAGACCATCGACGACGGTGCCGTCGGGCAATTTCACTCTGGTGTCGGCTTGGCGCGCACGGCCAATGGCGTCGAAGCCTTCGAGCGCGAAGCCAAAGGGATCGATGCGGCGGTGACACGCGGCGCAGTTCGCATCCGTGCTATGCTTCTCGATGAGTTGTCGCTCAGTGAGTCCTTCGGGCGGTTGCTCGGGGAGGACGGGCACTCCCTTGGGAGGAATGGGCAGCTTCTCGCCGAGCACGATTTCGCACAGCCACGCACCACGCAGGATGCCGCTGGTGCGCGAGGCGCCGGCTTGTTTCGCGAGCGTGGCGGCGAAACCGAGGATGCCGCCGCGACCTTGGGCTTTGAGGTTGTCGATGCGTTGCCAGTCGGGGTTGGCGGCATTCAAGCCATAGTGCTCCGCCAGCGTCCCATTCACGAACGTGTGGTCCGCATCGAGCAGCGACAAGACGCTGCGGTTGTTCTGGAACAGATCGATGAAGAAACGGGTCACCTCTTCCTGCATCGACTCACGCACGTTCACGAAAGTCGGAAAGTGGCGTTCGCTCTTTTCATCGAGCGTGGAGACATCGCGCACGTGCAACCACTGGCAGCCGAACTCGGTGGCGAGACGGCGGATGCGCTCGTCCTTCATCATGCGCCTGGCTTGGGCAGCCAGCACATCGGGTTCGTGCAGCTTCCCTGGAGCAGCGAGCCGCGTGAGTTCCGCATCGGGCGCGGACGACCAGAGGAAGTAACTCAAGCGTGTGGCGATTTCCCAGTCATTCACCGGCGCCGCCTTCGATCCAGGTGCGGCTTTCTCACCGCGATAGAGGAACGCAGGTGCCACCAGCACACGCGCGAGCATCTGGCGCACAGCAGCCGCGTGTGGAAGGTCTTGTTTGCGAAGCGTGTCGTAGAGCGCGCGCAGCTCTTTGGTCTCGGTGTCGCGAAGCGGGCGACGCCAGGCTTGTTCAGCAAAGTCGAGCACAGCTTGCACATGCGACGGCTCAGCTTCGCGCTGCTGCTGTTTGAAGCGTTCGGCGGCGTGCATGATCGGTTCGCGCATCGGCTCGAAGGCACTGGGCTTGGCGTCTTGCGTGGCGAACTGGAAGAGCTGCTCGAAGACATCGACTTGCTTCAATGGCCACTCGCTCACGACGCGCAGCTCATCCCACAAACAATCCAGCTCGCGCGACTCAGCCTCATCGAGCACGAGTCGTTTCAACTGATCGTCCTCGCGATAGAACAACGTGAGCGTCACCACCTCGTCCACCGGCACGATCCGCGAGTAGCAGAGCGCGATGGGGAAGAGTGAGCGGAACTCGTCGAATGCGGCTTCAAATCGTCGCCGCGCAGTGCTGCCATCGTTTGCGATGATCGGTGCGCTGTGCTGCGTGACGAGGTTGTTGTCGCTCCACTGGCCCTGCTTCAGTCCTGTCTCAGACTTGCCAGCGATGAGGCCTTTGCCCACGGGCTTCTCGGTGAGCACCTGCATCTGCACGCTGCCATCGCCTTTGCCTGCGAGCTTGCCGGTGACGACAAACTCCGTGCCCTTCGCGAGCACGGCGGGCACTTGCACTTCGATCACGCCCGGGGCTTTCGCTTTGATCGAACTCGCTGCGGCCTTCGAGTGAAACGAACGAATCGCATGAGCGAGCAGCGGACTCGTGAGAGGGAAATCGTTCTCCAAATAGGCGCGCACCTTCGCGGCGAGCGCTGGGGTGGGGGATTTGCGCCACTCAACGATCGGTGCGGGCAGGTCAGATGGCGGCGTGACGTTCTCCGGTTGGCTGAGGAAATGCCAAGCGCCGTGCGGATTGCCGGCGAGGATGTTGGGCGACACATCCTTCGCGAGATCCCACGTCATGGCACCATCGGTGAGCGTGAGATTCACGCCGGTGAGATCGCAGGCGTGATTGCCATCGCGCGGACCGACGACGAACGCGACGACTTGACCATCCTCCACGCGCACGCTCTCGAAGGGACCAAACGTCAGCACCTTCGCGCCTTCGGAGACGCCATGCGCGAGCACTTCGCTTGCGTGACCGCGTCGCACCTCCAGCGCCCAGGTGATGCCATTGCCACACTCGGGATGCGCATCGAAGACATCGCCGCTGATGCGCAACGTATGCGCACCCGGACTGCGCCACGCGATCACTGACGCACGCGTGGGCGAGGGATGCGTGGCGACGCTGTGCGGTTTCATCACGCCGGGCACGCGCACCTGTTTGTCGGACGAATTCGCGATCACGCCCAGCGCATTGTCGCCTTGCCAGCCCTTGATGAAATCGTAGTCGGGCGTGCTCTTCATCTGCTTCGTGAGCAGCGGCTCCAGCGTCGTGGTGCCAAAGCCGAGGTATTCGCGCCATGCAGTGAGCTGCACGGGATCGGCGTCGCTCCTGTTCGCGGCGATGGTGTTGAGACAATGCTCGGTGCTCGCGATGAGCTTCGTGCGTTCGCTCTCCAAGTGCTTTACCAGCGCAGGCAGATCATTGATCGGCAGGTCGGGCCGGCCAGGCGCAACGAGCCGCGGATTGTCCCACACGACTTCGTCGCCGTCGCTGCCATCGCCTGCGTCGCCTGTGCTGAGATAAAGCGTCGTATCGCGACCGCTGTCGAGCTTCACGCGCAACTCCTGCTGCGCAACAAGCGGCGTCACGGGCTCCTGCCACGCCTTCGGTCCGTTCTCCTTGCCGATGTGGCCGACGCTCGCGAACCGCCAGAGCACCTTCTGCCACGGCTCGATGTCCGCGGCGGGGAGCTTCTTCTCACGAAACTTCGCGCGCAACGGATCGAGCAGCACGTTCGGCTTCGTGCTCGTCAACGCATCGCGCAGGATGCCGAGATACTTCGCGCTCAAGCCCTCGCTGCTCGCACGGCCTTGCAACGCATCGAGATACTTCGCGAGCGGCAGATGCCCGCTGCCCGTGCCGGTGTCGAGCTTGATGCCCTGCGCGACCGTTTGCGCTGCTTCGCCCGCGATCGTGTGCTTCGCATAGATCGCACGAATCTTCGCCAGCACTTCGTCCGTCCAGTCACGCGCCGACGTGTTCGGCGAGAAGCGAATGCCCTCCGGCAGCAGCACCGCGTGCGCCGCCACGTCCTTCGCCGCATCGAGATACTTCGTGAGCAGCGCTGGCGACATCACCAGCGCCGCGCCCACGTTGGTGAAGCCTTCACCAGCCGCGCCGTCGACTGGGAACTCCCTCACGGGATCGAGCGACTCGACACCGGTCAAATCACGCATGGTGTAAGTGTATTCCATGTTAGACAGTCGTCGCATGATCACTGGTCCGGGATCGCCTGCGGTGGCCAGTGCGATTTCATCCAGCGTGGATTGCACCCAGGTGAGGAGCAGCTGCTTTTGCGCGGGGCTGAGTGGGGTCTCCTTCTTGGGCGGCATTTCACCGCTGCTCACCTGCTCCAGCACTTCCTGCCAGACTGAGGGCTCCTGCTTGATGGCCGCGACGGTGTGAAATCTCTCCAAATCGAGATCGCCCTTCTGCTTTTTGGTGGAGTGGCAGGCCAGACAACTCTCCTGCAAGATGGGCAGAATGTCTTCCTCGAAGGCCGCTAGCTGCATGGGGAGCGCAAGCAGGCCCGCTGCCAGAAGCAATCGTGCCGGATAAAAGCCGTGGTTGTTCGAAATTCGCCTCACCTTAACGTCTCACTCTTCCCGAAGCATCGCCGCGCATGAGCGACTCGATCTCGTCGCGCGATGTGTAGTTGAAATCACCTTCGATGGAATGCGCGAGACAGCCGGCGGCAGCGGCGAATGAGACCGCCGTCTGCGTGCATTGCAGTTCAGGTGTGGCGAGGGCGAACAAGAGCCCGGCAGTGAAGGCATCGCCCGCGCCCAGGCGATCCACGATGTCGGTGATCTCATAGAATGCGGGTATTCCATCTTTGACAGGCGCAAAACACGCATCGCCAGACGCAGCATCGTAGAGCATGCCGCCGAAACGATTGTGAGTGGCGGAGATGCCTTCGCGGCGTGTAATGGCGACGCGTTGGAGGCGGGGAAATCGCGTAACGATTTGCTTCGCCAGCTGCACCAGCTCGTCGGGTGATGAGCCGGCGGAAGGAATGTCCAGCATCTCGGCGGCATCCTCACGTCCGCCGACGAACAGATCCACGAGCGGCATCAGGTTTCGCATGGTGCGTGTGGCGAGTTCACGGGGTGTCAGCGGCGGCTCCCATTGCCAGAGCTTGCCGCGGAAATTCATGTCGCACACGATCTTCACGCCGCGTGCGCTGGCTTCCTGCATCCCGGTCATTGTGACCTGGGAAGCATTGCCTGAGATGGCCGGCGTGATGCCGGAGACGACGAGCCACTCTGCCGCGTCGAAGATCGCCGCCCAGTTATACTCGCGAGCGGGAGTGATGGCGATCGAAGAGCCCTCACGATCGTAAATCACATTTCCAGCGCGCTGGTTGGTTCCGGTTTCGAGAAAGTAGATCCCAAGCCTGCCACTCCGGGTTCGCAGAACATGCCGGGTGTTCACGCCTAGTGAGCGCAGGTCGGCCACACAAGCGTCCGCGATGGCGTTATCGGGCAAGGCGGTGACAAAGCAGGCATCGCCGCCCAGAAGGGCGATAGATGCGGCGATGGATGCCTCCGCGCCCGCGAAGGTCACTTCAAGAGTTCCCGGCATCGCTTGCTGGAAGCGTTTGAAACCAGGCGTGGCAAGGCGGGCCATGATTTCGCCGAACGTCACGATGCGGCTCATGCATCACCTCCACGCACACGTTTCACGATGGCAGATGCGTCGGCGGCAGCGGCGGCGATCGCCTGCCAGTCCTTGCGTTGCACCACATCGCGCGGAGCGAGCCAGGAGCCGCCGAGCGCCAGCACACACGGCTCACGCAGATACTGCCCGGCGTTTGCGGCGCTGACGCCGCCGAGCGGAATGTATTGAATGCCCAGATGCGCGAATGGTGCCGCGATGGTGCGCAGGTAGGTGAGCCCGCCGCACGGTTCGGAAGGAAAGAACTTCAGCACTCGGCAGCCTTGCTCGATTGCCAGCTCAATGTCGGTGGGCGTGCAAATGCCCGGCGAAAACGGCAGGCCGATGCGCGTCGCCTCACTGACGACGCGCGGATTCATGCCTGGAGCGACGCCGAACGCTGCATCTGCTTTCTTTGCATCGTGCACTTGTTGCGGCGTGAGAATCGTTCCCACGCCGACCAGCATCTCAGGCACTTCGGCGCGAATGCGTTTCAAGGACTCCATGGCTGCGTTCGTGCGCAGCGTCAGTTCGATGCAATTCACGCCTCCGGCCAGCAGCGCACGCGCCACAGGGACGGCGCTGCCTGCATCATCGAGCATCAGCACGGCGATCACACCACTGCGGTGAAGGCATGCATGCAGCCGGGATTCGGTGAGTGGATTCATAGGTGTGTGCATCGCGTTGTTCAGACTTCTTCCAGCATGCTCTTTGCATCTCCGAAGGCCGTCGGACGCACGTTCATCTTGTCCATCAAGGACAGAAACAGCCGGCAGAGCTGCCGGTCAGGTTTTCCAGTATAGTCCAGCGTGCGCCCTGTTCTGAGGCGGCCGGCTGCGCCGCCGAGGACGATGATCGGCAGTTCGTCGTTATTGTGTTTGGCGCCGACCATCATGCTGGAGCAGTGCATCAGCATGGTGTTGTCGAGCAACGTGCGCCCGCCTTCGTCAATGGCATCGAGCTTCGTCGCGATGTAAGCAAGCTGCGACATGAAGAATTGATTCACCTTCAAGTAGTCTTCTCCATCGCTGTGTGAGAGCAGGTGATGGATCATGTAGTCGATGCCGTGCCCTGCCTGCTGCACGCTGGGCAGGTTCGGGAAGCGCAGGGCGCTGTGGTCGTTGTTGAGCTTGAGCGTGGTGATGCGCGTCGTGTCCGTTTGAAAGCCGAGCACCAGCAGATCGCACATGAGGCGCATGTGTTCGCCGATGTCCTGCGGTATGCCGTCGGCGGGTCTTTGCATGCCGGGCTTGTCGAGCGTGGGCCGCCAGCCTTGCAGTTCGCCGCGGCTGCCCGCGTTTTCGATGCGCCGCTCCACGTCGCGCACGCTGTCGAGATACTCGTCGAGTTTGCGCTGGTCGCTGCTGCTGATGTTGCGGCGCAAATCCTGTGCGTCGGCGAGCACGGCATCGAGCACGCTTCTGTCCGCTGGCGAGGCATCATCTTTGAAGAGCCGGTCGAATGCGAGCGCGGGATAAAGCTCCAGCGGTGTGGGCGTGGTGGGCGAACTCCACGAGATGTGCGAGCTGTAGAGCATCGAGTAGTTCTTGTGAACCGAAGGGTTCGATTTCTCGCATGCGAGCACGAGGCTCGGCACCTTCGTGCTGCGGCCATATGTCTGTGCGAGCACTTGATCGAAACTCGTGCCACTGCGGATTTCGCCGCCGCTCGCGATGGGCGCCCCGGAGAGCATGTTGCCGGTTTGTGAGCTGTGGATGTTGCCCTTGCGCGCTTCTTCGTGAAACAGGCCGCGCACGAAGAGCAGCCGGTCCTTGAATCCGGCCAGCGGCTCCAGCACGCGGCCAAGCTGCATCGCCCGGCCTTCGCCTCTCGCCCACCATTCTTTGGATTGAAAGCCGTTGCCGGAAAAGGTCACGGCGAGGCGCAGCGGTGCTTCGCTTGCTGGTTTGTTTCTTTTTGGGGCGTCGCCCCAGACATTGAACGACTCGAGCCAGGGCAGGGCGATGCTGGCACCCGTCCCGCGGAGAAAGGCGCGGCGATTGAAGCGATGTGTGCTCATGGTCAGAGGCGGAGGAGAAATTCGTTGGAGGACAGCAGGGCGTGCGCGAGTTCGATCCATGCTTTGTCTGCAGGCATGGAGGAGAGAAACACGGCGGCGTCATCCTTTTCAGCCCTGGAGGCCGTCCGGCTCAGAGCGTGCAGCCAGAGCGAATCGAGCCGTGCGTCGATGCTGTCTGTCGATCGCGTCAGAAGGGCTGCCATCTCGGTGGCGCGGGCGCGCATCATTGAACTGTTGATGAGAAAGAGCGACTGGGTGGGCACGGCTGTTTCGCTTCGTTTGCCGGCAAACTGAGCCGGCTGCGGAAAATCAAATACGTCTCGTAATGCGGCGGCACCCGGTTGCGCGGCAGTGCGGATCACCGGCAGGTAGATCGTCCGCTGGAAGTCGTAAACGGGGCGCATCTTGCTGAACTTGAATGCGGGCGGATTGACGGCGCGCGGGCTCAGGCTGGTGACGTTTTCCGGATACTCCAGGGGCAAAGCGGTGCCGCCGCCGCAGGCTGCCAGGTGCTCCGTGGCGGCCAGCATCGCATCACGAATGGCTTCGGCGTCCAGCCGTTGCCTGTTCATGCGGGTGAGGAGACGGTTGTCAGGATCATCCGCGCCGGGCGGCAGCAGGCTGCCTTGCCTGTAGGCATGGCTGAGCACGATCGCTCTGATGAGCTGCTTCTGCGACCAGCCACTGCGAATGAATCGCGTGGCGAGGTAATCGAGCAATTCGGGGTGCGTGGGCTTTTCGCCACGCGTTCCAAAGTAATCCACGGTGCGGACGATGCCTTCGCCGAAAAGCTTTTGCCAGACGCGATTGACTGCGACCCGGGCCGTGAGCGGATTGCGTGCATCAGCGAGCCAGTCCGCGAGCTGCAGGCGGCCGCTCTGGCCAGGCGGTATGGGTGGGAATGCGGCCCACGATGCCACCCGCAGTGCGCCGCGCGGCACTGCGTCACCGAGTGCATGGGGATTGCCCCGGATGGTGATGCGCATGTCGGCAGGCTTGGTCACATCATGCACGCCAAATGCCTTCGGTGGCGATGGCATGAAGAAGGTTGCGTGTTCGATGCGGGCATTGAGCCCTTTGGCGTCTTCCTTCCTGGCTTTTGCTTCCGCAAGATCGGCGCGCAAGGACGCGAGCATGCTCTCTTGCGTGGACTGCTGCAACAGACGCGAGGCTGTCTGCGCAGGTGTCTCAGGCAGGGACTCTTTGTTGACGCTGCTCCACACGCCGTTGTCGGTTTTGTAAGTCGAACTCGTGCTGCGGAAGATGCCAGCCATGGCGTAGTAGTCCTGCAGGGCGATGGGGTCGAATTTGTGATCGTGGCAGCGCACGCAACCGAGCGTCATGCCAAGAAAGGCGGTGCCGGTCTTGCTCACCTGCTGATCCACCAAATCATGCTCCATCTTGAGCTTGTCCACGGCGACGATTTCCACATCGCCGAGCACGAGAAAGCCTGTTGCGGTGATCTGCTCCGCACGTTTTCCAGGAGAGGAAGCAGGCATCAGATCTCCGGCGATCTGTTCGCGTATGAAAGCGTCGAAGGGCTTGTCCGAGTTGAAGGCAGCAATGACGTAGTCGCGATAGCGCCAGGCATGCTCCGCAAACACGTTGTTTGAGGTGCCAATCTGATCCGCGTATCCCACAAGGTCCAGCCAGTGGCGCGCCCAGCGTTCTCCGAAGGCCGGACTGCCGAGCAAGCGGTCCACCACAGCGGCGCGCGCCTGACCTCCCGCTTTCAGGAAGTCGCTGATCTCCGCTGGGCTCGGGGGCAGGCCGGTCAGATCCAGCGAAACGCGGCGCAACCACATGCATGGATCGGCGTCAGGACTTGGATGCAGGCCAGCGGACTCCTGGCGGGCGAGGATAAAGCGATCGATGTCGTTGCCAGGCCACGCGGTGTCACGCACGGCTGGCGGGCGGTGATCACGCACCGGCTGAAAGGCCCAGATCTTGCGTCCCTCCGTGACGTCGATGACGCGTGATGCCGTTGCTGGCGCGATGGCGGGCCGGGAATCCGGCGCGCCCAGGCTGACCCAGTGTTCGATGATGTCGATTTCCTCCGGGGGCAGCCGCCCCTTTGGTGGCATTTCAAAATCGGGATTGGTGTAACGAACGGCTTCGACGATGCGGCTGCGCTTTGGATCCCCGGGGACGAGCACCTCGCCATGGTCGCCGCCCGCCAGCCATCCAGCCTTTGAATCGAGTGCGAGTCCGCCTTTGAGTTTTGCCGAGTGCGAGTGGCACTCGTAGCAGCGGCGTTCGAGAACGGGCAACACCTTGGCGGCAAAGAACGCCGCGCCATCTTCGCCGCGCGAGGCGGTCAGAGGCATGGCGATCGAGAGGCAAATCCAGGCGCGGCGGTTCACACGCAGGAGACGCACGAGCGCGGCGTGAGCTTGCAACCCGCCGTCTGGTCCGCAGGTGGGTCAGTCGCCGAAGCAGACGCCCACGGCGCGTGCGGCGGAGACCACTTCGCTGTCCGGGGAGACCAGACGCAGCTTTTTCACTGCGCTTTCGATGTCCACATCTCCCACTGAATACTGCTGGTAGCTCACCATCTGTCCGAACTTGGCTTCGCTGATGAGTTGCACGGCTTTGACGCCGAAGCGGAGGCCGAGGATGCGATCGAGCGCGGTAGGCGCGCCGCCGCGTTGCAGATGTCCGAGCGTGCAGGCGCGGGTCTCTTTGCCAGTTAGTTTTTCCAGCGCCAGCGCCACGCGGTCGCCGATGCCGCCGAGCAGATCTTCGCCGAGGTCGCCCGCCTTTTTCTTTGTGACGATTTCGCCGCCAGTCCACAGGGCGCCTTCCGCAACGACGACGAGCGTGCAGTGCTTGTGCTGCGCCTCCCGCTGTTTGATGAAGTCGGCCACGTGTTCGAGCTTGAAAGGGATCTCCGGCAGCAAAATGACATCCGCGCCCCCTGCCATGCCGCCGTATAGCGCGATCCAGCCGGCGTGGCGGCCCATCACTTCGAGAACCATCACGCGCTTGTGGCTCTCACCCGTCGTGTGCAGTCGGTCCAGCGCATCGACCACGGTGCTGTAGGCAGAGTCAAAGCCGAAGGTCATCGCCGTGGCTTCGAGATCGTTGTCGATGGTCTTCGGCACGCCAATGACGTTGATGCCCTGGCGGTGCAACTGCAGTGCGGTGGTGAGGCTGCCATCCCCGCCGACCACGATGAGCGCGCCGATCTCCAAGTGACGCAGGGTGGTCTTCGCCTTCTCAATGATCTCCTCCGGCACCTCGGCAATGTCGCCCGCACCCTTCTTTGCCACGAAATGCCCTTTGTTGGTGCTGCCCAGAATGGTGCCGCCCAGCTTCATGATGCCGACGGTGCGCGACGGGTCGAGCACGGTGTAGTCACCGGGAGGCAGCAGCCCTTCGAATCCATCTCGGAAGCCGATCACTTCCCAGCCGAGCTTGTTGGCGGCGCCGACGACGCCATGAATAACTGCGTTAAGTCCGGGACAATCGCCGCCGCTGTTGAGAATGCCAATGCGCATGAGTGGGTGTGAATGGAGATGGAAAGGTGATCAGTAGTAAATGAGGAGCTGCCGCTGGTCGCTGACTGGCCTGCCGGCCTGAAGCCATCCGTCATAGGCAGACCAGCCCTGCTGCAGCAGGGTCCGTGCCTCGCCGAACGGATCAGCGGAGCCGAGGACGACAACGATGAGCCGGTGCCGGAAAATCACGCTGGCTCCGTCCGCCTGCTTGGAGACCGAGTTGGGCTTGTCAGCGGTGATTGCCACGCAACCGCCCGCCATGGGAGTGGTGCCTGCTTTGATGCCATCCACCCGGCTGGTGCCGAGAAGCTGGTTCGTATTCGTCAGCGTGCGCATGACGGTGCCTTCTGCGCGGCGGACCGTGATCTTTCGCGAGGACTGATTCGTGTAAAAATGAAACGGAGCACGGGATGTCGCATACGCGGCCAGCCGCGCGATATCCGCCGCGCACGACATGGGCACAGGCCGGCTGTTTTCGAATCCGTGGGGCGTCACGAAGCGTGTGTTCTTGCAGCCCTCGCGCGCTGCCAGTGCGTTCATCTGCTTCGCGAATTCCTCCAACGGATCGCCGCCAATGCCTTTTCGGGAGAGCAAATCGGCTCCCACTACGCTGGCAAGCGTGATGGGTGCGACGTTGTCCGATGTCATCATGGTGGCATACAGGAGATCCCGCAGAGCAATCTGATCGCCCGCGTGCAAATCCAGCGTCGCTTCGCCGGCGATGCGCTCGGCATACTCAGGCACCGTAGCCATCGCACCGAGGGATGCCTGCGCTGCCTCCGCCCAGTCCAGCACCACCATCGTTGTGACAATCTTCGCGAGTCCGCCGACCGGGCGTTTGCGATTGGCGTCCGCGGCCACGTGCACCTTCTTGTTTGCCTGATCGACCACAATTACAGACGACTGCGCGTGCAGCGGCGACGGTGCGCAAAGCGTGCCGCATGACACGATGAGAACTAGAAGACGGAGCATGGCTGGCTTCATGGAGGGGCCGAGAATAGCCGTCATGCATCGTGCGGCAAGATGCTTTCCCTGAATCCACTCGTGCGATCGCGAAAACAGAATTGGCAAGGCATGCCCGCACGTGCTCTCGGAACGGTTGGCGCCAGATTTCGCCACCAACACCGACCTTCCATGACTGCGCAGCAACTCACCCTCGATCTCGTCCGACGCTACTATGCCGCCTTCAACGCCGGTGACCGTGAAGCTTTTCTGGCGCTGCTGACGGATGACGTGCTGCACGATATCAATCAGGGCGGCTCCGAGCGCGGGCGCGATGCATTCCGCGCCTTTCTATCTCGCATGGATCGTTGTTACTCAGAGCAGGCCGAGGAACTGGTCGTGTTTGTCGATGAATCGGGCACCCGCGCTGCAGCGGAGTTCTATATTCGCGGGCAGTATCTGCACACGGACGAAGGACTGCCGCCCGCGCGCGGACAGACCTACCGGCTGCGCGTGGGGGCCTTCTTCGATGTGCGCGATGGCCGCGTGGCACGGGTGACGAATTACTACAACCTCGCGGACTGGATGGCACAGGTCCAGAGCAGCCCGGAAGCCTGAGCTTTGCGGTTGCAGCGGCGCGCATTGCCGGAATGAATGGTCGTAACCCCATGAGTTCCGCTGCCACGCCAGTTTTTGATCCCTCCGCGCTCGGACAGGAGGTGCCCATGGCGCGCGTGAACACGGCTCTGCGTGAGCTTTGGGGTGATGATCCGGCAAAGGCCCGCGCGTCACTGATGAATTTCGTGATCTACAGCGAGGATCCCGAGCGCCTGGAGCGGAACACGGCCACGCTTGCCGCCCTCACCCGCGAGCATGCCTGCCGCGCGCTGCTCATCCTCAATATTCCTGATGCGCCGGATGCCGCCACACGCGCGTGGATCACGGCGCACTGCCAGCTTTATGACGGCAAACAGTCCGTATGCTGCGAACAGCTGTCCTTCGTGATCAGCGGTGGCAGTTCGAATCAGGTGCGCAGCACCGTCTTTGCGAACTTGGACTCTGATCTGCCTCTGATTCTCTGGTGGCAGGGCGATCTGAATGAGCGCCTCGACGATCGGTTCCTTTCCGAGATTGACGGGCTCATCATCGACAGCAGGGGCTTTCCCGATGCGGCCCGGTCGCTCCGGCACATCATTGATGTTCGGGACGGTCCGTCCTCGAATCTGGCTACGAGTGATCTGGCCTGGATGCGCAGTCATTTCATGCGCACCGCTCTCGCTGGAGAATGCCAGAGCCCGCATGTGCTGCACAACCTGGAGAACATGGATTCGCTGCGCATCACCTATGCTGCCGGGCATCGCACCAGTGCATTCATGCTGGCCGCGTGGATTGGTTTGCAGTTGCGGTGCCGTCTCGGGGCCGGCATGACCTTCCGCCGTGCGGCAGGGAAGGATATCCGCATCGCCTTTGTGGAAACGTCTGGCGGCTGCGCGTTGCAGGCGGTGGAGCTTTCCGGTGAGGGGCTCGCGGTGGCGGTGCGTCGTGCGCCGGAGTCCTGCTTCTCGCACGCGATCCTGGATCATCCCGAGCATCAGCACGATCACGTCCGGCCCGGCGATCCCGGTGACGATGCCAGCCTGATCGGAGAGCAGCTCAGCCGTCTTGGGGGCGAGACCCGTTACTTCGAAATGCTGCCTCTGCTGCTCGATATGCTCAAACAACCCGTTGAGCCACGCGGCTGAGCCGCTAGCATCGCGCCGCCGTGGCTTCCATCCTCAAGTCCCTCAGCCTGATCGCGGATCCCACCCGCGTGCGCATGTTGATGCTGCTTCGGGAGGAGGAACTCTCCGTCGCGGAACTCCAGGAGATTCTGGCGCTGCCGCAATCGAACATCTCGGCGCAGCTCGCCCGATTGAAGAGCGCCGGTCTGGTCAGGGACCGGCGTTCCGGAAAGAACAGGCTCTACAGCCTCACCGAACCTGCCGCGCGCGAGCGCGAAAACCATGCGCGTTTCCTTGGCATCCTCGAAGCCGCGGCCGGTGAAATCCGGGAGACCCGCAGGGATGCAACCGCTCTGCGCGTGGTGCGGAAAAAGCGCGCGAATGTAGCGCAGAATTACTTCGACACCCTCGCGGGCAAGTTTGGCCGGCACTACATTCCGGGCCGTTCGTGGAAGGCGCTTGCCGAGACGCTGCTCAAACTGATGCCGCCACTCGTCATCGCTGATCTGGGCGCGGGCGAGGGGACTCTGTCCCAGCTTCTGGCGCAGAGCGCGAAACGCGTGATCGCCGTGGACAACTCCGAAAAGATGATCGCCTACGCGGCCGATCTGGCAAAGAAGCACGGCTTTGACAACCTCGAGTTCCGGCTTGGCGATCTTGAATCACCGCCCGTGGATCCGGCCAGCGTGGATCTGGTGCTCTTCAGCCAGGCGCTGCACCACGCACACAACCCGGGCAAGGCGCTCGCCGCAGCCCGACGCATGCTCAAGCCCGGTGGTCGCGTGGTGGTGCTGGATTTGCTGAAACACAACTTTGACAAAGCGCGCGAACTCTATGCCGATGTGTGGCCCGGCTTCAGCGAGGTGGAGCTGATCGAGATGATGGAGGCCGCCGGCTTTGGCAAGGTCGAAACGAAGATCGTCCACCGCGAGACGCGCAGCCCTCACTTTCAAACGGTGCTCTGCATCGGCGAGCGGGCGTGATTTGCCTTTACTGCGCCTTGCGCCGCGCAGCCGTCGGCTCATCATGCACGGCGTCTCCCCCATGCTCTCCCTCACCATTCTCGGCAGCGGCAGTTCGGGCAATTGCTCGGTCGTGTCCACCCCGTGCACCACGCTGCTGGTGGACGCGGGCCTGAGCGCGAAGCAGATCACGCTGAGACTGGAGGCCAGCGGGTTCGATCCCGCCAAGCTGAACGGCATTCTGCTCACCCACGAGCACGGCGACCACACCGCCGGTCTGGAAGTGTTCACGAAGCGATGGAACGTGCCCGTGTTCGCGACTCCGCTCACCCAGGAGTGCCTTCTTCCAGACCTGCGTCACAAGCCGAAGTGGAAGCTCATGCAGACAGGTTCGCCATTCGAGATCAATGACTTGCGCATCGAGTGCTTTCCTGTGCCGCACGATGCCATCGATCCCGTGGGCTTTGTCATACAGGACGGCGTCTCCAAACTGGGCCTGCTGAGTGATGTGGGGTTCATTACCAATCTCATCCGCGACCGGCTGCAGGGCTCGCACACGCTCTTCATCGAGGCGAACTACGACACGCATCTGCTCGATGCGGATACGAAGCGACCCTGGTCCACGAAGCAGCGCATCAGTTCGCGGCACGGGCACTTGTCGAACGAGCAGGCCGCCGAACTCGTCACCGCGCTCGCGCACCACGATCTCCGCCAGGTAGTGCTCGGGCATCTCAGCGAAGACTGCAATGACCCTGAAAAAGCCTGCGAGTTCATCCGGGAAGCCCTGCGCGCCCATGCGTTGTCACACGTGGATGTCTGGTGCGCCGACCGGCGCCATCCCAGCCCGACACGTGCCGTGAATGGCGCGCTCTGCACCCTCGCTTGACGTTGCCGTTGCCCGCATCCGGGTGTATGAACGCGCGTTGGATGGAGCCATGATCAATCGACGCGACACCCTCAAACAACTGGCCGGAGCGGCGGGCTCCATCGCCACAGCCTCGTTCGCGCTGCCGGCTCAGCCCGTGGCATCGCGCATCATCGACACCCATACACACTTCTACGATCCCACGCGTCCGCAGGGAGTGCCGTGGCCGACCCAAGGCTCACCCCTGTATCGTCCTGTCTATCCAAAGGATTGGGCGGCGCTCTCCAATCCTCTGGGCATCCGCGAGACCATCGTCGTAGAAGCCAGCAAGTGGCTCGAAGACAACGACTGGCTGTTGAATCTCGCGGCCAGCGAGAAGGCCATCGTTGGTTGCGTCGGTCATCTCACACCCGGCGACGCTGGCTTTGAAAAAGACATCACCCGGCTCGCATCGAATCCGCTCTTCCGCGGCATCCGGGTAAGCGGTCAAGAATTGACCGGGAAGATTGCATCGCCCGAGTTTGTGGCGGGCTGCGAACTGCTCGCCGCTCATGATTTGTCGCTGGATGTAAACGGTTTCAAAGACCCGGCGCCCGTGGCGGCTCTTGCCGCCAAAGTGGCCAGGCTGCGGATTGTCATCGATCACTGCGGAGGTTGTGGCGACCCAAAGAAGCTGCGAGCCGAATGGAAGGCAGGCATGGCGGCCTGCGCGCAGGAGAAGGGCATATTCGTCAAAGTGTCCGCGCTCATGGAAATGGCGGATGCTGCGTATGGCAAAGCGCCCGCGCAGACCGGCTATTACCTGCCCGTGCTGGATTTTCTGTGGGACAACTTCGGCCCCGATCACCTCATGTATGCGAGCAACTGGCCGGTGTCCGACAAAGGAGGCAGCTACGCTGACGTCTTCGGAGTAGCCAGCGGCTATGTCTCGGCGAAAGGTCCGGATGCTGCCGAGAAGTTCTTCTGGAAGACATCGCTCGCCGCATACAAGTGGCGGGACAGGTAGCACCTGTTCGCGAACAGAACGGCCTGCTTCGCAGCGTAGGTTTGCGGTGATGAATCTTCGACTCGCTTGTTCGCTCGCCCTGATCAGTGCCTCCGTGTTTGCCCAGCAGGTCACGCTGCCGTTGCCACGCTTGCTTACGGTCATGCCGATGGGCGGACAGGCTGGCTCGACAGTGGACGTGTCCATCACTGGTGAGAACATCGAAGACGTGACCGAACTTCAGTTCTCCACGCCGAACATCTCGGCCAAGCTCGTTGCAGAGAACAAATTCAGCGTGACCATCGCTGCGGATGCGCCAGTGGGCGTGTATGATGCGCGGGTGATGTCGCGGCTGGGCGTGTCGTCGGCGCGCGCCTTCTCGGTGAACAAGCTGCCGGAGATCACGCGCACGAAGGCGAACAACTCTGCGGACGCGGCGATGCCGCTGGAGATGGGCGTGATTTGCAATGCCTTCGCAACGAAGCGCACGGTGGATTTCTATTCGTTCCAGGGAGCGAAAGGCAAACGCGTCGCCGTGGACTGCGCGGCTGTAGGCATCGACTCGCGACTCACGCCGGTCGTGGTGCTCGGCGATACGCAGGGGCATGACTTGCTCGTCAATCGCACGGGCGGTGTCATCGACTTCACACCGCCTGCCGATGGCACCTATCTGGTGAAGGTGAACGATCTCACCTTCGGCGGTGGCGAGCGCTACTTCTACCGCCTCGCCGTGCAGGAAGTGAAAGGCGGCGGTCCTGCGCCGCGCCAGCCTCAGACCCAAACCGTGAGCGCGATGTCCTGGCCGCCGGCTGATCTAACCGCCGCAGCGGCGATGCAGGAGAGAGAGCCGAACAACAAACCCGCCGAAGCGCAGAAGATCACTTTGCCATGCGACATCGCGGGCAGCTTTTATCCTGCCGCCGATGTGGATACCTACGAGTTCGCTGCGAAGAAGGGAGAGACCTGGTGGGTGGAAGTCGCGAGCGAGCGTCTCGGTCTCAACACCGACCCCTTCGTGCTCGTGCAGCAGGTCAAAGACGGCAAAGCCACCGACCTTGCAGAACTGTATGACATTGCGCCCCCGATGAAGACATCGAGCAACGGCTACTCGTATGATGGACCGGTTTACGATGCGGGTTCTCCAGACGTGAACGGCAAGTTTGAGGTCAAAGAAGACGGCATCTACCGGCTCGCGGTGCGTGATCTTTTCGGCGGCACCCGCAAGGACCCGAACAACATCTACCGCCTCATCGTGCGTCAGGCAGCGCCGGACTTCTCCCTTGCCGCATGGGCCGTGCACATGACACTGCGCAATGGAGATCGTTCCGCGCTCTCCAAGCCCATCGCTCTGCGCCAGGGCGACTCGCGGCTCTACGAAGTCGCCGTCATTCGTCGCGATGGCTTCGATGGCGAAATCGAAATCAGCATGGAGAACCTGCCGCCGGGCGTGAGTGCCGCCGGGCTGAAAATTGGCAAAGGCAAGCCTTACGGCCATCTCATCATCACGGCGGATGGCGACGCGAAGCGGGGCTTCTCGCTCGCCAGAATCGTTGGCAAAGCCACCATCAACGGCGCTCCGGTGACGCGCCTGTGCCGCATGGCCAGCACCGAGTGGCCGGTCAAAGACGCGCATGGGGAGATCCCGGCACCGCGTTTGGTGGCGGATGTGCCCGTGTCCGTAACAGAGTCCGAGCAGGCACCGGTTTCCATTACGGCCGGAAACAAAGTCTTGAATGCCAAGGCGGGAGAGACGCTGAAGATACCTCTCGCACTGACTTGGCGGAACGAGTTCAACGGCACTTCAATCAAGGTGCGTGCTTACAGTGATGGGATCACTGGCATCAAGGAGTTTGAAATTCCGCTCAAGGCCGCATCCCACGAAGTCGCCATCGATCTCGCCGCGCTGAAGGTCGCGCCGGGTGATTACACGATCGCCTTCCAAAGCCTTGGCATCTGCAAATACCGCTACAACGCCGCTGGCGTGCCCCTGGCGGAGGCCGAAGCAAAGAAGGCGGAGGTCGAACTCGCTGCCGCGGCTGCGGAGGCGAAGAAGATCGCCGGCACAGACGCCGAGGCTGCCAAGAAGGCTGCAGAAAGGCAAAAGGCGGCCGATGCCGTGATGGCGGGAGCGACCCGGCGCATGAAGGCGGTCACCGCCGCTGCCGCCCCGACGGACACCGTCGACATCATCATCTCACGCCCAGTCCGCATTTCGGTGAAGGCCGCACAGGTCGCCGACGCTGCAAAGAAGTAAAAGCCCGGTTCGTCAGCGGCTTGTCACCCCAAGTCGCAGCATCGGCAGCAGCGTATTCGCCTCGTGCTCGCCGTAGTTGAAGATGATGAAACCCTTCGTGTGATATTTGCGCGTGAGATTGATCTGATTGATCACGCGATCCGCCGTGAGCGACACGTTCGATGACGACGCACCAATGCCCGGCACGAGGCCGGCTTCGCCGGCGAGTTCGGTCTGGCGCTTCATCCAGCCCTCATAGGTGCCGTCGCTCTCTGTGTAGTCCATCGGGCAGACAAAGTCGAGGTAGCCACGCTCGCACCAGAGCTTCCAGTCCTGCATGACCCAGTGCCGATCCGTGTCCCAGTTGCGAAACACAGCCGCGGACACCTTCATTGTAGGCTTCAATCGGCGAACGTCCTCGCTCACCGTGCGCACCAGCGTGGTGATATTGTTCTGACACCACAGCTCCCATTCATCGCGGCGGGCGCCTTTCATCTGCACGTCCTTCGGCCACTTCATCACTGGCTTGCCCGTCGCCTTCTCGAAGCGCTCGCGACACGGCGGGCAGAAACAGTGATCCGCGCCGGGATAGCGGATGTAGTCAAAGTGGATGCCGTCGATGTCATACTTGCGCGCGACCTCCATCAAGGCGTCGTGCTCCAGCTTCACGTTCGCAGGATTCGACGGGCACAGCCACGGCTGCTCATCGCCGCTATAGGATTGTTGCAGGCGCTTCTCCGCTCGCAGCTTGTCAACGAAGTCTTTTGGCACCTCGCGGCCCAGATTCCAGTCCACCTTCCACACATGGCACTGGATGCCGTGCTTCTTGCACGCAGCCACGCACTCCGCGATCTGATCGCCCTTCGTGGCGACATCGGCGGAAACGGGCAGCACCTCGCTCTGATAAAACGCCGTGCCGCCCCACAGCATGTTTGGCATGATCGCGGTGAAGCCGCACTCCTTCAGTCGTGCGATGGCTTGATCCCATGTCATGCCTTTGACGCCGAACGCGCTGTGACACCAGAACGCGCGGAACTCGCCATCCTTCGCTGGCTGGGCGATGCAGAACGCCTCTCGCAACATCTGCTCGGCTTGCGCACAGGCGTCGGAGCCCTTCGTGGCTGGCAGCGTGTCGATGCTCGCGATCAGTTCCTTCGCCTTCGCCAGTCGCGACTTCACC
>WBZU01001212.1_pt1 | contig 19852 bp, 21 predicted proteins | sample 5204311 | NCBI WGS metagenome assembly WBZU01 (sample SAMN12344359, study PRJNA552823) | activated sludge metagenome | biome: Activated sludge suspended growth; feature: Nitrification reactor; material: Wastewater; isolation source: activated sludge from nitrification reactor of wastewater... | reverse complement strand
GATCCCGGCGTCGAAGCGGTCGAGGGCGTCGCCGCGGAAGCACCAGACCGAGGTGGCCCAGTTGCCGGCGTAGTACCGCATCGAGGCCAGGAACGAGACCTTGTCCGGGAACAGGTTGCCGACCACCACCGGCGCGACCACCAGCGCCAGCAGGGCGAGGACCGTCAGCGGGTGGGCGATGTCGCCGATCCCGAGGCCTGGGTGGCCGAGGAAGACGCTGACGATCCCCCAGATCATGAACACGTTCCACTCGAGCGGCACGCCCATCGGGAGGCTGGTGAGGATGTACAGGTGGAAGGCGATCATCGCCGCCGCCGCCACCTTGGTGACCGTGCCCCCGCCGCTGAGCACCAGCACCAGGGGAACCCCGAACTCCACCACGGTCCCCGCGTGGGCGAGGACGCCGGACAGGCGGCTGGGGCGGAGGTCGTCGGGGAAGTCCCGGTGGAGCCGACGCTTCATGCCGAAGAACCGCCACACCGGGCTGTTGCTGTTCATCGCCGCCACCACGAACGGGAAGTGGCGGTTGAGCTTGGAGGTGGCGGCGCCCCACCAGATGACCAGCAGCAGGAGCTTGGCGGCGATCAGCCGGTCGCCGCCCGAGAGCAGCCAGGCCGCGGCGATCGGCGCGTAGACCTCGGCGCGCGCCGCCAGGAAGATCGCCTTGTCCCGGAGGCCGATCAGCGCCAGGAAGACCAGCACCGCCACCACCTGGCCACGGGGCAGCTCCCCCCACACCGCCACGGCGAGCGAGACCACCAGGCCGGCGTAGAGGAAGACGTCCAGCAGCGTGCGGGTGTCGCCCGCGGTGCCCGGCACCCGAGAGGGCCACGGGGCGAGGCGGATGGTGCCGGGCCGCAGCCAGTAGAGGAAGGCGCCCATCGGGGGCACGAACCGCAGGTTGAGCGGACCGAACCCGCACCCCAACCCGAGCACCTCGAACAGCATCGTCCAGAGGGCGATCTTGAAGAACGCCTCCGGGCTGTTCCACCACGCGCCGGGGTGCAGCAGCCCGTCGAGGCCGGGGGTGCTGAGCACCAGGCCCACGCCGACCAGCGCGTAGAGCACGATCTTGAGCCCGTAGACGACGATCAGGACGTCGGGCGACCCGAACCCGAACTCGGCGAAGTGCCGGGCCATCGGGGCCATGCGCTCCTGGCGCGGGGCGCGGGCCCACCGCTCGTGGTCGACCTGCGGCAGGTTCGGCTGGATGAAGCCCAACGTCGTCCCCCTCGGCGGCGGCGAGCCGGACGCTACCCGGCTCGCACCACCGTGGTGCCCGGCAGGTCACCCGCCTCGCGCCACCGCTCCAGGTAGCCGACGTAGTGCATGAGGCTGCCCGGGTGGGCCACGTTGCGGGCCGAGGCCATCGTGCGCTCGGCCTCGCTGTTGTGGAAGCTCGGCGTGCAGGCCACCGAGTACCGGCCGAAGCCCTTGCCCACGCTCCAGAGCAGGTTCAGCCACTCGTCCTCGGCCTCCACGGTGGCCTCGATCGTGGCGATGCCGTCGTCGAGTGCCGTGCCGATGATCCACACGAGGTGGTCGGTCAGCTCGTCGAGGTAGTGGTGGAAGTTGAGGCCGAAGCCGGCCTGCACGAAGTGGCAGACGAGCAGGTTGGGGAACCCGTTGGTGAAGATGCCGTGGAGGGTGTGGGCCCCGTCGTGCCAGCGCTCGCCGAGGGTCACGCCGCCGCGCCCCACCGGGTCGAACCCGAGCCGGCTGACCAACCCGGTGGTGACCTCGAAGCCCGACGCGTAGACGAGCAGGTCGAGGGGGTACTCCACGCCGTCGACCACCGGCCCGGCCGCGGTGACCTTCTGGACGCCCTTGCCGTCGGTGTCGACGAGGTGGACGTTCGGGCGGTTGAACGACGGCAGGTACTCGTCGTGGTAGCAGATCCGCTTGCAGTGCTTGCCGTACCAGGGCTTGAGCTTCTCGGCGGTCTCGGGGTCCTCGACGATCTGGGCCACGCGGTCCCGGAGGCCTTGCATCACCTCGAAGTCGAGCCGCTCGAGCTCGGCGGCGGCCTCGGGCGTGTCGGCCTCCTGCTGGGTGTCGTGCCAGAGGAGCTGCGTGGCACCGTCGCCCACCAGGTTCTGCGCCGGCTTCCCGCCGGTGACCGCCTCGGTGAAGTTGGCCATCCGCTCGCGCTGCCAGCCGGGCGCCTGGGCCTTGAACCACTCGGGGTCGACCGCCTGGTTGGCCCGCACGCCCACCGGCGACGGCGTGCGCTGGAAGACGTAGACCTCCTTGGCCGCGGCGGCGAGCTGGGGCACGACCTGGATGGCGGTGGCGCCGGTGCCGATGACGCCGACCCGCTTGTCGGCCAGGCGATCCATCGGCTCGGTCGGGCTGCCGCCGGTGGTGGCGTAGTCCCAGCGGGCGGTGTGGAAGGCCCGGCCGGCGAAGTCGGTGATCCCGTCGATCGCCGGGAGCTTGGCCTTGTGCAGGATGCCGCCGGCGGTGACGAAGAAGCGGGTGACCAGTCGGTCGCCGCGGGTGGTGGTGACCGTCCACCGGCTCGCCTCGTCGTCCCAGACGGCGTCGGCCACCTCGGTCTGGAACAGGGCGTGGGGGTAGAGGTCGAACTGGCGGCCGATCCGCTGGCAGTGCTCGAAGATCTCCTGGGCCGGGGCGTAGCGCATCGTCGGGCAGTACCCGGTCTCCTCGAGGAGCGGCAGGTAGATCAGGGCCTCGACGTCGCACATGCAGCCCGGGTACCGGTTCCAGTACCAGGTGCCGCCGAAGTCGCCCGCCTTGTCGATGATCCTGAACCGCTCGATGCCCCGGTCCCGCAGCTTCTTGGCGATCAGCATGCCGGCGAAGCCACCGCCCACGATCACCACGTCGAGCTCCTCGACCACCGGCTCGCGGGTGAAGCCGGGCTCGACCCAGGGGTCGTGGTCGAACGCCTCGTACTCGTCGCTGAGCTGGTGGTATTGGGCCTGGCCGTCGGAGCGGAGGCGCTTGGCCCGCTCCTCCTGGTACCGCTCCCGGGCCTGCTCGACCGGATCGACCACGATCGCCTCCTGCGAATTACGTGACAGAGTGTTTCGTTATTCGCATCATGCCCCGACGGCGCCCTCGGCGTCCACCCCCCGCTGGTAGGTTCCGGGGTGACAGCCGCCACAGGCGGCGGTCGGACACACCTAGGACGGGAAGGAAATCCAATGAAGCGTGTACTCGCCATGTTCTTCGCGCTGTTCCTGCTGCTCGGCGCCTCCGCCTGCGGCAGCGACTCGAAGAGCGACTCGAGCTCGTCGGAGACCACCGAGGCGCCGTCCTCGGATGGCGGCTCGAGCTCCTCGAACGCCGACGTCAAGGCCTACTGCGACGCCGTGACCACCTTCGCCGAGAAGGCCAAGGACGCCATGAGCGACCCGAGCAAGCTCGCCGGCCTGACCGACGAGGCCAACGACCTCGCCAAGCAGGGCTCCGACCTCGCCAAGGCCAACCTCGATGAGGCCGACGCCCAGGCGGTGGCCGACTGCTCGAAGAAGGCCTCCGAGGCGCTCACCGGCGGCTGATCCACCCCAGCGCCGGCCGCCACCGCCGGCGCTCGCACCGTGCCCCGGGCTCCGGCCCGGGGCCCGGTCGCGTCAGACCGGCGGGGCGAGGTCCGCGATGCGGGGGAACGGGTGGGCGGCCTCCAGTTCGAAGCCGAGCTCGAGGAGGGTGCGCTCGTCGCCGCGGGCGGCCGAGAGGTGGATCGAGCCGGGGAGGCGGTCGCCGAAGGTGCCGTGGGGCAGGGCGAGGCCGGGGCCGCCGCCCACGTTGTTGAACGGCGTGAACGACACGTAGCTCGTGAGCTTGTCGAAGAGCTGCTCGAAGGGCTGGTCGGGCGCCTGCTCGCCGATGGGCGGGGCCGGGTGGGCCAGCACCGGGGAGAGCACGACGTCGACGCCGGTGAACACCTCGTCGTAGGTGGCCTGGGCCTTGCGCAGGGCGCGGATGGCGGTGACCGCCTTGTCGGGGCGGCGGGTGGTCAGCTTGGCCAGGCCCCTGGTGAACGGGTCGAGCTTCGACCGGTCGAAGTACTGGCGGTGCTCGGCCTTGTAGGCGGTCGACAACAGCACCGCGAACAATGCCCAGTAGGCCTTGAAGTGGTCGACGAAGGCGGCGTCGAGGGTGAGGCGGGTCGGCTCCACCTCGTGGCCGGCGGCGAAGGCGTCCGCCGCCGAGCGGACGACCGCCTCGACGTCGGCGTGGATGGGCCGGCCGAGCAGGTCCTCGGTGAGCACCCCGATCCGCAGGCGGCGGGCGGACGGGCCCTCCACCAACCCGATCGGCGGGAGGGTGGGCTCGCGCTTCCAGCGATCGGCGAAGCCGACGTGGCGGGCGGTGTCGCGCACCGAGCGGCTGACGACGCCCTCCGCCACGAGGTTGACCGGGAGCTGGCGGGCGCCGGGCTGGTCGAGCAGGCGGCGCCGGGTGGGCTTGAGCCCGACGAGGCCGTTGACCGCGGCGGGGATGCGGATCGAGCCGCCGCCGTCGTTGGCGTGGGCGATCGGCACCGCCCCCGACGCCACCAGCGCCGCCGACCCGCCGGAGGAGGCGCCGACCGACCGGGCGGTGTTCCAGGGGTTGCGGGTGGCGGGGCGGCCGACGAACTCGGTGCTGGCGGTGAGGCCGAACTCCGGCAGCGACGACTTGCCGAGCAGCAGGTAGCCCTGGGCCAGGAACTGGGCGGCGGGGCCGGCCGAGCGGGCGGCCGGGTGGGGCGTGAAGGCGGCCGAGCCGTGGCAGGTGGGCAGGCCCTCCACGTCGGTGTTGTCCTTGATGAAGGCGGGCACGCCGTCGAAGGGCGCCACGGTGGCGGCGGTGGTCGGGCGCCCGGCGGCGGCCGACGCCAGCGCCTGCTCGAACCGCTCGACCACCACGGCGTGGAGGTGGGGATCGACGCGCCGGACGCGGTCGATCGCCGCCTCGGCCACCTCGACGCGACCGACCGCGCCGGTGCGGATCGCCTCGGCCACGCCGGTGGCGTCGAGGTCGCCGAGGGCGTCGTCGCCGAAGGCGTGGACGGTGGTGGGGCACGGGGTGGCGTCGGTGCTCGGGGTGGCGTCGGTCATCGGGCCGGACCGTACGGACGGACGGCGCAGCGCGCCAACCCTGCCTAGCCCTCGTCGACCGCCGCGTAGCGCTCGAAGGTGGCCTCGACCTCGTCGGTCCAGAAGCGGCGCAGGCCCTCGGTCAGGCGGAAGCCCTCGCCCTCGGGGAGGAACGTGTCCGGGAGCCGATCGAGCTCCTTGGCCACCACGAAGAAGCGGCGGCCCGGCCCGGTCGCCTCGGACTCGACCACCAGCGCGTTGGGCAGCACCCCGTCGGCCGCGGCGGCGTGGGCGGCCACGTCGGAGAGCAGGCGCGGGAGCTGGAAGCCGGGGTCGCCCAGGGCGAGGCCGGTGGTGGCGGCGAGGTCGGCCCACAGGTCGGCCGGCGTGGTGGTCCGGCGCTCGGCGGCCAGGGCGGCCAGCCGGGCCAGCGCCGCGTCCCGCAGCCCGAGCCAGCGCACCAGCGGGTGGCCGAACACCGTGGCCTCCGCCACCGGCTTCGGCGCCCGCGACCCGGTGGACCGTGGACGGGACGACCCGCCGGAGGACCGGGTGCCGGCTCGAGCGACGGCCGCCTCCCGCTCGGCGGCGGCCAGCGCGTCCGCCTCGACCTTGCGGCGCTGGAGCTCGGCCACCATCGCCAGCCGCTCGGGCGAGTGCCGGGCCGCCTTCGCCTCGGCCAGGCGACGGGCCCGGCGGACGTCGGGCGGCTCGTAGGGCTCGGAGGGGGTCATCGCGGGTGCCTCGTTCGGGTGGAGCCTCGACCCTACGGCGTCCACCCGAACCCGCCGACGCACCCACCCATCCCGAACGTGTCTTCACCCGTGCCCGCCACGGCACGTGCGCAGACACGTTCGACCGGGTCGTGGCTCAGTTCGTCGACGTGGCGGCCGATGGAGGTCGACGTCGCGCTCCCGTGCGCGGCCCGCTCGCCCGTTCCCGCCGGAGTTCCACCGTGCCTCCCCGTCCGACCGACCTGTTCGCGCCTGCCGCGCCGATCACCACGGCGCCGCTACCGCGGCGCGACTCGGCCCGTGACGATGCCCCGGCGCCCTCGACCGTCGGCGACGACGACGGCCGGACCCTGGCGCTGGTCCTGGCCGAGGAGGCGGCGGCCGATCCCGCGTTCGCCGGCTGGTTGGCCGGCGGCGCCCGCTCGGTCGGCGACGTGATCGCCCGCCTCCGCCGGGACGATCCGGCTGCCGATGCCGTGGTGCGGAGCCGGCGCTGGTGGCGAGCCCTGCTCGTCGAGGACCTGGCCGTCGAGGAACTCCCGGCTCCACCGCGGTAGACACCGGGCCGTGGCCCACGACGAGTTCGACGACCTGGCGGCGGCGCTCGACCCGGCGATGGTGGTGGTCACCGTGGCCGCCGACGACGAGCGGGCCGGCTGCCTGGTGGGGTTCCACGCCCAGGCGAGCATCGACCCGCCCCGGTACGCGGTCTGGATCTCCCGGGCCAACCACACCTTCGGCGTCGCCCGACGCGCCACCCACCTCGCCGTGCACCTGCTGGGCGCCGACGACGTCGACCTGGCCCGTCGGTTCGGGACCACCACCGGCGACGAGGTCGACAAGTTCGCCGAGCTCGCCTGGACCGCCGGGCCCGACGGCGTGCCGCTGCTCGACGCCCTCCCCCACCGGTTCGTGCTGCGCCGCACCGCCCTGTTCGACGACGGCGTCGACGACCACGTCGCCTTCCTGGGCGAGCCCGTCGACGCCGACGGCACCGGCCCGGCGCACCCCCTGCGCCTCGCCGCGGTCGACGACCTGACTCCCGGCCACCCCTCCTGATCGAGCGGGTCCACCGCCGCCGACGCCGCCTCGGCCGCTCCCGGCGATCGGCCTCAGGCCGTGTAGCGCTCGACGAGGACCGAGTCGACCTCGAGGCGCGGCACGGTGGTCCTGGCGTCGACGGTGCAGGCGGAGCTCGAACGGTCGCAGGCCTGGGTCTCGAGCTGCATCGAGAGGCGCATCGGCTCGGCCGGGACGGCGGCGCCGGTGACCCGCCCCCACCCGGCGCCGTCGAGGGTCCAGGTGATCAGCCCCGGCGTCCACGTGAGGACGACGGTGTGCCAGGCGTCGAAGGTCCCGGCGGTGACCACCCGCTCGCGGTGGAGGGTCCCGGCGCCGTCGGCCCAGTGGACGAAGCCCTCGATCTGGCGGCGGTCGGCGTCCCAGCCCTCGGCGATGTCGATCTCGGGCGGCCACGAGTCGTCCTGGGGCCAGAGCAGGAGGTGGTAGCTGGCGATCGTGCTGGGCGTCGCCCGGAAGCGGATCGTCCAGCGCCCGTAGGTCTGCGGATCGCCGGTGTCGGCCAGGCCGCCCACCTGCCAGAAGCCCGGCCGGGAGGCGATCGGCACGGCGTCGAGGACGAGCGCGCCATCGGCCACCCGCACCCGAGCCGCAGTCCACGTGGCGTACGGATCGCTGCTCGGGGTCCCGAGGTAGGTGGTCCACCGCGACGCCAGCGCGGTGCCGGTGAAGTCGTCCCGGAACCGGGTCTCGAACGCCGTCGGCTGGCACCCGCCGAGGGCGGCGACCGCCAGCGCACCCGCCGCCGCCACCGCCCTCGGCCCGCCCACTAGGGCACGCCCACGGCGATGGTGGCGACGTAGCCGTCGGTCACGTTGCCGGTGACCGTGGGCGTCTCGAAGGTGACGCCGTCGCTGAACACGTTGTCCTTGGCCAGGGTGATCGAGTTCAGGTTGGTGACGCTCGCGCTGTACCCGGAGGTGGCGTACACCTCGCGGCAGGTGGCCTCGGGCAGGGCGAGCTGGGAGGTGGCCACCTTGTTGGAGACGCTGGTGGCGGCGGTGAGGCTCGGGTAGACCTCGAAGTGCACGTGGGGCCACCGGCCGGAGTAGCAGCCCGGGAAGATCGTGGTGAAGGTGGCCACGCCCGAGGCGTCGGTGGCCTGCACGCCCCGCAGGTAGTTCTGGTTGGTGATCCCGCTCGAGTAGAGCGAGTAGCCGCCCTCCCGGGTGCAGTGCCAGGCGTAGACGGCGGCGCCGACGAGGTTCGAGCAGGACGCCGACACGTCCCGCACGATGAAGCGCAGCGTCAGGGGGATGCCCGCCGCGGTGCCCGACATCGTGCCGAAGCTCGAGCGGATGTCGCTGCGGACGACCCCCGAGGTGGTGAGCACGTTCGGGCCGTTGGAGCCGTCGCCCGGGTAGGGCCCGGCGGTCTCCTCCGGGACGACGGAGCAGCCGCCGCCGCTGACGGTGCCGACCGCCGGATCGCAGGCGGCCAGGGCCACCGCGGCCAGGGCGCCGCCGCCGAGCATCCCGAGGGCGCGGCGCCGGGTCAGGTGGCGGTCGACAAGCGGCAGGGCGGCGGCCCGCTCCCGCAGGACGCCGAGGTCGTAGAGGAGGCCCCGGTCGTGGGGCTCGTCGTGGTCGTGGTCGTGGGCGCTCATGGGTTCTCCGGTTCCGGGATGGGGGACGTGGCGGGGAGCGAGGGCGAGGACCGGGGGGCCGAGCCGCCACCGGTGGGCGCGGAGCCGCCGCCGGCCGAGGGACCCGCGCCGGTCGAGCCGGTCGAGGGGCCCGAGCCGCCACCGGCGTGGGCTGCGTCGTCGGGCGACCCGGTGCCGCCCGGTGCGGGGGCGGTCGTCGAGGTCGGCGCCGATGCCGGCGGGGGGTCGGTCGGCGGGGCGACGCCGCCGGTCCCCCCGCCGGCCGGTGCGGGGCCGGCGTCCGCAGGCGTCGACCCCGATGGGGCGCCGGCGGTCGACGCGATGGCGGGGATCGCGCCGGCGGCCGGCACCTCGGTGCCCGCCCCGGTCGACGACGGGTCGACGGGCGGGACGGACGAGGACGAGGACGAGGCCGGGTGGACGGTGCCGGCGCCGGCCGGGGTGGCGCCGGGCGACGCGCCAGCTCCCGCCGGCGCCGACCCGTCCCCCACCGAGGTCCCGACGGGGACCGGCGAGGCCGAGGGGTCGGTGGGCTCCGAGGTGCTCCCGGCGGCCGCCGGGTCGTCGGACGCATCGACCACCGCGGAGGCCGGAGCCGGCCCGCCGCTCCCCTGCGGCGATGGCACGTCGAGGCCCACGACGTCGGCCGCCTCCGCCACCGCCCGCTGCACCGGGCGGGGCAGGACATCGGCTGCCGCGGCCACGCCGGTGGCGGAGACCAGCACGGCGGCGGTCATCGCCGCGGTGCGGATCGACACCACCTTGGCCAGGCCCGACCGGCGGGCCGATCCCGGCCGAGCTGCTCGGACCGCGGCCAGGTGGGTGGCCATCGAGGACAGCTCGGCTTCCTGGGCCGGCGCCGCGAGCCGGCGGAGCAGCACGAGGGTGGGCGAGGCGGCGACCGACGGCCCGTCCTCGGCGAGCCCGTCGACCACCGCGGCCGGATCGGCCAGCGCGTCGAGCACGCGGTCGAGGTCGTCGACGGAGAGGAGGCGCAGCGGCCGGGGCTCGTCCATGGCACCCCCTGCATCGATCGGGCCGGCCATCGCGTTACGCCTTCGCCTGGATCGTGCCGTCGCCGTGGTCGAGCCGCTCGGCGAGGCGGGCCACCGCACGGTGCTGGAGGACCCGCACGGCCCCCGGGCTCCGACCGGTCAACCGGCCCACCTCCACCGCCGAGAGCCCGCCCACCACCCGCAGGAGGACGACCTCGGCCCACTCCGCCGGCAGGTGGTCGACCAGCAATGCCACCGCGTCGCGGGCGCTCAGGTCGTCGACCGCCACCACCGCCGGGTCGACCCTGGCCGCCGTCGGGCGAGCCGCCAGCACCTCGGTCGGCGCCGGATCGGTGCGCCGCCGGGCCCGTCGTCGGCGCAGGTCGATCGCGCGGCGGCGGGCGATGGTGAAGGCGAGGCGGCGCACGCCCGCCACGCCTCCGGTCACCGAGCCGAACCGGCCGACGAGCGCCACCCAGGTCTCGCTGGCCAGGTCCTCGGCCTCGTCCGGCACGAGATGGGCCAGGTAACGGCACAGGCGCGGGTGGAGGTCGCGGTAGAGGGCGACCAGCGCGTCCTCGTCGCCACCGGCGGCCGCCGCCACCAGGGCGTCGCCGTCGTCGGCGGAACGGTCGTCGGGTGCCTCGGCCGGTTCGCCCACGGCTGCCATCCCCCTCCCATCGCACGACCGGGCGGCGGCGTTACCGCCCGGGATGGGGCGACGATGACCGGCGGTCCTGGCCGGGCCCGGGTAAACGCCTGGGAGTTCGCTCAGAACGGGTCAGGCGTCGCCGAGGCGGTCGAGCAGCCGGGCCCGATCGACGATGGCGTCGGAGGTCACCACGCCTCGCAGCCGGCCGCCGCCGTCGACCACCGGGAGGTGGTCCACCTCGGCGTCGGCCATGGCCCGGATCGCCTCGCCCATCGTGGCGTCGGGGCCGAGGTGGGGCAGGTCGGTCCGGGCGATCTCGGCCACCGCCACCTCGTGCCATCGCTCGCGGTCGACGCCGAGGAGGTCGTCGAGCAGCACGAGCCCCCGGTAGGCACCGTCGGCATCGACCAGCGGCACCGCCCGGCGCCGGGCGAGGGCGACGTGCTCGGTGAAGAACGCCGCCAACGTGTCGGCGGGATCGGCCACCGCCGGGTCGTTGGCCAACACGGTGGTCACCGGCAGGTCGGCCCGGTCCTCGAGGTGGCCACGGGAGCGCCGCTGCTGGTACGCCGAGACCGACGAGTCGGCCATCACCAGCGACGCCACGGTGGCGGCGATCAGCCCGGGGACCACGAAGCCGGGGCGACCGGTGGCCTCGGCCACGAACATCACCGCGGCCAGCGGCACCCGGTAGCCGGCGCCGAGGAACGCGGCCACGCCCACCAGGACATAGAGCGACTGGTTGTCGGCGTGGAACATCCCGGCCAGCAGGCGGCCGGTCAGCGCGCCCTGGACCACGAGGGGGACGAACAGGCCGGCCACGCCGCCGCCCCCGATCGTGGTGGCCGTCGACACCATCCGCACGGTGGCGAGGAGGGCGACGATCCAGAGCCCGCGGGACGGGTCGAGGGCGAACCGCACCGACTCGTAGCCGGGCCCGAGCGACAGCGTGCGCTCGTCGAACCAGTGCCGCGAGGCGAGGGCCAGGCCGCCCGACACGAGCGCGGCCGCCGCCACCCGGGGCACCACCGGGGTCCGCGCCGCCAACGCCTTGGCCGCGGCCACGATCGCCGCGTACACCCGCGCCCCCAGGCCGCAGGCCAGCCCGATCACGAGGGCCACGCCGAGGTCGCGCAGGTCCACCGACGGGTCGCCGACCACCGGGAGCAGGACCTCGGTGCCGTGGACGGCGACGAACGCGCTGTAGCCGGTGGCGGCGCCGACCAGGGCCGGCAGCAGGCTGTGGCGGGCCAGGTCGTCCTGGAACGGCACCTCGAGGGCGAACACCGCGCCGGTGGCCGGGGCCTTGAAGATGGCGGCCACGCCGGCGGCGGCGCCGGCCACCAGCGCAGCCCGGCGGTCGACGCCTCGCAACACCCGCCGGAGGCGATCGAACCCGAACGCCCCCACCACCGCGCCGATGTAGATCGCCGGCCCCTCGAGCCCGCCGGCGCCACCGAAGCCCAACGTGGCCACCGAGCCGGCGGCGCGGGCCGGCGCCGGCCGCAGGTCGAGCGGGAGCTCGGGGTTGGTCATCGCCTTGACGTACTCGTCGGCGGTCGACGGACTGGCGCCGCCGCCCAGCCAGCGCAGGACCACCGCGGTAAGCGCCAGGCCCGCGCCGGGGACGAGCACCACCACCACGGCCGGCGCGGTCCGCAACCGTCCGAGCAGCACGTCGACCACGAGGCTCTCGAGCCCGGCCACCGCCAACCCGGTGATGGCGCCGATGATCCCGGCCAGCACGACGACGTCTCGCGACCGGGAGACGAGGGAGCGCAGCTCGTCGGAGGTCGCCCCGAGGAGCCGCCGAGGCGCCGCCCGCTGCGCCCAGCTCGCGTCGCCGCTCACGACCGCATCCGACCCGCCGCTCCTATCGGAGCTGGAGGATCGGCTTGACCGGGGTGCCGTTGCTCCAGCGCCCCATGTCGAAGGTGGGCGTGGCGTCGCCGGCCAGGAGCTGGTCGAGGGCGGCCCAGTAGTAGCGCCAGTCGGCCGTGTCCTCCTCGGCGTCGCCGCCGAGGGCGTTCATCATCCAGTCGGGGACGATGCCCTGGCTCTGGATGGCGGCCATGTGGTCGGCCTGGATCGCCGGGCTCTGGGTGGCGTCACCCCGGAGCTCGTAGACCCCCTTGGTGGTGACTCCGGTGAGCGCGTCGTACAGGGCGAGGGACTCGGCGGGGGCGGCGATCGTGTCCTGGTCGCCGGTCAGGATCACCGTGGGCGCGGTGGTGGCGCCGGCCAGGCTCGCCCACGGGATGGGGGTGACGGTGACCGGCACGAAGTCTGGGATGCCGGCGCCCGACGACGTCGACGGGTTGGCCAGCAGGATCCCGGCGGGGGCGATGCCGCCTCGGGCCGCCCAGGTGGCGGCGACCAGGCCGCCGAGGGAGTGGCCGAACAGGAACACCTGCGACCGGTCCGCCTTGGCGCCGAGCGCGTCGATCGCCTGGGTGGTCGACGCGATCGCCCGGGCCTGCATCGCGTTCTGGTCGGTGTCGTTCAGGATCGAGAACCCGCCCTTGCTGTAGGCGGGGAACACGACGATGTAGCCCTGCCGGTTCAGGTGGTCGATCAGCCCGCCGTAGATGTCGGGCGCCAGCAGCTGGAAGCCGTGCAGGACCACCACCACCGGCGCCGAGGTGCCGCCCTTCAGGACGTTCGGCACGAACGTGTACACGCGGGTCCCGTCGGTCCCGCTGCCCACGTCGGTGGTGGTCACGCTGGTGGGGATGTCGGCGGCGGCCGACCCCGGCCCGCTGGTGGGCCGCGACGGCTGGCAGGCGACCAGCACGGCCACCGACACGACCACGGTGGCGATGGCGACACGACGACGCACGAATGGTCCTTCCCCGGAACGAGTCGGCCCATCCTAGGGCCCGGAGGACCACGGGCTCCGATCCGCCACGCCCCGCCGGCCGCGCCTTCGCGTCAGGTTCCGCACCGGTTGCGGTTCGTGAACGGAGGCTGACCGTTCACGGCTCGGACACGGCCGCTTGACCCCTCGTCCTTACCTTGCCCGACGACCGATCAGGCGCACGCCTCCGCGGCGTGCCGGACAAGGAGCACCCATGACCCGAGCGACCCTCGCCCCCCGATCCGAACGGCACCGGCCATGAGGGGCAAGCGACTGATCGTCGGCGCCGCCGCCACCGTCGGGGCGACCGCCCTCGGCCTGCTGGCCTTCGGTGGCACCGCCAGCGCCCAGGAGGCCGACCCCACCGCGGTGGAGGTGCTCGGCACCCAGGTCAACCTCTTGTGGGTGATCATCGGCGCCGTCCTGGTGATCTTCATGCAGGCCGGCTTCGCCCTCGTCGAGACCGGCTTCTGCCGGGCCAAGCACGCCTCCCACGTGGTCAGCACGAACTTCGCCATCTTCGGCATCGGGTTCGTGGCCTTCTTCCTCGTCGGCTTCCCGCTGGCCTTCGGCGGTTACGCCGCCCCGGCGATCGGCTTCGTCGAGCCGGTGGGCAAGGAGCTGATCGGCTCCGGCAACTGGAAGTTCCTCTTCGGCGGCGGCTGGGCCGGCTCCGGCAAGGCCTTCTACACCGCCGGCGGCATGGGCTTCTTCCTCTACATGGTCGCCTTCATGGACACCGTGGCCACCATCCCCACCGGGGCGATGGCCGAGCGGTGGAAGTGGAACGCCTTCGTGGGCTGGGGCTTCTTCTGCGGCGCCATCTACTACCCGATCTTCGCCGCCTGGACCTGGGGCGGCGGCTGGATCAGCCAGCTCGGCAACTCGATGGACCTCGGCGTCGGCTACGCCGACTTCGCCGGATCCGGCGTGGTCCACGCCGTGGGCGGCGTGGCCGGCCTGGCCGGGGCGATGGTCCTCGGCCCCCGCATCGGCAAATACAACAAGGACGGCTCGCCCAACACGATCCCCGGCCACCACATCCCGATGGCGATGCTGGGCACGTTCATCCTGCTGTTCGGCTGGTTCGGCTTCAACGCCGCCTCCACGCTCGCGGTCACCGACATCCGCTTCGCCGTGGTCGCCACCAACACCGCCATCGCCGGCGCCTTCGGCGCCGTGGCGGCGATGTTCTACATGCAGAAGACCACCGGCAAGCCCGACCCCGGGATGATGGTCAACGGCATGCTGGCCGGCCTCGTGGCCATCACCGCCCCGTGCGCCTTCGTGCAACCGTGGGCGGCGGCGGTCATCGGCATCATCGCCGGCGTGCTGATCCCGGTGGCGGCCGGCTTCATCGAGCGTCGGGGCATCGACGACCCGGTCGGCGCCGTGGCGGTCCACGGCGTGGGCGGCACCTTCGGCGTCCTCGCCGTGGGCATCTTCTCCGACGGCCAGTACGGCGCCGGCTGGAACGGCACCACCACCACCGAGCACGGCGTCACCGGCTTCCTCTACGGCGGCGACGGGCCCAAGCAGTTCGTGGCCCAGCTGATCGGCGCCGTGGTGATCTGGACGGTGATCTTCGGCCTCGCCTACGCCTTCTTCAAGATCCAGAACAAGGTCATGAAGGGTGGTATCCGGCCGCCGGCGGAGATGGAGATCGCCGGCATGGACCTGCCCGAGATGGGCGCCCTCGCCTACCCGGAGTTCCACCTCCACGAGGGCGAGGTCAGCGGCACCGGTGGCGGCTCGCCCACCGAGGGGGAGTACGTCACCGTCGATCGGTGAACCCGGGCGGGGCGACCCCGCCGCACCAAGCGCTCCCACCGGTGGCGCCACCGGGCCCGAAGGGGTCCCGGTGGCGCCACCGCCGCGTCCGCCGTCGCGCGTCCACCCCGACCCACCCGGCCCGACCCGCTCGACCGGCCACGGAACCCACCCGCCCACGCCCGGCATCCGTGCCGGACCGGGCGGGCCGTTCAGGTTCCGGTCAGAGAGACGACCAAGAACGAAACAGTGCGGTCGCTCGGACGACATCGGCCGTCCGTACCGTCCCACCCGTGCCCGCCGGCCCGCCCGTCCTCTCGCTCGTGGCCGCCCCGGCGCCGGGCGCGCCCGAGCCCGAGATCGCCGGCGCGCTGCCCGAGCCGCTGGTCCGCCTGGCCGCCGCGCTGCTGGTCGACCCCGGTGCGCTGGTCAGCGAGCGGCGCCTCTCCCTCGCCGCCGGGCCGGCCGCGGACCTCGACCTCCACCTGGCCCACCTCGCCGACGCCATGGCCCGGCGGGGCTGGGACCTCGTGCGCCTCCCCGGCGGCGCCGTCCTCGCGGCCGCGGACCGATGACGGTGGCCGCGCCCCGCCGATCGGCTCGGCCCGTGTCGACCGACCGTGCTCCTCGCCGCGGGTCGATCCGGGCCCGCCGGCTCGGCTGGCTGGCCGCCCCCGTCCTGAGCCTCGGGCTGCTGGCGGTCATCGCGGCGCCGTCGGCCTGCGACGCCGCCCAGTCGGTGGTGGTCCTCGGCTCCATCGCCCCGCCCACCGCCGCCTCGGGCGCCCCGGTCGGCGCCGCCACCGCGGCCGCCTCGGGCCACCGGACCGATCAGGCGATCGTCGAGCGGTCCCGGGCGGCGGCCCCGGCCATCAACGCCGCCCACGCCGGCCGGGTCCTCTCGGTCGGCCGCCACGCCTCCGCCCGCCTCCGCCTCGCCCCCGTGGGGTCGCGGGCCACCCCCGTGCGGGCCGGCCCCGCCGCCATCAGCGCGCCCCTCGCCTCCCCCACCACCGCCGGTCCGACCGGCGCACCGGCGTCGGCCGCCGATCCCCGCGGCCCTCCTGCGTTCCGGTCCACCTGACCGCCGGCCGATCGGTCGGCGGCTGCCGACCAGCGCGCTCGCCGAGCGCGCCGACCGACCGGAGGATCTCCATGACCGACCTCGCCACGGCGCCCACCGCGGCCGCCGACGCCGCCCTCACCTGGATCGAGCTCCACGGCATCGCCGTCGAGCGCCACCACCACACCGCCTACGACCTCGACCGGGTCGACCCCGACCGTCCCGTGCTCCACCTGCTCGAGCCCGGCGTCCGCGCCCCCGACCGCTGGGGCGAGCTCGAGGACTGGGTCCGCCTGCCCGCCGACCCCCACGAGCTCTACGACCGCGCCGACCGCCTCCTGCGCCGGGCCGAGGCCCGCAACGCCGCCCGCATGGAGGTCGACGCCGACGACATCTTCCGGGTCGGCCCCCACCTCGTCACCCTCAGCCCGATGGAGGCCCAGATCGTCCGCCTCCTCCTCGCCGAGGAGCGCCGGGTGGTGGCGCGCGAGCGCATCGAGGACGAGCTGTGGGGATCGGACGGACCGCCCGACCACCGCGCCCTCGACAACCGGGTCAAGCGGGTCCGCAACCGCCTCGCCGGCCTCCCCGTCCGCATCCACACGGTGCGGGCCAAGGGCTACGTCCTCGAGCCGCTGGCCGCCTGACCCCTGCCACCCGACCACGGGCCACCCACCGCCGAACCTCGTACGCGATCGTCCCTCCGAGGTCCGGTTCCGTACGCGGTTCGCCTCGGAGTGGGCGAGATCGGCGGGCTCAGAGCTCGTCGACGTCGCCGAGGTGGTCGACCACGGCGCCGTCGCGGTCCCACTCCCCCCGGCGGTGGGCCGAGCGCCCGACCAGATGGGCCGACACCGGCGCGGTCAGGAACTGGAGCAGCACGGTGAGGCCGAGCAGCGGGACGATCCGGGCGTCGCCCATCCGCAGGGCGGCCCCGGCGGCCACCAGCAGCAGACCGAGGGTCGAGGGCTTGGTGGCCACGTGCATGCGCACGAACAGGTCCCGGAACCGCACCTGGCCGATGCCGCCCAGGGCCCCCAGGGCGGCGCCGGCGAGGATCAGCAGCCCGGCCAGCACGTTCATCGCCGCCGCCCTTCCACGTAGCGGGCGAACACGCAGGTCCCGAGGAACCCGACCACTGACACGACCACCCCGAGCATGACGAAGGTGGTGCGCCGGGTGGCGGCGCCCCAGGCGGTGACCGCGGTGACCACGACGGTCAGCAGGGCGTCGAGGGACACCACCCGGTCCGACAGGTTCGGGCCGATCACCAGCCGGGCGACGAAGCCGGCGCCGCCGACGGCGAGCAGGGCGAGGGCGACGGCGACGGCGACGGCGATCACGGTTCCCCCTGGGCGACCGGCGTGGACAGGACGTGGGCGAGGTCCTCGTCGGTGCCGAAGGCGCGCACGACGCGCCGTTCGAGGTCATCGACGTCGGCTCGCACCGAGGCGAGGTCCTCGTAGGAGAGGACGTGGACGAACAGCACCGCCGGGCGGCCCCGGGCTTCGACGGTGAGGGTGCCGGGCGTGAGGGTGATCAGGTTGGCGATCACCGTGGCCAGGCGCCCGGACCGGGTGCGCAGCGCACAGGCCACGATCCCGGGCCGGATCTGGGTCCGCGAGGCGGGCATCACCACCTCGCGGGCCACCGCCACGTTGGAGACCACCAGCGCCCACAGGAACCAGCCCACCAGCGACAGCGCCGGCAGCACCCGGACCTTCAGCGGGTCGTCGCGCTCGGGCGCGGGCGGGAAGGCCCACACCACCCCGGCGGCCACCAGCGCGCCGGTGCCCACGTTGGCGACGGTCACCTGGCCCCACAGCAGGAGCCACATCACCACCAGCCAGGACCCGAGCAAGAGGCGGGCGCTCCAGGTGGTCGACCTCATCCGAGCACCGCCCGCACGTAGGCCGTCGGGTCGAGCAGGTCGTGGCCGGCGCGGGTGGCCAGCCCGTAGAGCGGCCCGGCGAAGACGGCGAGGGCGAGCGAGCCGGCCACGACCGCAGCGGTGGCGGCCAGCATCCCGCCAGTGGCGCCGAGCCGGCCGGTGGTGGAGGCCGGGTCGGGCTCGACGGCCAGCTCGGGGGTCCCCCAGAACACGCCGCCCCAGATCTTGGTCATCGAGAACAGCGTGAGGACCCCGACCCCGGTGGCCACGCCCATCGGCACCCACCACCGGTGGTCGGCGGCGGCCTGCACCACCGCCAGCTTGGCCACGAACCCGGAGAACGGCGGGATGCCGGCCAGCGAGAGGGCCGGCAGCAGGAACAGCCACCCCACCACGGGGAACCGCCGGGCCAGGCCCCCCACCCGGCTCAGCCGGGAGGACCCGGCGCCGTGGTCGACGATCCCCGCCACCAGCAGCAGCGAGCTCTTCAGCACGACCTGGTTGACCAGGTACACGATCGAGGCGGCCAGGCCGGCCACCGTGTACAGGGCCAGGCCGAGGATCATGTACCCGATCTGGCTGACGATGTGGAAGCTGAGGATGCGCTTCATGTCGTGCTGGGCCACCGCACCGAGCACGCCCACCACCATCGTCAGGCCGGCCACGGTGGCGATCAGCGCCGGGCGACGATCGCCCGCCGGCACGAACAGCGTCTGGGTCCGCAGCAGGCAGTAGACGCCGACCTTGGTGAGCAGCCCGGCGAACACCGCGGTCACCGCCGTCGGGGCGGTCGGGTAGCTGTCGGGCAACCAGAAGTAGAGCGGGAAGATGGCCGCCTTGATCCCGAACACCACGAACAGCAGCAGCACCAGGGCACCCCGCAGACCACCGGGCAGCGCCGGGATCTTGGTGGCGAGGTCGGCCATGTTGACCGTGCCGGTCGAGGCGTAGACGAGGGCGAGGGCCACCACGAACAGCGTCGACGCCACCAGGTTGATGACCACGTAGGTCATGCCGGTCTGCACCTGGTCCTCGCGCCCGCCGAGGGTGATCAGGATGTAGCTGGCGGTCAGCATCATCTCGAAGGCGACGAACAGGTTGAACAGGTCGCCGGTGAGGAACGAGAGGCTGACCCCCGCGGCCAGCACCAGGTAGACGGGGTGGAAGACCGGCTGGTCCTGGTCGGTGCCGGGCTGGGCGATGGCGAACACGAGCACGGCGAGCAGGACCGGCGTGGCCACCAGCACCAGCAGGGCGCTCAGCCGGTCGGCCACCAGCGCGATGCCCACCGGCGCGTGCCAGCCGCCCATCGACGCCGCCACCGGGCCGTGGCGGTCCACGTGGACGAGCAGCGCCACCGACACCGCGCTCGACGTCGCCAGCACCACCACCCCGATCGCCCGCTGGACCGCCCGGCGTCGCGCCGCGGCCATCGAGGCGCCGGCGCCGAGCAGCGGCAGCACCACCGGGAGGGCCAGGAGGGTCCTCACCGGTCGCTGCTCCCGTCGGTGCCGGCCGACGCACTGGCCGCCAGGTCGTCGACCTCCTCGTCGGTGACCGTCGCCGCCTCCCGGGCGATGCGGCGGTCCTCGAGGTCGTCCTCCACGAGGTCGTCGCCGGTGAGCTGCCAGCTCCGGTGGGCCAGGGCGAGCAGGAACGCCGAGACGCCGAAGGAGATCACGATGGCGGTGAGGGCGAGGGCCTGGGGCATCGGATCGGCGATGCGCGAGTCGCCCGTCGCCCCGGTGAAGGCCGGCACGCCGCGGGTCCGCCCGGCCAGCAGCAGCAGGAGGTTGGCGCCATGGCCGATCAGGCCGAGGCCGACGATCAGGCGGCTGAGCCGGCGCTGGAGCAGCAGCCAGGTGCCCAGCGCGAACAGCAGCGCCGTGCAGGCGGCGAGGACGAGGCTCATCGCTCACCGCCGCGGACCTGGCGGCCGAGGGTGGGCAGGCGCTCGCCGAAGGCGACCAGCACGATCAGCGCCATGCCGACCACCACGAGGGCGACCCCGGTGTCGAAGATCAGCGCCCCGGTCACGTGGAGGTCGCCCAGCACGCCGACGTGGCGGTCGAGGTGGGGGTACTCGAGGGTCGCCCGCCCGAACAGCGACGGCACCAGCGCCGAGCCGGTGGCGAGGATCAGCCCGGCGCCGA
>WBZU01001211.1_pt1 | contig 19865 bp, 16 predicted proteins | sample 5204311 | NCBI WGS metagenome assembly WBZU01 (sample SAMN12344359, study PRJNA552823) | activated sludge metagenome | biome: Activated sludge suspended growth; feature: Nitrification reactor; material: Wastewater; isolation source: activated sludge from nitrification reactor of wastewater... | reverse complement strand
AATGCCATGGGCATCCCCGGCGTGCTCAGCGAGGTGACGTTCGAGCGGGAGTACCCCGCCGGAATGACCGCGGCACCCATCGTCGGCTTCCTCAGTGACAGCGGCCAGGTGTCCGGGGGGATGGAATACCTCATGCGTGACAAGCTGGCCGGGACCCCTGGCAAGGAGGTCTACGAGCAGGCTCGCGACGGCAAGGCGATCCCGTGGGCACAGCAACTCTCCCAACCCGCTGTCGACGGTCGGGACGTCCGGTTGACCATCGACGCCGACGTCCAGTGGTTCGCCCAGAACGCCATCGCCAACCTCGTCCAGCGCACGGGTGCCAAGTCCGGCTATGTCGTGGTCATGGAGGCCAAGACCGGCAAACTGCGGGCCGTCGCGCCCTACCCGAGTTTCGATCCGACCGACCTGGAAAACACCCGGTCCTCGGCGTTGGGCAACAAGGCCTTCGAGGAGGTCTATGAACCGGGGTCCACGGCCAAGGTCATCACCATCTCGGCTGCCCTGGAGGAGAAGCTCATCACTCCGTCGACCGGGGTCATCGTGCCCAACCGGATCAAGCGCTCGGACACGACCTTCCGGGACTCGCACGACCACAAGACCCTTGAGCTCACCGTGGCCGGGGTCCTGGCCAAGTCGAGCAACATCGGCACGATCCTCGCGACCGAGGCCATGCCAGCGACGACCCTGGAGAAGTACCACCGGGCCTACGGGCTGGGAAGCACGTCCGGCACCGGCTTCCCCGGAGAGTCGGCCGGCCTGCTGCCCGCCGCTGCCGCTCAGTCCGGCTCGCAGCGTTATACGACGATGTTCGGCCAGGGCCTGTCCGTGACGGCCATCCAGGCGGCCGGCGTGTTCCAGACCATCGCCAACGGTGGGGTGCGGGTGCCGCCGACCCTCGTCGAGGGCTCGACCGCGGCCGACGGGTCGTTCGAGGCCACGCCGGCGCCGGACGGCATACGAGTCGTCTCGCAGGAGACCGCAACCGCGGTGAGCCAGATGCTTGAGGAGGTCGTGAGCCCCGGCGGCACGGCGCCGCACGTGGCCATCCCCGGCTACCGGATCGCCGGCAAGACCGGCACCGCCAACCGGGCCGAGGGAGGCGGCTACAGCGGTTACACGACCTCGTTCATCGGGTTCGCTCCGGCCGAGAACCCCGAGTTTGTCGTCGCCGTGACGCTGCAGAAGCCGACCTCCGGCAGCCCGAGCGGTGGCAGCCAGTGCGGGCCGATCTTCAAGGACGTCATGACCTACGTGCTGCAGGCCTACCAGGTGCCCCCGACCGGTGAGAAGGGTGCGGAGATCCCGTTGACCCCTTCCGCACCGCTGGTCCCAGGCGCACCCGGGGTCATCAGCGATCGCAAGACCACCGGTTAGCCTGTCGGCGTGCGTTCTCCCCGGCCTCGCTCAACCCCGCCGGTCCCGCTTGACCATGTGGTCGAGTTGGCCTCGGCCCGGGTCGTCTCCGGGTCCGCTGCCGCCGTCTCGGTCCGGGGAGTGAGCCTCGACTCACGCTCGATCGCCCCCGGCGACCTGTATGCCGCCCTCCCGGGCGCCCACGCGCACGGCGCCCAATTCGCCTCCGCCGCAACGGCGGCTGGGGCTGTCGCCGTTCTCACCGACGAGGCCGGCGCGGTGCAGCTCGCTGCGGCTGCTTCGTCCAGCGCCGTCGAGGTCCCCGTCCTCGTCGTCAGCGACCCGCGGGCCGTCCTCGGTGACGTTGCCGCTCTCGTCTACGCTCACGCAGCGTCGGCGCTGCGGATGATCGGCATCACCGGCACCAACGGCAAGACGACGTCGGCATACCTCGTCGAATCAGCGCTGCGCGCACTGGGCGCTCGCACCGGACTCATCGGCACGGTGGAGACACGCATCGGCGACGAGCGACTGGCCTCGGTCCGCACCACCCCGGAGGCCCCCGACCTGCACGCGATCCTTGCGGTCATGCACGAGCGGGGGACCGACTCGGTCGTCATGGAGGTCTCCAGCCACGCCCTGGCTCAACACCGGGTCGACGGGGTGCGCTATGACGTGGCGCTGTTCACCAACCTCTCTCAGGACCATCTGGACTTCCACGCCGACATGGCCGACTACTTCGAGGCCAAGGCGGGGCTGTTCACACCAGTGCGGGCCCGCCAGGGGGTCGTCTGCGTCGACGACGACTGGGGGGTCACGCTCGCCCAGCGGGGCGGCATACCTCTGGTCACCGTCTCGTCTCGACGCGAGGCCGACTGGACGCTCACCGCGGGCGATGACCCCCAGGTCGACCTGCTCGGCCCTGGCGGGCAGCGGCTGAGCGTCCCGTGTCACCTTCCCGGCACCTTCAACCGGGTCAACACCGCGATGGCTGCCGTCGCCCTCCTGAGCCTCGGGTATGCCGTCGCCGACGTTGAGCGGGCCATGGCGCTGGAACCGGTGGTCCCGGGCCGGATGGAGCGGGTGTCCGTCGGCGGCGCCGACCATCCGCGCTGCGTCGTGGACTACGCCCATACTCCCGACGCGGTCGACGTGGCCCTGGGGGCGTTGCGGCCCAGCACCCCAGGGCTGCTCGTCGCCGTCTTGGGGGCCGGGGGAGACCGCGACCGCAGCAAGCGCCGCGCGATGGGTGCCGCCGCTGCGAAGTGGGCCGACGTCATCTACGTCACCGACGACAACCCCCGCTCCGAGGACCCCGCGTCGATCCGCGACGAAGTGCTCGCGGGCGCCCGCGACGGGGTGCCCTGGCACGCCGACCTGGCTCCCGACCCGCAACGACGCCCCGGCCAGGTCCAGCGGATCACATCAGCCGAGGGACGAGCCGCTCACATCGCCGCAGCCGTGGCGCAAGCCCGGCAGGTCCCCGGCTCCACCGTCGCCGTCCTCGGCAAGGGTCATGAGACCGGCCAAGACATCGGCGGGGTGGTGCACCCCTTCGACGACCGCGCCGCGCTTGCAGCCGCCCTCCGTGGTGAGCCCTACCGCCCGGAGGACGACCGATGATCCCGCGCACCCTTGCGCACCTTGCCCGCGCGACGGGAGCCCGGCTGCTGGATGCCGCGGGAGCTCCGGCTGCCCTGGACTCGGAGGCGGCGGCCGTCGTCGTCGACGGCCCCGTCGTCACGGACTCGCGCGAGTGCCGGCCTGGCAGCCTCTATGTGGCCCGCATCGGCGAGCACGCCGACGGACATGCCTTCATCGACGCGGCCGTCCAGTCGGGTGCGGTCGCAGCGCTCACCTCCCGGCCGATCGTCGGCGTTCCGCACCTGGTCGTCGACGACGTCCAGACCGCCTTCGGGGCGCTGGCTCGGGCCGTGCTCGACGCGGCCCCCCACGTCACCGTCATCGGGATCACCGGCTCGTCCGGCAAGACCTCGACCAAGGACCTGCTCGCCCAGGTGCTCGCGACCGCCGGCGAGACCGTGGCGCCAGTGGGCTCCTTCAACGGCGAGATCGGTGTGCCGCTCACCGTCTGCCGGGTCACCCCGACCACGCGGTTCCTCGTCGCCGAGATGGGGGCCCGGGGGATCGGCCACATCGCCTATCTCACCCGGATCGCACCCCCTCAGATCGGCGTCGTGCTCAACGTCGGGTCCGCCCACGTCGGGGAGTTCGGCGGCCGCGACAACATCGCCCGAGCCAAGGCTGAGTTGGTCCAGGCATTGCCCGCCGACGGTGTGGCCGTCCTCAACGCTGACGACCCGGTGGTCGCGGCGATGGCGGCGCACACGCAGGCCCGGGTGGTCCGGGTCGGCGAGAGTCCCGACGCTGACGTGCGCGCCGAGGAGGTCATGCTCGACGCGAGCGGTCGACCGACCTTCGTCCTGGTCACCTCCGGGGGCAGCGCCAGGGTGATGCTGCGGCTGCACGGTCGCCACCACGTCGGGAACGCGCTCGCGGCTGCGGCGGTCGCGCTCGAATGTGGGCTGTCGTTGACCGACATCGGAACCGCCCTTGGGGAGGCCGGCCCGGTGAGCCGCTGGCGGATGGAGGTCACCGAGCGTCCGGACGGGGTGACCGTTGTCAACGACGCCTACAACGCCAACCCCGACTCGATGGGCGCGGCACTGAGCGCCTTGCACGCGATGGGGCAGCCCGAGGGCCGTCCCGAACGGCGCACGTGGGCGGTGCTCGGGGAGATGCTCGAGTTGGGGGCCGACGCCCAAGCCGAGCACGAGGGCGTGGGCGCGACCGTGGTCGCTCAGGACGTCGACCGGCTCGTTGTCGTCGGGCCCGGCGCCGCACCGATCGGAGACGGAGCCGTGGCGGCCGGTATGCCGCCCACCCACCTGTCGCGCGTGCCGGACACGGACACGGCATACGAGCTGCTGTCTGAGAATCTCCGCCCCGGTGACGTCGTGTTGGTCAAGTCGAGCAACGCGGCGGGGCTACGGTGGCTCGGGGACCGCGTCGCCGAGACGGTCACCGGGAGCGAGGTCGGGTCGTGAAGGGCGTATTGGTGGCCGCAGCCACCTCGCTCGTGCTCGCCCTGCTGGGCACTCCGTGGTTCATCAAGTGGCTGGTCAAGAAGCAATACGGCCAGTTCATCCGCGACGACGGACCCACCTCCCACCGGACCAAGCGCGGCACGCCCACCATGGGCGGCACGGTCATCGTCGGTGCCACCCTCGCGGCCTACTTCCTCTCCCACCTGGTCCTGGGCACCTGGCCGTCGGTGAGCGGACTGCTCGTGCTGTTCCTCATGACCGGGCTGGCGCTGGTGGGTTTCCTCGACGACTTCATCAAGATCTCGCGGCAACGCAGCCTCGGCTTGCGGACCAAGCAGAAACTGCTCGGGCAGGGCCTGGTCGGGGTCACCTTCGCGGTGCTCGCGCTGCAGTTCGAGAACGCTGGCTATCGCACCCCGGCCTCGACAGCGATCTCGTTCGTCCGCGACACGCAGTTCGACCTGGCCTTCGCCGGCCCGGCCATCGGCTTGGTCCTGTTCGTCCTGTGGGCCAACTTCATCATCACGGCGATGTCCAACGGGGCCAACCTCACCGACGGCCTCGACGGCCTGGCGACCGGTGCCTCGACGATGATCTTCGGCGCCTACCTGCTCATCGGGATCTGGACGAGCAACCAGAACTGTCAGACCAACCCGGGCCTGAAGTGCTACGAGGTCCGCGACAGCCTCGACCTGGCCATTGTCGCCGCGGCCGGCATGGGTGCCTGCTTCGGCTTCCTCTGGTGGAACGCATCCCCGGCCAAGATCTTCATGGGCGACACGGGCTCCCTCGGCCTCGGCGGCGCCATCGCGGGTCTGGCGATCACCACCCGCACCGAGTTCCTCTCGGTCATCCTCGCGGGCCTGTTCGTGCTCGAAACGCTCTCCGTGCTCATCCAGGTGAGCGTCTTCAAGACGACCCGCAAACGGTTCTTCCGGATGGCGCCCCTGCATCACCACTTCGAGATGCTCGGGTGGGAGCAGATCACTGTCGTCATCCGGTTCTGGATCATCGCCGGGCTGTTCGCCGCGCTCGGCCTGGGCATCTTCTACGCCGAATGGGTGGTGGGCTCGACATGACCGAGCTGGACGAGCTCTCGGGGGCGGCAGGCGACGGTTACGAGCCGCGCCCCGGGCTCACCCACCGCGACGCCGACTGGTCGGGTCTGCGGGTCCTTGTCGCCGGCCTGGGGATCAGTGGGTTCGCCGCCGCCGACGCGCTCTGGGAGCGCGGCGCCGTCGTCTCCGTCGTCGACGCCAGCCCTCCCGGCGCGTCGAAGGCGGTCGACGAGCGGGCCCAGATCCTTGCCGTCCTCGGCGTGGACGTCCGCCTCGGCCCGGACCACACGCAGGGTATGCCGTCCTCCCCGGCTCACGACCTCGTCGTTACCTCCCCGGGCTGGCGCCCCACCCACCCGGTGCTCGCTGATGCGGCCGCGCACGGCATACCCATCTGGGGGGAGGTGGAGCTCGCCTGGCGGATGCGCGCCCGAGAAGGTGCGGCTCCCTGGCTCACGGTGACCGGGACCAACGGCAAGACGACGACCGTCAACATGCTGGCGAGCATCCTTCGGGCGGCCGGGCTGCGGGCGACGAGCGCCGGCAACGTCGGCACCCCGTTGCTTGAGGCCGTCCTACATCCGCAGCCCTATGACGTGCTCGCGGTCGAGTTGTCCAGCTTCCAGCTGTATTGGCAGCGCTCGCTGTCCCCGGTCGCCTCGGCCTGCCTCAACGTCGCGGCCGACCACATCGACTGGCATGGGTCCTTCGAGGACTACTTGCTGGCCAAAGGGCGGGTGTTCCGCAACACCCATATCGCCTGCATCTACAACGTCGGCGACCCGCTCACCGAACAACTGGTCATCGACGCCGACGTCATTGACGGGTGTCGTGCCGTCGGCTTCACGCTGGGGGTGCCAGCGCCGTCGATGCTCGGGCTGGTCGATGACGTGCTCGCCGACCGGGCGTTCGTCGAAGCGCGGCACCACTCCGCCGCCGAGCTGGCCACCATCGCCGACGTACAGGGCGAGGCACCCTCGATCGCTCCGCATTACCTCGCCAACGCCCTGGCGGCCGCGGCCTTGGCCCGGGCCTACGGCGTGGGGCCGATCTCGGTCCGCGACGGGCTGCGGTCGTTCCGGCCCGACCCGCACCGGATCGCCGAGGTGGCCACTGTTGGGGGCGTGCGGTATGTCAACGACTCCAAGGCGACCAACCCGCACGCCGCGGAGGCCGCGTTGGCGTCCTTCGACTGTGTGGTCTGGGTCGCGGGCGGTCTGCTCAAGGGCGCGGACGTGGATGCGCTCGTCGAGAAGGTCGCCGGCAGGTTGCGCGGGGTTGTCCTCATTGGCGCCGACCGGGCTCAGATCGCGGATGCGCTCGCTCGACACGCCCCGGATGTCCCGGTCGTCGATGCCGGTGGGCCGGACACTGGGGGAATGCAGACGACGGGGGATGACGCCGACCTGATCATGGACCGGGTCGTGGCCCGCGCTGCCGACTTGTCGCGCCCAGGGGACGTCGTCCTGTTGGCACCTGCGGCCGCATCGATGGACATGTTCGTCAACTATGGACAGCGCGGTAGCGCGTTCGAGCGAGCCGTCGCGCGGCTGGCCCAGCGGTCGGGGCCCCAGCAGTGACGAGCACGATCGACCGTCCGGGGCGGGCACCGCGTTCGGTGGGTGCCGCGGACGGGGGCGCCCGATCCCGGGTCGCGGATGTCGGTGGGGCCGCCCAGCCGGGGTTGTCCTCGTCGCTGACGTCGCTGGCGCGCCGTTTCGACAGCCCGGTCACCTCGTATTACCTCATCGTCGGCACGACCACCGCGCTGCTGCTCATCGGTCTCGTGATGGTGTTGTCCGCCTCGATGGTGACCTCCTACAAGGACGATGGTTCGTCGTATGCCGTGTTCCTCAACCAGGCGCGGTTCGCGGGGATCGGTCTGGTGGGTGCGGTCATCGCGGCGCGTCTGTCGGTGGCCTGGTGGAAGCGGCTGGCCATCCCGTCCCTCGGGGTCGCCGTCCTGCTGCAAGCCCTGGTCTTCGTCCCGGGCCTCGGTCTGTCCAAGGGCGGCAACCGCAACTGGCTCAAGCTCACCTCGACCTTGTCGCTGCAGCCCTCCGAACTGACCAAGATCGGCCTGGTGCTCGTCGGGGCCCTCATCCTGGCCAACAAGCGCGCACTGCTCGGCCGGGTCTCGCACGCGATCGTTCCCTACCTGGTCCCGGTGGCCGCCGTGACGATCGGCTTGGTCCTCGCCGGCCACGACCTCGGCACCGCCTTGGTCCTCATCGCGATCGTCGGCGCCGTCATGTATGCCGCGGGCGTGCCTGGACGGCTGTTCGTGGCTGCTGTGGGCGCGGCCGCTGTCCTCGCGGCAGTCCTCGTGCTCACCAGCGCCAACCGGATGGATCGCATCACCAACTGGCTCTCCGGCTCGTGCACCGACCCCAACGGGGAATGCGGTCAGGCGGTCCACGGGCTTTATGCCCTCGCCGACGGTGGCTGGTGGGGGGTCGGGCTGGGGGCGAGCAAAGAGAAGTGGTCCTGGCTCCCCGAGGCGCACAACGACTTCATCTTCGCCATCATCGGCGAGGAGCTCGGGCTGCCTGGGACGTTCATCATCCTGGCGCTGTTCGCCGTCATTGCGACTGCGTGCTACCGGATCGTCAGCCGCTCGACCGACCAGTTCGTCCGGATCGCGGCCGCGGGCGCGATGGCCTGGATCCTCGGCCAAGCGATGATCAACATCGGCGCCGTCATCGGCCTCCTCCCCGTCATCGGGGTCCCGCTGCCGCTCGTCTCGGCGGGAGGCTCGGCCCTGGTGACGACCCTGCTGGCCATGGGGATGTTGGTGTCGTTCGCTCGCACCGAGCCTGGCGCTGCCGAGATCCTCGCGGCCCGGCCCGGGGTCATCAAACGGTCCTTGGCCGTCCTGCCCCGCCGCCGTCAGCGGTGACCCGACCGGAAGTCCCTTGACATGACCCCATCTTCAGGCGTGCCCGACGGCCCCGCAGCCACGACTCCCATGACGCCCATGACGCCCACAACTCCAACAACTCCGACAACTCCGACAACTCCCAGTTCTGTGCTCCTCGCAGGAGGAGGCACGACCGGGCACGTCGCCCCACTGTTGGCCACCGCCGACGCGCTGCGCCGACGGATCCCAGGCATCACTGTGACGGCCCTAGGCACGCAGTCCGGGCTGGAGGCCCGGATCGTGCCCGAGCGCGGCTACGACCTGCGTTTCGTTCCGCGAGTTCCGTTGCCCCGCAAGCCTGATGCCGCGCTCGTCCGGTTCCCTGGGGCCCTGCGTGCCGCGGTGGACGCCGCTGGCCAGGCCATCGACCAGACCGGCGCCCACGTCGTCGTCGGTTTCGGGGGCTATGTCTCCTCACCGGCCTACCTCGCGGCTCGGCGACGCGGCATACCGATCGTCGTCCACGAGGCCAACGCGCGACCGGGCTTCGCCAACCGACTGGGCGCCCGCCTGACCCGCCACGTCGCCACGACCTTCGCCTCCACCCGACTGCCACACGCCACCTGCCTGGGTATGCCGTTGCGTCAGGAGATCTCCGGGCTGGACCGTTCCGCGCTCCGTGCCGAGGCTAGGGGCGCCTTCGGGCTTGACCCGGACCGCACGACGCTGCTCGTCACCGGCGGTTCGCTCGGCGCGGCCAGGCTCAACCAGACGATGGCGGCGCGCAGCCGGGAGCTCACCGCGGCCGGCGTCCAGGTGCTCCACGCCACCGGGGCGGGCAAGGGGTTCGTCCCCGAGCGGGACCCGCAGGCGGCGCCTTACGTGGTGCTGGAGTATGTCGACCGGATGGACCTCGCGTATGCCGCCGCTGACGTCGTCGTCTGCCGCGCCGGCGCCGGGACGGTGTGCGAACTCACCGCAGTGGGTCTGCCCGCCGTCTACGTCCCGCTGCCGGTCGGCAACGGCGAGCAGCGGTTCAACGCGGCCGACGTCGTCGCAGCAGGAGGCGGCATTCTCGTCGAGGACGCGGCCCTCACCCCGGTCTGGGTCGAGGTCGTCCTGCTGCCGCTGCTCACCGACCTCGCCCGGATCGCCCGAATGGGCGCAGCCGCTGCCACGGTCGGTCGACGTGACGGCGACGAAGCATTGGTCGATCTCATCCTCGATGCGTTCGCGAGGCGTTGATGACGGTGCCTGTGGGGCTGCCACCGACCCGGTTCGACTACACCGCCCCCGCGGTAGCTGTTGCGGCGCTCGGCCCCGTCCACCTCATCGGCATCGGTGGGGCCGGTATGTCAGGGATCGCCAGGATGTTGCGCGACCGCGGGGTCCGCGTGACCGGCTCGGACTCGCGCGACTCGGCCGCCCTGCAGGCGCTGGCCGCCGAGGGCATCTCGGTCCAGGTCGGCCATGACGTCACGGCCGTGACCGCGGCCCACACGGCCGTCGTATCCTCGGCGATCCGCGAGGACAACCCCGAGCTGACGGCCGCTCGGGCCGCTGGGCTGCGAGTCTTGCACCGTTCTCAGGCCCTGGCCGCACTCGCCGCCGACTCCCGTTGCCGGATCGCCGTGGCGGGAGCCAACGGCAAGACGACCACCTCGTCGATGCTCGCTGCGGTGCTCACGGCAGCCGGATGGGACCCGTCGTATGCCGTCGGGGGAGACCCCGTGCAGCTGCCGGTCAACGCCCACCTCGGCCAGGGCGACACGTTCGTCATCGAGGCCGACGAGAGCGACGGATCGTTCGTCGGCTATCGCCCGCACGTCGCGCTGGTGACGAGCGTGCAGCCCGACCACCTGGACTTCTACGGGACGGCCGCGGCCGTGGAAGCGGGCTATCGGGCCTTCGTCCGGACCATCGAGCCGGGCGGGCTGCTCGTCGCCTGCGTCGATGACCCGGGCGCTCGACGGCTAGCCGACGCTGCTGCAGCGGCGGGCGTGCGGGTTGTCCGATATGGCACGAGCGACGATGCCGATGTGCGCTTGACCGACCTCGACCCGACCGGGCTGGGAGCCCGCGCGAGTGTCCACGTCGACGGGACGGCATACCCCTTGCGGTTGTCCGTGCCTGGGGAACACAACCTGTTCAATGCTGCCGGAGTGCTGGCGGCGGCGGTGAGCGCGCTCGCCTGGGACGAGCCAGCCCCGGCGCGCCGAAGCCCGGAACGGGTGACCCAATGGCTGGACCTCTTGTGGAGGTTTAGGGGGGTGCGGCGGCGTTTTGAGCGAGTAGGCGACGCCGGCGGCGTGACGATCGTCGATGACTACGCGCACAACCCGGCGAAGGTTCGGGCCGCCGTGGCGACCGGCCGTGGAGCGCTCCCTCACGGCGGTCGACTTGTCGTCGTCTTCCAGCCTCACCTCTACTCCCGCACGCGTGACTTCGCGGCCGAGTTCGGGGCGGCGCTCGCTCCAGCCGACCTCGTTGTCGTCACCGATGTGTATGCCGCCCGCGAAGACCCCATCCCGGGCGTCACCGGGGCGCTGGTTGCCGATGCGGTGCGGGCCGTGCGCCCGCAGACCGAGGTCAAGTTCGTGCCTGGGCCGGCCGATCTCGTTCCCACGGTGATCGGCGCGGTGCGCCCCGGGGACCTCGTCATCACCATCGGCGCTGGTGACATCACCGGCGTCGGACCAGCGTTGCTGGAGCGGCTCGCGCTTCCGGATGAGCGTGGTGGCCGGGTGGCCGACCCGACGGTGGAGGCGATCTGATGCCGACCTTGCGCACCTGGGTCGGTCGGGCCACCCAGAGCGGGCGGGCTGCTCTCGGTCGGGGCGATGCGCAGGTGCGCCGGACTCCGTCCGCTCGGGTGAGGTTCGAACAGCGGGCCGCGGCCGCCCGGCGGCGTCCGTGGCGAGTGTTTGCGATGGTCGCCGCAACCGTGGCCTTCGTGCTCGGGTTGAGTTGGGTGGTCTGGGCCAGCCCGCTGCTCGTCGTCGATGAGGTGCTCGTCAGCGGGGTCGATGGGGCTGATCGGGAGGCGGCGTTGCTGGCTGCCTCGGTCCCCGTCGGTGAGCCGTTGGCGCGGATCGACTCCGCGGCAATCGCCCAGCGAGTGGGCAGCCTTCCCGTGGTCAAACGGGCGGCGGTCACCCGGAGCTGGCCGCGCACCGTCGTCATCACCGTCACCCCTCGGGTGGGGCTGTTGGTGGTGCGCACCTCGTCGGGCACGCTGCAAGTGCTTGACGAGGATGGCGTCGCCTTCCGGGAGGTCGATCACGCCCCTGCGGGCCTGGCCATCGTCAACGGCACGGGCGACCAACCGGCGCCGGAAGGCATCCGGGCGGTCATCGAGGTCTTGCGGGTCTTGCCGTCCCAGCACCGGGTGGCCATCTCCGAGATCACCGTGACCAGCGCCAGCCTGGTGTCTTTCACCTTGGGTGAGGTCAAGGTCATCTGGGGCGGACGCGGCTCGGAGGACAAGAAGGTCAAGGTGCTTGCGACGTTGCTCACCACCAAGCCCAAGGTCATCGACGTCAGTGCCCCGGACACGCCGGTCACCCGCTGAACGAGGCCGCCCGTGCGGGTCCGGTGAGCGGCCCATCCATCGAGTTGACATCTGTCACGCCAGTCCCATCGGCCTCGTGCGCCACGTGAGTCACAGCGGCATACCGGAATCTTCACGGTAGGTCGAAGACACGCCGCGAAGGTCGTTGGAAACCCATGCCGTTGTGCCTACGGTCGGTGCGACAGAAGACTCAACTGAACACTTTATCTCGACTAGACGTTCAGGGTCGACAGCGGTTCTCCGGCGTGTCGGACGGGGTGTGACAGCACCCCGACCGCAGGCCGGGGTGCCGGGGTCGGGCCCGATCCGAGAACGAATCGCGCCGGAATGCAACGAAAGGCCACCACCGTGGGTGCAGCACCGCAGAACTACCTCGCCGTCATCAAAGTCGTCGGCATCGGTGGTGGTGGCGTCAACGCCATCAATCGGATGATCGACGTCGGTCTCAAAGGCGTGGAGTTCATCGCCATCAACACCGACGCCCAGGCGTTGCTGATGAGCGACGCCGACGTCAAGCTCGACGTGGGCCGCGAGCTCACCCGCGGTCTGGGCGCCGGCGCCGACCCCAACGTGGGTCGCAAGGCGGCCGAGGACCACGCCGAGGAGATCGAAGAGGTCCTGCGCGGGGCCGACATGGTCTTCGTCACGGCGGGCGAAGGCGGCGGCACCGGCACCGGTGGCGCCCCCGTGGTCGCCCGGATCGCCAAGTCACTTGGCGCCCTCACCATCGGCGTCGTCACCCGACCGTTCACCTTCGAGGGTCGGCGCCGGGCCAACCAGGCCGAGGCCGGCATCGGCGGGCTGCGCGAAGAGGTCGACACCCTCATCGTCATCCCCAACGACCGGCTGCTGTCGATCAGCGACCGCAACGTCTCGATGATGGACGCCTTCCGCAGCGCCGACCAGGTCCTGCTCTCGGGTGTCCAGGGCATCACCGACCTCATCACCACGCCCGGTCTGATCAACCTCGACTTCGCCGATGTCAAGTCGGTCATGCAGGGAGCCGGGTCCGCACTCATGGGCATCGGCTCGGCCCGCGGTGAGGATCGTGCCGTCCAGGCCGCCGAGCTCGCGATCTCCTCGCCGTTGCTCGAAGCGAGCATCGACGGCGCGCACGGCGTGCTGCTGTCGATCTCCGGCGGCTCGGACCTCGGGCTCTTCGAGATCAACGAGGCAGCGCGGCTGGTCCAGGAAGCGGCCCACCCCGAGGCCAACATCATCTTCGGGACGGTCATCGACGACGCCCTGGGCGACGAGGTCCGGGTCACCGTCATCGCCGCCGGGTTCGACGGTGGCAACCCGACGCCGCGCAGCGACGCGCGGGCACTGGGCCAGGTCCAGGGGGTCGCGGCACCTCGCCCGGCGGCGACCACGGGGCCAGCCGGGTCCGCCCCGTCCGGTGGCGGCGCGGCGGCATACCAGTCGGGCAGTTCCAGCGAGACCGCCCACGAGGGCGCCCCGTCGGTGCCCGCGGCTCCTGTCGTCGTGCCTCCGGTCCAGGTGCCCCCGCGGGCGTCGACCTTCGACGACGGCGACGACCTGGACGTCCCCGACTTCCTCAAGTAGCCCGCGGCCGGGTGTCCACGGCTGCGGCTAGCGTGGGGTCGTGTTCTTCACCCACGAGCGTCGCGACAGCATCCAGCTGGCCGTCACCGACCGATCCGGTGGGGTGAGCTCCGCGCCCTTCGACGGGCTCAACCTCGCCCGCCACGTCGGCGACGACCCCGACCACGTGTCGATCAACCGGGCCCGGCTCGCTGCCGAGCTCGAATTGCCTACTGACCGGCTGGTGTTCATGAACCAATGCCACGGTGCGCACGTCGAGGTGGTCGACGGACCGTGGCCGGCTGAGCCGCCCGAGTGCGACGCGGTCGTCACCACGGCCACCGATCTGGCCCTGGTCGTGCTTGTCGCCGACTGTGTGCCAGTGCTCCTGGCCGACCCGGCTGCAGGGGTCATCGCGGCCGTGCACGCCGGTCGACCCGGGCTGCTGGCCGGGATCGTGGGCGCGACGCTGGACGCCATGGCCGACCTCGGCGCTCGGGCCCCGGTTGCCCTGGTCGGCCCCTCCGTGTGCGCTCGCTGCTACGAAGTGCCCGAGGCGATGCGATCGGCAGCGATCGCCGTGGCGCCTGCCAGCGCAGCCGTCTCGTGGACCGGCACCCCTGCCATCGACGTCGCCGGGGGAGTGGTCGAACAGGTGGCGGCCCGCGGCGTGCCCGTGACCTGGGTGCCGGGGTGCACCCGCGAGGACGACCGGCTGTTCTCCTACCGACGCGCCCCCCGCACCGGCCGCTTCGCCGGGGTGATCCGTCGGTATGCCGCCGGAGTCGCCTCGCGCGCGGCAGGCGAGCACCCGGCATACCGGGCTTTGGACACTGGCGAGGCTGGGAGGTGAGGACATGACCGCAGGGGAGGGCGCATTCGGGGCGCGAGATGAGCGCAGAGCGGTGCTGGCTGCCAATCTGGCCGCGGTGGGTCAGCGGGTCACCCGGGCCTGCGAGGCGGCCGGCCGTGATCCCGCCGGGGTGACCGTCATCGTCGTGACGAAGTTCTTCCCGGCGGCGGACGTGCGCCGCCTGGCATCCCTCGGGGTCCATGACATGGGGGAGAGCCGCGACCAGGAGGCGTCGATCAAGTATGCCGACGTCCGCTCGGACACCCCCGGCATCCGGCTGCACTTCATCGGTCAGTTGCAGACCAACAAGGCACCGTCGGTGGCGAGCTACGCCGACATCGTGCACACGGTCGACCGGTTGAAACTGGCTCGGTCCTTGGACCGGGCCGCGACCCAGAGCGGTCGGCGGCTTCGGGTGCTCGTCCAACTCGACCTGGACAGCCACCCGGGTCTCGGGCCGGGCAACCCGGTTGGGTTGGCCGGTGGCGGGCCGATCCACCCGGAGCCGGGCCGAGGAGGCGCTGACCCGATGGTGCTTCCGGACCTGGTCGCGGCGATCCGGGACAGCACGTCGTTGGACCTTGGCGGGGTGATGGCGGTGGCGCCGCTGGGGGCCGACCCGGATCGCGCCTTCGGTCGGTTGGCCGAGCTCGCTGGGCAGGTCCGGGACATGGTCCCCGAGGCATCGTGGGTCTCCGCCGGGATGAGCGGCGACCTCGAGGCGGCAATCCGGCACGGCGCGACACACCTGCGTGTCGGGACGGCAATCCTCGGATCGCGCCCACCCCTTCGCTAACGTCAAGGCAGGCCCGTATGCCGCGAAGCCGCGGCAACCGCTGGCCGTGACGACATCGACACACAAAGGGGATCGGCCCATGGCTGGGGCACTTCGCAAGACGATGGTGTACCTCGGGCTCGCCGAGGAGGACGAGCGTTACGACTCCTACGACGACGCCTACGAGGATGACCGGGTTCCGGAGCGCTCGGCTGCCGTCACGCCGCTGCCCACTCGGCCTAGCCCCGTGTCCGCCGTGGTCCATGACCCCGAGCTTGGGTCGCTCACCCGGATCACGACGATCCACCCGCGGACCTACAACGAGGCCAAGGCGATCGGGGAGTCCTTCCGCGAGGGCACTCCGGTGATTATGAACCTCACCGAGATGGACGACGCGGACGCCAAGCGCCTTGTCGACTTCGCCGCGGGCCTTGTGTTCGGCCTGCACGGGTCCATCGAGCGGGTGACTGCGAAGGTGTTCCTGCTCTCGCCGGCTCACGTCGAGGTCACGGCCGAGGAGTCTCCGGCGATCCGGACCCCCCGCGGCCCGTTCAACCAGAGCTGACCCGGCGGCGCCGGCCGATGCGTCGGGGTGCCCGACCGACCGAGCAATAGGGCGATGACGACCGCTGGGTGCAGGTGTGTTCCCGGTTCACAGCCAGATCGGGGACGATAGGTCGATGCGCGGAGTCTGGCAGGTCATCTCGACGCTGTTGTTCGTCTTCTTTGTGTTCCTCATCGGCCGGTTGGTCCTGGATTGGGTGCGGGTGCTGGCCCGGTCCTGGCGCCCCCGAGGGATCGTCCTCGTGCTGGCCGAGGCCGTCTACAGCGTCACCGATCCGCCCCTTCGGGCGGTCCGCCGGGTCGTCCCGGCGTTGACCCTGGGCAACGTCCGCATCGACCTCGCGTTCATCATCCTGTTCCTGCTGACTTCCACCCTGATGAGCCTGCAACCGTTCTGACAGAGCCCAATTGGGGCATCTGACAGATCATGGGCTGGGACGCTGGACACTGGTTGGCTGATGTGGGTTGAGTGCCCGGTTGGGTCCACAGGACTCGATTCGATAACGTTGGCTCGATACTATCCACCGTCCGTCGAGGTGAACCATGGCGCTCACGCCCGAACAAGTGCTCAACAAGCACTTCCAGACGACCCAATTTCGTAAGGGGTACGACGAGCGCGACGTCGACGACTTCCTTGACGAGATCGTGGCCGAGATGCGTTCGCTGTTGGCTCAGCGTGACGACTACAAGCAACAGCTGGCCGACTGCCGGGCCGGGCGCGGGATGTCCGTGTCCGACGCCCCGACCATCGCGGCACCGCTGGTGGACACTCGGGCCGCCGAGGAGGTCGAGGCCCGGTTGGCCGAGGCGCAGGCGCAGTTGAGTCAGGCCCAGGCCGAGCACGCCCGCGTGACGGAGTCGATCAGCAGCGCTCGGGCCGAGTTCGACGGTCTGCAGTCCCGGCTCGACGGCTTGCGTGGCTCGCTCGCCGACGTCCAGGCCCAGGCCGACGGGGCGCCGCGCCTCGTCCAGGATGCTGAGGCCGCTGTGGCGGACGCTCAGCGTCGCGCCGAGGAGTTCGCTTCTCGGGCCGCCGAGGCCGAGAAGCACCTCTATGAGGTCGAGGCTCGGGTCACCGACGCCGAGGGCAAGGCCGAGGAAGCGGCCGCCCGGGTCCGGGAAGCCGAAGGTCGGGTTGCCGAGGCCCAGGCCCGTGCCGACCAGGCCGAACAGGCCGCACGTGCCGCCGCCGAGCGCGAGCAGCAGTCCCTCGCCCAGGCGCAGGCTGCCCAGGCCCAGGCCGCCCAGGCCCAGGCCGCCCAAGTTCAGCCGGAGGCCGCACCGGTGGCAGCCGCTGCCGGGCTCGCGGCCGTGGGCGGTGCCGGAAGCGCCGCCGGACTCATCGAGCTGGCGCAGCGTCTGCACGACGAACATGTCGCGCAGGGCGAGGCAAAGCGCGCCGAGTTGATCAACGCCGCCGAGGCCCGGCACGGTGAGTTGCTGGCGACCGGCCAGGCGCGGTTCGACGAGTTGGTCGGCAGCGGGCAGCGGCAGCACGACGACCTGTTGTCGACGGCGCGTAGCCGCCACGACGAGCTGATCTCCACCGCCCAGAACCGCCACGACGAGCTCATCGGCACGGCCCAGCGTCAGCATGACGAGCTGCTCGCCGAAGCGGCCACCCTCAAGGAGCAGATGCTGACCGAGGCTCGTGAGCGCTCCACCGGCATGGTCGCCGAGGCCCAGCAGAAGAAGGCCACCGTCCTGGAGGAGCTTGAGGGCCAGCGCACCTCGATGGAGCGCAAGATCGAAGACCTGCGGGCCTTCGAGCGCACCTATCGTTCGCAGTTGCGTTCCTACTTCGAGGACAAGCTGTCCGAGTTGGCCGGCACGGGGGTCGACGCAAACGCGTGATCCCGGCGCTTCGCCGTCGGCTGGCCCGTCGGTGAGGATGCCGCCCACCCCACCAGCGAGGGCCCGGACGACCTCCGGGCCCTCGCTGGCGTGTTGGCCTCCTCGCGGTTCCGGGCCCACAGAGGTCAACATCACGTAACGTCACGGCGCGTCACATCCCCGGAGGTGCCGTGGGGCCCGCTCGTGTCTTATCCTCAGCGCGTTCGCCCGTGCACTGAGCGGGCGACCGAACCCGGAAGGGGCCGGACGGCCATGGCTGCGACGAAGGGCAAGGGCGCCGCCGCTGCGGCCGGGCGAGCGACCGCGAGTGTCGCCAGAGCCGTCAAGGCGGCAGTGGGCGCGGCCGCAGCGGCGGGCAAGGATGCTCCCCTCAAGGCGGCTCCTGCCAAGACCACCCGAGCGCGGCAGGAAGCCCCAGCCAAGGCGGCTCCCGCCAAGGCGGGTCCTGCCAAGGCGGCTCCTGCCAAGGCGGCTCCTGCCAAGGCGGCTCCTGCCAAGGCGGCTCCTGCCAAGGCGGCTCCTGCCAAGGCGGCTCCTGCCAAGGCGGCTCCCGCCAAGGCGGCTCCCGCCAAGGCTCCTGCCAAGGTGGCTCCCGCCAAGACCGCCGCCGCCACGAAGGCCGCGCAGGCGAAGGCAGCTCCGGCCGAACCGGCACTGGGTATGCCTCCGGTTCGACCCGATGAAGAGCCGTGGACCCGGGCCGAACTGCTTGAGGTCCGCCGCGAGATCGAACGGGACATCGCCCGTGGCCTGGCCGACATCCGCACGGCCGAGGAAGATCTGCAAGGCCTCATCTGGGATGCCGGTGACGGCTCTGGCGATGACCAGGCCGACGCCGGCGCCAAGACCTATGAGCGGGAGCAAGAGATCTCTCTGGCCAACATCTCCCGAGACAAACTCGCCCAGAACCGCCATGCGCTCGAGCGCCTGGACAACGGCAGCTATGGCGTGTGCGAGTCCTGCGGTCTGCCGATCGGCAAGTTTCGACTCCAGGCCGCTCCACGTGCGACCCTATGCAGGTCATGCAAGGAGAAAACAGAGCGCGGCTGAGCGACTCAGCCCACCCAGCCCCGGTCACCCCTGCCTCGCCGCGGCTCATCCGGCTGTTCGTGGGGGTGGCCCTCGTGGTGTATGCCGTCGACCTAGGGACCAAAGCGTGGGCGCTCGCGGCCCTGACCGATGCTGCGCCGCGGGAGGTGCTGGGTGACTTCCTGCGGCTATACCTGGTCAGGAACCCCGGTGCGGCGTTCTCGCTCGGCACGGGCAGCACGTGGGTCCTCACCCTGCTCGCCGTGGCCGTCCTCGTGGTCCTCATCAGAGCCAGCCGGCGCCTCGGGAGCCTCGGCTGGACCTGGGCCTTCGGTCTGGTGCTCGGTGGCGCCCTCGGCAACCTCACCGACCGGCTGATCCGCGATCCGGGGTTTGGCCGAGGCCACGTTGTCGACTTCATCGACTACAACGGCTGGTTCGTCGGGAACGTCGCCGACATTGCCATCGTGGGTGCGGCCTTTCTCATCGGCCTGTTGGCGATCCGCGGCATCGGCATCGACGGGCGTCGCGACGGACAGTCTGAGGGGTTCAACCGTGCCACCGGGTCGGATTCGATCGGACCCGGGGAGGCGGGGGAGGGCGGCATACCTGCTGCGACGGACGGGACTGAGCGCGATGGGTGACTCGCGCACCTTGTTCGTCCCGGACGGGCTGGATGGTGAGCGAGTCGATGCAGCGATCGCCCGGTTGTTCGGGTTGTCCCGGACGCGCGCTGCCGAACTAGCCGCCGACGGGATGGTCACCCTCAACGAGAGGGTGAGCCCTAAGTCAGCCCGGGTCACCGCCGGTGACGTGCTGGAGGTCGTCCTTCCGGCGGTTGCAGCGAGCCGGTCCGTCGAGGTCATCGCCGAGCCCGTCCCGGGGATGACGATCGTCCACGACGACGACGATCTGGTCGTCGTCGACAAGCCGGTCGGAGTCGCAGCGCATCCGAGTGTCGGTTGGGTCGGGCCCAACGTCGTCTCCGGGCTTGCCGCGGCGGGCTATCGGATCGCGACATCCGGAGCCAGCGAACGTCAGGGGATCGTGAGCCGTCTGGACGTCGGCACCTCGGGGCTCATGGTCGTCGCCAAGAGTGAATACGCCTACAGCCGCCTCAAGAACGCCTTCAGGTCAAGACAGGTCGACAAGACCTATCACGCCCTCGTCCAGGGCCTTCCCGACCCGATGACGGGCACGGTGGAGGCGCCGATCGGGCGGCACCCGGCGCACGAGTTCAAGTTCGCGGTCATGGCGTCAGGGAAGCCCGCGGTGACCCACTACGAGGTCATCGAGGCATTCCACGGAGCTTCGTTGCTGGAGGTCAAGCTC
>WBZU01001210.1_pt1 | contig 19891 bp, 15 predicted proteins | sample 5204311 | NCBI WGS metagenome assembly WBZU01 (sample SAMN12344359, study PRJNA552823) | activated sludge metagenome | biome: Activated sludge suspended growth; feature: Nitrification reactor; material: Wastewater; isolation source: activated sludge from nitrification reactor of wastewater... | reverse complement strand
CTGGGAACTGATGCTCGTGCCGATGTTCCTGATGATCGGCGTATGGGGTGGTGTCGACCGCATCAAAGCGGCGGTGAAGTTTTTCCTGTACACGATGGCCGGCTCGGTCCTGATGCTCGCCGCCATGGTTTACTTGGTCTGGGCAAACCAGAAGCTCACCGGCGAGTTCACGTTCGACTTCCTCGCGTTGTCCCGTGTGGTGCTTGCTGGGCCGCCGCCGCACGCGTCCATGTGGCAGGTCATCTCCTCGCCACAGGGCCTGTGCTTCTTCGCGTTCTCGCTGGCGTTCTTCATCAAGGTGCCCATGTGGCCTTTGCACACATGGTTGCCGGACGCGCACGTGCAAGCTCCGACGGGTGGCTCGGTCATTCTGGCCGCGGTCATGCTGAAGCTCGGAACCTACGCGTACATGCGCTTCTCGATGGGGTTGTTCCCGGGACCGGCGTCGAGCCTCGCGGCGAACCTCGCCGGCGTCGCGATCCTCGGTGGCATCCTCTACGGCGCGCTCGTCGCGTGGAAGCAGAAGGACGTCAAACGCCTCGTCGCGTACTCGTCCGTCGCGCACTTGGGCTTCGTCATGTTGGGCCTCTTCAGCGCAACGCCGACGGGGGCTCAAGGTGCCGTGCTTCAAATGGTGAACCACGGCATGTCGACCGGTGCGTTGTTCCTCTTGGTCGGCGTGATTTACGACCGACGTCACACGCGTGAAGTCGACGAGTTCGGTGGACTTGCGAAGGTCATGCCGGTGTACGCGACGGTGTTCCTCATCGTCACGTTCGCTTCGGTCGGTGTACCCGGGACAAACGGCTTCATCGGCGAGTTCCTCGTCATCATGGGCACGTACCTCTCCGAACGACTTGGCACCTTCGCCGGCATTCACACCATCGGAGCATCGGCGGGCGTCATTCTCGCCGCGGTCTACATGCTCTCGGTCGTGCAGAAGATGTTCTTCGGACCGCTCAAGAATCCGAAGAACAAGAACCTGCCCGACATGACGGTACGCGAGACTTTGGCGGTGGCACCGTTCGTCGTGATGATCTTCGTGATCGGGTTTTTCCCGTCGATCTTCACCGAGCGCATGAAGGAAGCCGTGCAGCTTCATCACAACCAGTTCAAGGTCGTCTCAGGGCAAGCTGTGGCTCTCGCTCACCCCACGGACGCGCAGTTGCTGCGTGAGGACACGTTCTCACCTGCATTCATGAAGGGCGCTCCAAAGAAGCCGTCGGCCGAAAACAAAGACGGCGCGCAAGCGGCAAACGCTCCCGCCGGTGAAGGGAAGGTGGCGCAATGAAACCCGAGATGTTCCTCGGCTTGTCGCCGCTGCTCGTCGTCAGCTTGGGCGGCGTGCTGTTGATGCTCGCCGAAGCCTTTGGCAAACGGCACTACGACCAACACGACGATCGTTCGTCCGGACCGTCCGGTGAACTTTCGATCATCACGGCCATCACGCTCTTCGCCGGAGCCGTGTTTGCCGCCGCGATTTGGTTCGTTGGGCCGGACAAACTCGAAGGCGTTTCGTCCCTCGCGCCTTGGCTCATCATCGACCGATTCACGTTGTTCTTCTCGTTCGTGCTCTGCTTGGGCGGTGCGCTCGCCGCGCTGCTTGCGGGCGGGTACATGCCGGAACATCGCATCGACCGAGGTGAGTTCTATCCGCTCGTCATCTTCTCGACCGTGGGCGCGATGATCCTCGTCGCCGCCGGCGACATGCTCTCGCTCTTCTTGGGCCTCGAGACGATGTCCCTCGGTGTGTACGCGATGGTCGGTTTCCGCCGAGCTTCGTTACGCAGCACGGAAGCGGCCGTGAAGTACTTCATGCTCGGATCGTTTGGCGCGGCGCTCTTGCTCTACGGCGGAGCGTTGCTCTACGGCTCGACGGGACACACGGATTTCGCGGGCATTCGCGCAGGTTTGTCCGCGATGGCGAACGGCGGCAAAGTCTCCAACGTGGGCATGTCGGTGGCTGCCGCGGCCCTCATCCTTGCGGGTCTCGCCTTCAAAGTGAGCGCCGTGCCGTTCCACATGTGGACGCCCGATGCGTATGAAGGCGCTCCCACGCCCGCGACGACCTACATGGCCGTCGCGGTGAAGAGCGCAGCGTTCGCGATGATGCTTCGCGTCTTGATCGGTGCGTTCGCCGAGAGCGGTCTCGATTCGTGGTCGGCCGGTTGGCCTCCCATCGTGGCGGTTCTCGCGGTCCTCACGATGACCATCGCGAACCTCATCGCGGGCCAGCAAGAGTCGGTCAAGCGCATGCTCGCGTATTCGAGCATCGCGCACGCGGGCTACGTGCTCGTGGGCGTGGTTGCGACCTTGCGCGCGGGTGACGATGCTCAAGGCAGCATCCTGTTTTACCTGCTCACCTACACCGTCTCGACGGTGGGTGCGTTCGGTGCCTTGATCTGGTGCGGAAGCCGTGGTGCCGAAGCCGTCAGCTACGAAGACCTCGCCGGTGTCGGCAAGCGTCATCCGGCGGCCGGCTTGGCCTTCTCGTTGTTCCTCTTGTCGCTCGCCGGTGTGCCTCCGACCGCCGGCTTCTTCGGCAAGCTGTACATCGTCAAGTCGGCCATCGGCGCGGGCCTCAATACGCTCGCGATCGTCTTGCTCGTGAACAGCGTCTTGTCCGCCTACTACTACCTGCGCGTGCTCGTGTTCATGTACATGCGCGAGCCTGCGCCGGGTGCTCCGATTGCGACGCCCATGAAGTCCGGGTACGTCGCAGCCGCCCTCGTCCTCGCTGGTATTCTCGTCGTGGTGCTCGGTCTCTGGCCCACCACGTCGCTTCAACTTGCCGTCGAAGCTGCTCTCGCTTCACGCTAATCCCCATGCGCCACAGCCTGTCCCTCCTCGGTGCTGCAGCACTCGTGGTTACGAGCGCCTGCAACAACAGCTCGAACACATCACCTCAACCTGCTGCATCGACGACGTCGGCCGTTCCATCGGCCTCCGTTGCGGCTCCCGCCGGTCCTCCGCCGCCGTTTGCCGTGGGGGTTCCTTTGCCTCCGGCGGCGGTGGCCAAGGTTGTCAATCCAAACAACGCCGAACCCTACAAAGGTCCGACCGCTACGTTGAAAGGCACCATTCGGATCAAGGGTGACCCTGCGCCCACGACAAACTTCACGTTTCCCGCGGGCAAGTGCGGAGAAGCCGCGGCTACGTACGGCAAGCTCTTCCGCGTTGGTCTCGACAACGCCGCCGCCGACGTGCTCGTCACGGTGCTCGGTTACAAGCAGTTTGTCCCGGCAAAAGAAGAGGCCAAGAAAGTCACCATCCACGGATGCGCCGTCTCACGTCGAACCATCGCGCTCACGTTCGGCCAACGTCTCGAAGTGGCGAACATCGACCAGGTCGAGAGTTACATGCCGTATCTCGACGGCGCACCGCGCAAGGCGACGATGGTGGCGGTTCCCGGAGGCGCGGCCGTAAAGCTGTATGCGATGGAGGGAAACGCGCACTACATGCTCCGGGACGAACTTCCGAAGCCGTTTCTCGCCGCGGATGTGTTCGTCCTCAACTTCGCCACGTATGACGTGACGGGGCTCGACGGACAGTACGAGATTCAGGGAATTCCCGTGGGCAAGGTCAATGTCGCCGCGTTCCTTCCCGTGATCGACACGGACGCGCAGCAATCGTTGGAGCTCAAAGAAGGTGTGAACACGCTCGACCTCGAGCTCACCTATCCGAAGAAGAAAGACGACGTTGCGGATGCCGGTGCCGACGCTGGAAACGACGCCGGTTCGGCGAAAGAGGCGAAGGACGCGAAGGATGCTCCGAAGACGGCTCCCAAAGACGCGCCGAAGCCCGCCCCCGAAGACAAACCCCAGCCGCCCGACAACCGGCCCTGATCAGGTCCCGCCGCTCGCGGCGTTCGTCCCGCCAATTCTTCCCAGCAAGTGCAATCGTAGAGCTTCATGGACAGGATCGTTTGTCTTGTCCGTGATGCTCGATCCTGCAAAAACTCGTGCAGCTTCTCGATCGGCACGTCGAGCCAGCAAGTCGGCATAAACGAGACGCGCCAAAGGTGACAGTTGCGTCAATCGTTCGTCGGGATGAACCTCGAGCGCTGCGGTGATGTGTTGCGCGTCCGCCAATGCATCACTCGCGGAAGCCATCGCGACGCGCGCCGCACCACTGCTCGGATCTGCACCGAGCACATGTTCAGCTTGCTCGAGAGCGAGCTTCGGAGCGCCCAGCGCGACCGCTCTCACGGCAAGCTCCGCCGGCGGAATGTGGGCCCGTCGAGCGGCTTTGCGAGCGGCATCGAGATTGCCCTGACGAACAGCTTCGTCGACTTGGGCCAGAGGCGCGAGCGTCGGCACATCGGCCACGAGCTTGTCTGCCAAACGCGGAGCGAGCTTTACGAGCGCTTCGGCAGATCGTTTCATCTCAAACGGTTGCTTCAGCTGCTTTGCCAAGTCGTACCGAGCTTGCCAACCACCAACGGAGTTCGGATGGCGCAGGAGATGGCTGTCGAGAAGCTTCGCGGCTTCGTCGGTCTTGCCTGCTTTTTGCAGCAGATCCGCATACAACACGACGGCTTCGTCTTGATCCGGATCCAGCTGAACCGCGTGCTTGGCGAACTCGAGCGCGTCTTGCTCGCGTGACGCGGATCGAGCACATCGCGCGCGTTCACGAAACAGCGGTTCGTAGGTTGCATCGAGCTGTTCGGCGTGTGTAAACGCCACGTACGCATCGTTCAATCGGCGCCAACCGGGATTGCAGTACGCCGCGCCGAGCCGCGTCCAGATTTCGACGCTCTCCGGATCGTATTGCGTAGCTTCTTCGAACCAACGCGCCGCGACACGAAAGTAGCCGTCACGCTCCGCTTCGAGGCCTCGACCATACGCGGCATACGCTTCGTAGCGGATGAATCGACCGGTGACGGGATTGCCGTTGTAGACCCGAACGACTTGCGGATCGGCACAAGCTCCAAGTCCGAGCGACAGCGTCAAGGCAAGGATGGCTCGCATGGCGGGGCGATGACGATTCACGCGGACCTCGTAGGGGAATTTGCGAAGAGACCATCCATGGTTTGAGCACCAAGGAAGTTGCGACGCCGCATCATGTCGGCATCTCGCGATCAGCCAATGTACAAGCCTCGCGCGCCGACCATGAGACTTAGAGGTTCCAGGCGGTGGAACGCTGCCCGAGCGAGAAACGCTTCGGAGGGACGCGACTTGCCAACCCACAAAGCGATATCGCCTCCGCCCGCACCACTTGGACCAAACACGGCGCCGTCCGCTTTCGCCAGCGTATTGAGCTCGGCGACGGCGCGAAGGACGATCTGCGCGCTCGCGGCCCGACCGAGATTGCCCAACGCCTCGATCTGCGCCCCGATGCCTTGGATGAACGTGTCGGCGTCCTGCGCCGCAGCGGCACTGCGCGCTCCAGCCATGGCGGCGTCCATCTGCGCCCGGTACGTTGCCGCGTCGGTCTGCTTGAACGCTTCGATCTTCTCGAGGAGCTGTCCTGTCGATGCAGCGGCGGGACATGTGAACACTTCGAGCACCAGATCATCTGGAAGTTTGGCCGGCGTCACGTCAAGCGATCCGTCTTCGCGTCGAACGCAATGAACGACGCCGCCAAACGTGCTTGCCGCGACGTCGATGCCGCTTCCCAAAGGTTGCGCTTCACGGTGCGCCTCGAGTGCGGCAGGAAAAACCGCATTTCGCAGCTCGGCTTCGTCCGTGATCCGATTGGCAAACACCGCGGCGATCGACGCGACGAGAATCGCAGCACTCGAACCAAGTCCAATCTTGCGCGTCGTTCCATCGGGCAAACGAGTGCGTAATCCGGAGGCATCAAACCACGGAACGACGTCGATCGCTCCTGACCGGTAAGCAGCGAGAACCTCTTCGCTCACGATCGCACTTCTGCGGCTGCCATCGGCGACGACATAACGATCCACGGCGGCGACGAGTGCCGGTGCTCCTTCGAGAACCGAGTACGCGCCTGAGATGACGATTTTGCCTGGGGCCCAAGCGATCACGATTTGCTCCCTCTGCTCATGGGTATGTGTACATCGACTACACGCGCACCAAGACCTGGTAGCGCTGGAATCGTTCGTTTCACCCCCTGCAGTTCACTCAGTGCCTCGACGACGCGAGCTTCATCCGTTGCTGTCGTCAGCACTTTGACGTGTGGACCCGCGTCGATCGTCGCATACGCAACGAGCCCGCGAGCTCGCAACCTACGGATTTCGTGGAGAACTTCGACAGTCGCCCCGGTCCAATAGATGAGGCCCGGACGCGCGGCGATACTCGACGCATGCATCGCCAGCGCACTCTCTTCGGCGGCGATTCCCAGCGACTCCATATCGCGATGCAAGATCGCTTCTCGTACGCGCCGACAAACCTCGGGAGCCGAAGCAACCCACGCCGGATAATACGGACTCGTACGAACCGTGTGCTTCATGCCCTCCGTGGAACTGACGTCTTTCGGACCTTCGCGCGTGACCGCTACAATGACCCGTAGATCCAGATGATCGGGCGGCGCGATGGGGATCGCCGACAAGTCATCGTCACCTGGATTTCCTGCGGGAAGCTCGACAAACCCACCGAACGCCGATCGTGCGGCCGAGACAGAAGTTCGTCGCGCCAAATCACTCACATAGGTCGCGTCGGAATCGATTCCGGCCGCCGCAGCAGCCGCAAGAGCCAGAGCGGCAAACCCCGAGGCACTCGATGCCAACCCCGCCGCCGTCGGAAAGTCGTTCACGCTCTCCACGTGAGCTCGTTCCGTTCGTCCCGACGTACGACGTACGCGATCGAGAAGTCCGACGACTCGCACGAGCGGGCCGCCGGATACGGGCTGTCCGGCGAGCGAAAACGTGTCGTGCTCGAAAGACGCGTCAAACGTGACCGTCGTCTTTGTCGCCATACCGGCAAGCGTGACGGACAAACTCGGTACCGCCGGTTGATTGAAGCCGTCGTCGCGTTTTCCCCAGTACTTCGCGAGCGCGATGTTGGGGTGCGCGACAGCCGTTGCCGTCCACTGCGTCACGGGGTTGCTCCTTCGGTAGGTACGAAACGTTTGTCGGCACGTATGCGCGTGACAAACCCATCGTAACGAGGGTTGGCTTTTCGCCACGCGTCGATGATGCGCGTCGCCGCCGCGTCTTCCTGCGCGTGATCCATGCTTCCATCGGGCTGGTACACAGGTGCGACGAGCGCGATGACGGAGCCGCCGCCGCCTCCGCCGGTGAGCTTCGCGCCGAGCGCTCCATGGCCCCGCGCAAGCGCACACATCTCCTCGAGCTCGCTGGTCGACACCATCAACCCCGACAGAACCAGCTGATTCATGTCCATCAGCTTGCCGATCGTTGCATGTTCGCCGGCCTCGATCGCACTTGCCGCCGCGTTCACGACCGAACGAATCGCTTCGATCGAGTTGGTCACGATTTGCGGATCCTTCTGCATCCGTGCGGCGATGAGCTCGACCATGCCGCGAGTTGACGAGGGCATCCCGGAAAAACCCACGCAGAGCACGATATCTTTGCGCGGATGAAGCGATGTCGGGCCTTCCGAGCGTGTGTACTTGAAGATCCCGCCACGCGCGGCGGCCGTGGCGTCGATGCCAGAAGGATTGCCATGAAAAACTCGCTCCCAGGCGGCTGCTCGTTCGAGCACGAGGGTCTCCGGATCGCGTCCGTTCGTCTTTGCAAACCCTTGCACGGCCCTGGCGATAGCGACGGCCAAGGCGGCCGAACTTCCCAACCCTCCACCCGCCGGCAGCTGACTTCGGGCTTCCATGCGCAAGGCAACGGCAGGAGGCGCTACGTCGAGCAACGCGTGCAGGGCGCGACCCAAATCATCCGATGACGACGCGTGGGCGAGCACCTCGCGATGCCCGATACGCAGGCTGGAACGAGCCGTCGGGGAAGGCTCCGCCGCTGCGTAGGCCGCGCGTTCGATTCCGGCGGCGATGGCCGGCGCTCCGTGGACGACCGCGTGTTCGCCAAAAAGGATCACCTTGCCGCACGCTTCGCCTGTCGATCGTTCGATCTGCGTCACCTTGTCACCCGAATCGCGTCGACGATACCAGCGAGAACCGGACGAACCGCAGCTCGAAGCTCGGATCCGTCGAGCAGATGCACCGCCGAGTTGCAGAGCGTCGCCTGCCGCTCTTCGACCGCCTTTCGTGCACCTGATGAAATCAACGCCGCCGTCGCTGCGGCGACATCCGTGCTCGAAGCATCCGCACGACCAAACGCTTGGGCGATAGCCGCTTTCTCTTCGGTGTTGGCCAGTCGCTCGGCTTCCACCACGAGCGCCGTGCGTTTTCCGACAACGAGATCGTTTCCCACCGGTTTTCCCGTTTCAGCCGGATCGCCAAACGTCCCGAGCAAGTCGTCGCGGAGCTGAAATGCAACACCGAGAGGCGCCGCAAATCGCGTCAACATCGCGAGCAGCCCGGACGAACCTCCTGCCATGATCGCGCCGAGAACGAGCGGCCCGCGGATCGTGTAACTGCCCGTCTTCAAGTCGTGCATCGCTTCGACGTCTTCGGACATTCCGAGCAGATCGAGCTGCTGCCCGAACACGACGTCTTCATGAATGCGCAAGAACGTCGACAAGACCTCGATGCGTTTGTCGGGAGAAATTCGTTGGATCCCCAAGAGTGTCTCGACGGACAAACTCCAGGTGAGGTCACTCGCGAGGATGGCCGAAGACGACCCTCGTTGCGCCGTGCCAAACTTCGTCGTCAATGCCGCGTGAACGCTCGGACCTCCGCGTCGGGTCAGATCGCCATCCATCCAATCGTCTTGGATGAGCAGGTACGCCTGGAGCAGCTCGAAGGCGACGCCGCCATCAATCGCCGCGTCCAGATCGTCGCTGCCGTCCGCTGCGAGCCAACCGGCTGCGATGAGTCCGGCTCGAAGTCGTTTGCCGCCGCGAAGCGCGAGATCTCGTGCCGCATCCACCATCGACGCGACATCGGAACCATGTTGGCGCGCACGGTTTGCGACGTTGTCGTAACGCTCGCCGATGCGCCGATCGACTTCGGGACGCAGCTTCGCCAACAGCTGGAGGAACGCGTTGGCAGGGATCGAATTCGATGCGCTCATAGTTGGGCGCGCAAACGTAGGAGTCGTTCCACGATCGGTCAATGACGCGACCGACTCCGATCAAAACAACTCGGCCGCGATTCCATCCGCGAGCACCCAGGCATGTTTCGGAACGCGCAGGATATCCCCGTGCATTTCGAGCTTCCCTCGTTCGACCAGTCGCTTCGCCGCTTCACGGCGTTGGTCTGTCCAAACGATCTCGCCCGAGTGTGCTGTTGCCTCATTCACGTCGAAGCCCGCACGCAGCCTCAAGCCCAACATGATGCGCTCACGTAGTCGCGTCTCGGGCGACAACGCCTCTTCGCTCTCGACATCAACGTTGCCTGCCAACGCTGTACGCATGTACCGCATGGGGTCCGTTACGTTGCGATAACGAAGCGCCCATGATGCTGGTTGCTTCGCTCCGGGACCGCTGACCGTGCCAAACGCTGCACATCCGAGCCCCAAATAATCATGACCTCGCCAGTACCCGAGGTTGTGTCGAGCTTCGTCACCGGGTTTGGCGTAGTTCGAGATCTCGTAATGTTCGAGGCCCATCGATCCAAGCGCTTCCTCGATGGCGAAGAATGAATCCGTGACGCTGTCTTCATCCGCGATGGGCAGTTTGTCTCGACGCGCAAGCTCACCGAAACGCGTCCCCGCTTCGATCGTCAAGCTGTACGCCGACACGTGCGTCACACCTGTTTCTGCAACGCGTCGAGCTTCAGCGGCTGCTTCTTGTGGTGTCTGCTCACGCGTAGGGGAGCCCGCGAGATACCGAGCACTCGCGCCTTCTTCCGGTACCGCGACGCCATAGATCAAATCCGCGCTCACGCGGGGCACACCTGCACGGACGGCAGCTTCGACCGCTCGAAGACCTCCGGACGGATCATGCAGACGGCCCAGAAATTCCAGGCGTTCTCGATTCGTCCCTTGCACACCGATGCTCAAGCGGTTGATGCCCACATCCACGAGCGCTCGGGCTTTGTCTCCATCGAGCGACGTCGGATTGCATTCGGCCGTGACTTCGAGGTTTGGCGCGACAGTCGTTGCTGTTCGAACGATTGCGTCGAGCACACGTCCGATCTCCGAAGTCGCCCACAACGAAGGTGTTCCTCCTCCGAAAAACACCGTTTCCAGCCGCCGATCCGCCAAGTTCTCCGCTCGGCGTTCGAGCTCCGCGATCACCGCATTCGCATACCGTTCGTGCTCGATCTGTTGCGGCTGCTCCGCGTACGAAACGAAGTCGCAGTAGGGGCATTTCTTGAGGCACCACGGGAAATGGACGTAGACTCCGATGGGCATCATGTTGGTGTCGATGTATAGTGCATCACAGGGAGGGCGGGCACGACGCGAGGAGCAGGCAATCGTCATGGTCACACAATTGCCGCGAGAATTGCAGGATGTTAGCGTCAAGCATGCTGACGATCCTGAAACGTCGGCGCGGAATCGTATGTTGACGTCGCAAGAGCTTATCCGCCGGGTCCAGGAATATCATCCGGGGGCGGATGTCGAGCTCATCGCTCGGGCGTACGCGTACGCTGAAGAAGCGCATAAGGGACAAACCCGCAAGAGCGGTGATCCCTATTTTTCGCATCCGATCTCGGTTGCTGAAGTCATCATCGGCCTGCGTCTCGATGCCGCCAGCGTCATCGCCGGCCTTTTGCATGACGTCGTCGAAGACACGCTCGCCACGAACGCCGACATCGAGCGTGAGTTCGGCGCTGAAGTTGCGTTTCTCGTCGATGGCGTGACGAAGCTGTCGAAGATCAACTTCGCCTCGAAGGAAGACCGTCAGGCGGAAAATTTCCGCAAGATGCTCATCGCGATGGCGCGCGACATTCGCGTGCTGCTCGTGAAGCTCTGCGATCGTTTGGACAACATGCGCACGCTCGAGCACATGAAGCCCGAGGCGCAGGATCGCATCGCGCGCGAGACGATGGAGATTTACGCGCCGCTCGCGAATCGCCTCGGTATCGCCCGCTTCAAGAGCGAACTCGAAGACTTGGCGTTCAAATACTTGGAGCCCCAAGCGTATGCGGACCTCAACCAGAAGGTCCTCGGAACCAAGACCGAACGCGACAAGTACACGGCCGATGTCTCCAAAGTTCTTCAGGCCAAACTTGCCGAGCAAGGCTTCGCTGCGGATGTCACCGGCCGCGCCAAACACTTCTATTCGATCTGGCGCAAGATGCAGGCGCAGCAGGTCGACTTCGATCAGGTCTACGACGTCATCGCTTTCCGCGTTCTCGTCGAATCCGTCGCCGATTGTTACGCCACGCTCGGCGTGATCCATTCGCAATGGACGCCGATTCCGGGTCGCTTCAAGGACTACGTCGCGTTGCCCAAACCCAACATGTACCAATCGCTGCACACGACGGTGATTGGTCCCGGGCGTGAACGCATCGAAGTGCAGATCCGCACGCACGAGATGCATCGCGTCGCCGAACAGGGCATCGCGGCGCACTGGCGTTACAAAGAGAGAAACTCGGGCGGACTCGATCCCAAAGACGCAGCGCGTTTCGGTTGGTTGCGTCAGCTCATGGAATTCCAAAAGGACATGAAAGATCCTGCGGAATTCCTCGAGAGCGTGAAGGTCGATCTCTTTCAAGACGAGGTCTACGTCTTCACGCCCAAGGGCGACGTCAGGGTTTTTCCGCGCGGCTCCACACCGGTCGATTTCGCGTACGCGATTCACTCCGAAGTCGGTGACCACTGTTCAGGTGCACGGGCCAACGGCGCCATCGTTCCGCTTCGTTACAAGCTGCGTAACGGCGACGTCGTCGAGGTCATGACAAACCCCAACCAACAGCCCAACAAGGACTGGTTGGACTTCGTCACGACAAGCCGCGCCAAGAGCCGCATTCGTAGTCATCTGCGCGCCGACCAACGCGAGAAGTCACTCAAGCTCGGGCGTGAGCTCCTCGAAAAAGAGATGCATCAAACGGGCATCAGCTTGGCGCGTTTGACCAAGAACGATGCCGAAGTGCGCAAACTCAACGAGCACTTCAACGTCCAAACTTTCGACGAACTGCTCATCGGTCTCGGGTACGGCAAGTTCACCGCGCGCGACGTCATCGAGTTCATCGCGCCGCCACAAGCGGGCGCAAAAGACGCCGTTCCTCCCGCCTCACTCAAAGAAAGCCGCATCGAGTCGCTCGTCCGCAAAGTCACCGGTCGCGACAGTCACGGCATCAAACTCAACGGCATCGACGATGTTCTCGTTCGTTACACCAAGTGCTGCAATCCGCTGCCCGGTGACGAGATCGTCGGCTTCATCTCGCGTGGTCGCGGCATCACGGTGCATCGGCGAAATTGCCCGAAAGCGCTCGATACGGATCCCGAGCGACGCGTCGAGATTTCTTGGGACGCGCGAGCGAAGATCAATCGTCCCGTGCAGCTGCGCGTCATGACCGCGAATCGTCCCGGTATCCTCGCGACGGTGGGACAAACCTTTCACGATCAAGGCATCAACATCAGCGAAGCGACGTGTCGCGCCGGTGATGATGGTCGAGCGACAAACACCTTCAGCTTCTTGTGTTCCGACCTCGCGCAGTTGAAAGGCGTGATGCGCCAGCTTCAACGCATCCCCGGCGTCATCGCGGTCGAACGAACGTAAGCCATCGACGCAGAGGTTTTCCCAAGTCGCCTCCGGCCGCATGGCGCGCAGCGATGTCCTTGATTCTCCGGACAAACTCGTTGATGTCGCGCTGATTGAACCCACTCGCCCGCGTCGCTCGCTCGCAGAAATACGTGCGACAACCAAACGGCCGCGCGTCGTACACCGAGCATCGACCTTTCGCGTCGAGCAACGGACAAGGTTCTTCGTCCGCGAGTGCCAAACGTCGTTTGTCTTTCCGATCCGCTGAAGCTTCGCCGGAGAGCGGAGCAGGCGCTCGACCCAGTGCGCGTGGTCCTCCGCGTCGAGCGATCGCCCTGTTGACCAACGCGACTTCGATCGACGTGACGTACGGCTCGCGTCCCGTAATTCCAAACCGGCAACACTCCGTCGACGCCGGACATGTATCCGCCTGCAAACTTGCGTCGAGCTCCCGAAATACGTGTTCGAGTTCGACGAGCAATTCGCTCTCGGCGTCCCGGTCGCTTTGTGCGGGATGCGTTCGAGACGAACGATCGTTGGGCTTTGATCGAGCCATCGGCAGCAGCGGAGACTATGACGAAACTCCATCCTCGCGGCCAAACGATGTGCGCGTCCACCAAGCAGGCACGCGTTATGCTCGTTCTCGGGCCATGCATCCGCCGATTAGTCATCCGAGGTTGCGGTCGGTCGAGACCATCTTCGTTCCTCATGAGACGCTTGGTCGTGCGCTGCTGTTGAGGGACGGGGAGGGGATTGCCCCGGCGGCGATCGCGATTCGAGCCGACTTCGCGCCGGTGATCCTGAGCATGGACGGCACGCGATCGGTCGATGCTCTTGCGCGTCACGTCCAATTGGTTGGTGGTCCAATCGTTGGTGCAGAAACCATTCGGAAGCTCGTAGCGGATCTGGACACGGCGTATTTTCTGGATTCGCCTCGTTATCTTCAGCGACGACGTGAAGTGGTGACGGCCTTCAAGATGCGCAGTGAACGTCCTGCGCATCATGCGGGCGGTGCGTATCACGCGGATGCGAAGCTGTTGCGGCGCTTCATCGACGATGACTGCTTGGGAAAAGCGTCGCCTCGGATGCGAGACGGTCGGCTGGTTGGCGTGTGCGCACCGCATATCGATCTCTGGCGCGGATCTGTTGGATACGGTCATGCGTACGCGGCGCTGGCTGATGCATTGCCGGATGACGTCGACACGATCTTCCTCCTCGGCACTTCGCACATGCCGATGCGTCAGCCGTTTGCGATTTGCGACAAACCTTTCGCGACACCGCTCGGAGCGATGTCGCCGGATCGCGAGGCGAGCGCGTGGCTTGCGGCGCGAAGTTGTTTTGACGTCAAAGAAGATGAGTACCTGCACAAAGCGGAACACTCGCTGGAGTTTCAGGTCGTCTTCTTGCGCCACGTCCTCGGGTCTCGTCCCGTGCGCATCGTGCCGATTCTTTGCGGCCTTGGTCGGGCGATCTCGACGGGCTTGGACCCCGCGCAGGATGCAGCGGCGGAGTCCTTCATCGAAGCGTTGGGCGAGCTTTTCCAGCGACGCAACGGACGTGCGTTCCTGGTGATCGGCGCCGACCTCGCGCATATCGGACCCAGGTTCGGCGATCCAAACCCTCTCGATGCTTCGCAACGTGCGGCGCTCGAACTGCGGGATCGAGCATCGGTGGATCGAATGATCACGATGGACGCTTCGGGGTTTTACGCGCACGTACGCGAGGACCTCGACACGCGACGCGTGTGTGGACTCGGGCCGATCTACACGGCGCTGCGTGTGTTACCGCGTGAGGTTCGTGGTGATGTTTTGCACTACGCGCAATGCGTCGATGCGGAGGAAGGATCCATCGTGAGTCACGCGTCAGTCGCGTTTTACCAATGAAACGACAAGCAAGCCGGGCGCTCGATCGTCAGCTGCGGCTGAACTTGCGCCGAGCAATGTCGAGGCCGAGACGTTCGGCTTCGCGGTAGATCGCTTGTCGCGACATACCCAAGGAACGAGCTGCGGAAGCAACCGATCCGTTGGCTCGCGCGAGCGCGTCTTCGAGACGTGCGCGGGCCAGCGCCGGATCGGCTGAATGCGGCAACGACGGTTTGGTCCGATTGGCGCGGGCCAACGTCGAAGTCACGGTCGCAAGATCAATCGGCACGGTTGTCTCGGTCAGTTCAGCGGCGGCCACCAACGTTGATTCGAGTTGCGGCACGCCGCCCGGCCAGCCGGCTCGAACAAGCGCATCGAGCAGGTTCGGTGTGATGCGTTCGAGGGCGATGCCGCGACGATCCGCGATGTCACGAACGATCGACGGAATGTCTTCACGGCGGTGTTCGAGGGGCGTGATCGCAATGCGTTTGCCCGAGAACATCGAGCCAAACCACGGAGCGATCTTGCCGTCGGCGACGGCGCGATCGAGCGGTTGACTCACGGTCGCGATGACCACCACGCCATTGGTACGTCCGACGGCATGAGCGATCTCGAGCTGCTGCGGACGCGCGAGACGATCGGCATCCAGTACGACCCACGTCATCGGACGAACGCCCGTGGGAACGACCGGTTTGCCCTCGGCGGAGCCATCCACCGTCACGATGTCACCCGTCGCTTCACGCAGGGCAGCTGCGAGGCGAGCGAGGGTGCGTTTGCCCGTACCGGGTGCTCCTTCGATACACACGGACGATCCGTTCTTGACGAGATCGAAAGCGGGATCGATCCAGTCTTTGCGTTGTCGCGGACCGTGCACGAGAGCTCCCGTGCGCAAGATGGCGCCCGCGTACGTTGTGAGGTCTCGCTCGACGAAAATGCCCAGTGTTTCACCAAGACGAACCACGTCGCCATGGCCGAGTCCGATGCGTCGTGCGCGTACGCCGTTCACGTAGGTGCCTTCGGGCGCTCCGAGATCTTCGACGTAACAACCATCGGCTCGAACGCTCACGCGCACGTGTTCGCCCGCGATGCCTTTGCCGTCGATGGCTGCATCTTTGGATGCAGTTCCAACGACGGCTCCGTCCGTCAACATCACGGGCCTGAGTTCACCGTCGAAGCCGACGAGGACGAGTCCCCATCCGCTGCCATCTCGTCGCCCTTTTGCGAAAATTCCCGAGCGAACTTCCTTCTGAGTCTGCGTGAATTGCGACGCTTCCACGTTCGCGTCGGCGTTATGGACACGCAAAGCTTGCTCGTTCATGTTTCCCCCCGTTCATTCAGTTGTCAGTCGTGGGCATCTTGCCCACGTTGTTTCGCCGCATCCCCCTAGAACTCCCGAAAAACGGTCGGGCTATCCGATGCAGCGATGCCCACAGAATACTCTTGGAAATCAAAGAGGCAACCGCCTAGGGCACAGGACTTGACAGTTTCAAAAAGCGCTAGTAGGAATGGCCCCGCCTCGACTGAAGCAGTGCTTCACTCGAAGCAACGTTCTCGTAGGGAACTTCCTGATGCGCATCAGGACACGACTGAAGGGAATCGTTCGCGGGAGTAACTCAGTGGTAGAGTGCAACCTTGCCAAGGTTGACGTCGCGGGTTCAAGTCCCGTCTCCCGCTCTCAAATACGCAGTAACTTCGTGGTTTGACCAAGCAGTACTGCGGGAGTAACTCAGTGGTAGAGTGCAACCTTGCCAAGGTTGACGTCGCGGGTTCAAGTCCCGTCTCCCGCTCCAAAAGCAACCGAAAAAAGCTACCCGGTGCCAGTCACCGGGTAGTTTTCATTTGACGTCCAACGATCGCTTCGTACCACGCCCGATCACGCGATCGTTCCGCACCATCACCAGCGGCGTTGTGGTACGCATCCGAAGGCCATGGCTGCGCCTTTACCCGAGCGACTCAGGCAGCTCGCCAACACCCTCGAACGACAATTCCTAGGCAAAGACGAAATCATCCGTCTGTTGATGATCTCCGTCGTTGCCGGTGAACACTGCGTTCTTCTTGGACCGCCCGGTACCGCCAAAAGCGCGCTCATCCGCTCGCTCGCGGAGCTCATGCAAGCGCAGTACTTCGAGTACCTGCTGACGCGTTTTACCGAGCCGAACGAAATCTTCGGGCCCGTCGACATCGTTGCCTTTCGCGAAGGCACCTACCGACGCAACACGCAAGGCATGTTGCCCGAAGCCGAGATCGTTTTTCTCGACGAAATCTTCAAGGCCAACAGCGCCATCCTCAACGCCCTGCTCACGCTGCTGAACGAGCGCAAATTCACGAGTGGCGGCAAGGTCATGCGTTGCCCGCTCATCAGCGTGTTTGCCGCGTCGAACGAAGTGCCGGGAGACGAAACGCTGAACGCGATTTTCGATCGCTTCCTGTTGCGGGTCCATTCGGACAACCTCGACGCGTACCACTTCAGCGAACTGCTCCAACGCGGCATCCAGCACGAGATTCGGCAGATGTCTGGACAAGCGACAAACCCGCTGTTGGCAGCGCGAGAACTCGCCGATCTCGGCAAGAGCTTCGGCGGACGCATGAACTTCTCGGACAACTTCTTGTCCGCGTACAAAGGCATCGTTTTTCAGATTCGCGCCGAAGGTATCTCTCTGTCGGATCGTCGCGTCGTGAAGATGCTCAAGCTCTTCGCCGCCAGCGCGTACCTCGATGGACGTACCTCGGCCGATGCGAGCGATTTTTTTGTGCTCAAACATATTTGGAACAACCAAGACCAAGCGGCGATCTTGGAAGGCATCGTCCAGCCCGTCCTCGAGACGTTTTTCCGGGAACATCCGGATCGCCGTCGCGTGGGCGCGATCGGCGTGGGCGTCGATGCTCTCGCTGCGGAGATCGATCGTATTCGCCAACTGCTCACCGGCGGCGGTGCTCTCGGCGATGTGCAGCTCTTCAGCCAGCTCAAGGCGCTTGGCGAGATCAAGACGGCGCTCGCGTCGGTCACGGATCCTCGCGCCCGCGAGCTCGAGAAGCGCGTGGCGCAGCTCCTCGAAGCTTCGTTCCGTACGGGCCGATTCGCTCAGCTCTGATGTGACTTGGTTCTAGCGACCGGGACGGTCTTGTTTGCCGCGCGGGCGCGCTTGCGCCGGACGGTTTGTCGCGGGACGTGATGTGGACGGTTCGTCGTTGCGAACACGCGGAGCACGCTTGCGATCCATGCTCGGGCCTGCGTCGCGTGAGGGACGGTTTGTCGCCGGACGAGCCGCGGCTGATTCGTCATTGCGAACGCGCGGAGCACGCTTTCGATCCATCGGTCGATCCGTCGCCGGGGCGGCGTTTCGTGGACCTTGGCGACGCGGTGCTTCTTCGTCGCCGCGATCACGTGTTGCGAGGGTACGACGAGGCCGTTTTTCGAGCCGCGAGAGATCATTTTCGCCGGCAGCCGCTCGTACGCGTTTCGGAACGCCAAACTGCTTCCGGATCTCCAAAAGTTCGTCGACGGTGAGCAAACGCCATTCGCCTGGTCGAAGATTCTCGGACGTCACGCCTGCGAAACTAAGACGCGCCAAACGCATCACGGGGAAACGAGTCGCTTCACCCATGCGTCGGATCTGCTGGTTTCGACCTTCGCGCAAGACGACTTCGAGCCACGTTTTATCGCCTTCGTGACGCATGATGCGCACGTCCGCAGGAAGAGTTTTTCCGTCTTCGAGGTCCACGCCTTTGCGCCAAACCTTTGCGTCGTCTTCGTCCATCACGCCGTGGACTTTCACGACGTACGTTTTCGGCACGCCGCCTCGGGGATGCAGCATCGCGTTGGAGAATTCGCCGTCGTTCGTCATCAACAAAACGCCGCTGGTTGCGAAGTCCAAACGACCTATCGGGTACACGCGTGCACCGACGTTCTGCACGTACTCCGCGACCGTCGGCCGACCTTCCGGATCGCTCATCGTCGACACGACGTTCTTGGGTTTGTGCAGGACGATGTACACCGGAGGTTCCGCAACGAGACGTGTCCCATCGACCTCGATGCGATCCTTGCGCGGGTCCGCTTTTGCGCCGAGTTCCGTCTGAATCCGCCCGTTTACGCGTACTCGGCCCGCCGTGATCAGCTCTTCCGCCGCGCGTCTCGAGGACAATCCCGATCGGGCAATAATCTTCTGCAGCCGCTCTTCCATCGTCGACCCAATTCCTTCCGCTGCTTCATCCGCCCGCTCGTGGTAAGCACGCAACATGCGCCGGGTCGACAAGCCGTGGGGTCACGAACTCATCTGGGCCGAAACTCCCCGTTACGTGGGCAAACTTCTGCATATTCTGGCCGGACATCGATTGTCCCGTCAGTACCACCGTGTCAAGGACGAGACACTCTTGATTCAATCGGGAGAGATGGAGCTCGAGATCGGACCGGCGGAATCCATCGAGAAACGCCGCATGCTCGCAGGCGATGTCTTTCACGTTCGACCCGGCACCATCCATCGCATGGTCGCGGTGACCGATGTTGATGTGATCGAAGTGTCCACGCCCGAGCTTGATGACGTCGTGCGGATTGAAGACGTCTACGGTCGCGAAGGAACGAGCGCGCCGTAGCGTTTGTCGTCAAGGACTGGGTTTGGCGTCGCCGGGTTTGGCTTCGGACGGCGCCTTCTCAGACGTGTCTTTCGGAGCGTCTTTGGGGGCGTCTTTTGGCGCGTCTTTTGGCGCGTCTTTCGGAGCGTCTTTGGGGGCGTCTTTGGGCGTTTTCCCTGAAGCACCGCGTCCTTTGACGCTGCCTTTCTTGGGTTTGTCCCCGTCCTCGCCCTCTTCTTCTTTTTTCTTCGCGGCCTTCTTCGCGGCTTCGGCCTTCTCGGCTTCTTCGCGTTTGCGCTCTTCTTCATCGAGCTGCCGACGAATCTCGCTGTCGTGATCCCAGCGATCGACGCGTTCGTCTCCGTCGACGTCGACGCCCATGCGTTCGAGCTTCCCGTTCTTGTAGATTTCCCAAACGTCGGGGCGACCGTCGCGATTGCTGTCGCGGCGAATGCGCATCAAACGTCCGTCCGAGTACGTCTTCTGTTCGTCCGGACGACCGTCGTAATCCGTATCGATCAGAGCCTCCGCGAGCAGCCCGCGGGCGAAGGTGATCCACGTGTCGATGCGTCCGTCGAAGTTCGAGTCACTCTCTTCGTGGACGCTTTCGCCTTTTTCGTTGTAGCGACGGACGACGTCTTTGATGCCGTCGAAGTTCGTGTCCATCTCGCGGCAGTTCAAGACTCGTTTGGCCGTGTCGCCCGTTCCGATCTTTTGGTAGACGCGCCGCACGTTCGCGCTTGCCGAACCCGGTCCTTTGACCTCTTTGACCTCACGATCCTGGCGACCTTTCCAATCGCACAGCGAGTGATC
>WBZU01000995.1_pt2 | contig 19898 bp, 15 predicted proteins | sample 5204311 | NCBI WGS metagenome assembly WBZU01 (sample SAMN12344359, study PRJNA552823) | activated sludge metagenome | biome: Activated sludge suspended growth; feature: Nitrification reactor; material: Wastewater; isolation source: activated sludge from nitrification reactor of wastewater... | reverse complement strand
CGGCGGCCAGCGGCAAGGCCTCGGCCGATCAGGTGAACTGCATCTTCATCTGGCTCGATGGCGGCCCGTCTCACTACGAAACCTTCGATCCCAAGCCCGAGGCGCCTCAGGACATTCGCGGACAGTTCAAATCGATCCCGACATCGGTGCCCGGCGTGCACTTTTGCGAGACGATGCCGAACCTGGCGAAGACCGCGCACAAGTTCACCGTCGTGCGGAGCATCTGCCACAAGGACCCGAACCACGGCGGCGGCAATCATTACCTCATGACCGGCGCGCCCACGCCTGTCCCGGTCGGCTGCGGAGCTTTCGTCAGCTTCCATCCCTCCTTTGGCTCCGTCGTGTCCAGCGAGCGCGGCGTGCGCGGCGGACTGCCAGCCTACATCTCCATGCCGAATGTCTCGCGCAGCGGCGGGCCGAACTTCCTCGGCGCGCAGCATGCGCCCTTCGTCATCGGCGGCAATCCGGCTGGCGAAGGCTTCCGCGTGCGCGATGTCACCATTCCCAAATCCATCGCCGAAGGACGCGCACAGGCACGGCGTCAGTTGCGCGAATCGCTCGACACGATGGAGCGCATTGCCGATCGCATGGCCGATGATCCGACGGTGGGCTTCGACACCTTCTACAAACAGAGCCTGCAACTCATCACCTCCCCGAAAGCCCAGGCGGCGTTCGATATTTCGAAGGAGCCGCAATCGGTGCGCGAAGCCTACGGGATGACGGATTTCGGACAACGACTGCTTCTCGCGCGCCGGCTGGCCGAAGTGGGCGTGTCGTTCACCGTCGCCTATTACGGCGGCTGGGATGATCATCGGGAAGTGTTCAAAGCCTTCAAAGATGGTCACGGTCCGATCATGGACAAAGCGGTCGCCGCGCTCATCAATGATCTCGACCAGCGCGGCATGCTCGACAGCACGCTGGTGATCATGCTTGGCGAGTTTGGCCGCACTCCGAAGGTGAACAAGGACAACGGCCGCGATCACTGGCCGAATGCAATGAGCGTCCTGATGGCCGGCGCGGGCGTGCCGCGCGGCCACGTGATCGGCGCGACGGATGCGAAGGGCTACTACGCCGCAGAGGACATCCATTCACCTGAGGATTTCGCCACCACGCTCTACACGAAGCTCGGCATCCAGCCGCATCGCATCCTGCACACGAACACCGGACGGCCCGTGCCGCTGGTGAATGGCGGGAAACCGATCAAGGAGCTGTTTGTTTAGGCGCTGCCGGGCGAAAGGCCTGCTCGAATCATCGGTGCGAACAGTGAACAGGCGGAATTGAAAATCGGAAATCGCGAATTTGATATTGGGAAATCGATTCACCATCACCGCCATGATTGTCCTGCAGATCCGCCTTCAACGACGTGCCTGCAAGTTTCGATCAGACTCGAATTCACCATTCGCAATCTCCAAGTTCCAATACGTCGGCTTCGGCGCGCTTGCCCTGCTTTGCCTGCATCTTCTATCGCTGCCGCTCTACGCCGCCAAGAAGAAAGCCACTCCGCCGAACACCACGCTTTTCCCCGCCGGTGCGCAGGCGGGCACCACCAGCACGCTCACGCTCAGCAGCAAGATGGAGGGCACACCCGGCTTCGCCATCGACTGCCCGGGCGTCTTTTTCATCCCGCAGGAGAAAGGCAAAGTGCAGTGCATCGTCGCGCCGGATGCGCCGCACGGCCTTCATCTGGTGAGTGTGTTCACGGACGCCGGCGTGTCCGACCCTCGCTGGTTCAGCATCGGCACGCTGCCCGAGATCACCGAGAAGGAGCCTAACCATTCATTGCGGGAAACAATGGCAATCGACAAGCTGCCCGTGTGCATCAACGGCCGGCTGGACAAGCGCGGAGCCGCCGATCTGTTCAGCTTTGCTCTCAGCAAGGGCCAGACCCTCTGCGCCCGCGTGGAAGCTTATGCGCTGGGATCGCTGGCGGATCCGGAACTGGAATTGCGAGATGATCAGGGCACGCTCGTGGCGAGCGCCCATGACGCGCGCAATCTTGATCCCGTGCTGCTCTACACCGCCCCACGAGCAGCGACCTATGCGATCCAGATCGCGGGCTACTCGCACCCGCCCGCGGCGGATGTAAACTTCGTCGGCGGCGATTCAATCATCTACCGCCTGCAGCTCACGAACACTGCCACGACGCTGCGCGCCTTTCCTGCGGCAGTCTCCCGCAAGCAGAAGACCCGGCTCGAACTGCGCGGCACGAACATGCCGAAGGCCGCGTTTCACGAATACGATGCGTCGACGCTGCGCCCGGAACCGGCGATCCAGCGCATCGCTTTGCCGAATGCGCTCACCGCGATGGAAGTCATCGTCGCCGACGTGCCGATTCTCACCGAGGCCGAACCCAACAACGATCGCGAGCACGCCACAAAGCTCGGTGCGCCCGCATGCATCGCTGGCCGAATTGAATCAGGCGAAGATGCGGACTGCTTTGCTTTCGATGCGAAGAAGGGCAGCGCATGGTCGGTGCGCGTTCATTCGCGCTCGCTCGGTTTGCCCTTGAATGCCCACGCTGCGGTTCTGGACGCCTCGGGAAAGGAACTCGCCACCAGCAATGACAGCACGGAGTTCGAGGACGCGCAGATCAGCTTCAAAGCTCCGGCCGACGGCAATTACATGATCAAAGTCACTGACCTCTTCGCGAAGGGCGGAGCCGACGCCGAGTATGTCCTGCGCGTGCTGCCCGCGATGGAGGACTTCGATCTGGCCATCACATCGAAGCCCGTCTTGAGCATCGAGGCGGGCAAGACGCTGGAGATCAAGGCGAAGGTCAAACGCCTCGCGGGATACAGCGGCGAACTCGTTGCGCGCGCGCAAAACCTTCCGGCTGGAGTGATGTGCGCGGACGTGGATGCGCCGAAAAAGGATGGTGCCGAGATCACTCTGAAACTTGAAGCCGCTGCCAACGCACCGCCCGGGAGTCAGCCGGTGCAAATTGCGCTCTGGACCAAGCCCGAAAAAGACAAGCCTCTGCGCACCAAGACCGGCAGCATCGATCTGCGCGGTGACAATCGGCGCGGCACCTCCATGCTCGACAGCACAGGACAGCTGTGGCTAACCGTAACGCGCGGAGACTGAAGTGGCGGCGCGTTGCATCACTTGTCATCGGGCCATTTCACCGTTTGATCCCGACTGATGTCACCCGATCTCGAACTCACTCCCGCGCAGTGGTCGCTTCCCGCAGCCATTCGGGAGCGTCTCGGACGGGAAGCCGGCCCCCAGCGCGCCATGCGGGAGGAAGGCCACCTCCTCATCATCATGCATCAGATCCCGACGCCACAAGATCGCGGGCGGCGGGCGGCATTGTTTTGGCGGCATCCAAATGGCGTCTGGCAGAACTCGCTGGACTCGGGCGGGATCGAATCGCTGCGTGCCTTTCTCGAAAGCTACGAGCAGAACCTGATCCAGCTCGACCATGCTGAGGATCAGGCAAAGACGGCTGTCGATTACCACAATGTGCTGGAAACGCTCACGCCCATATTGCGCGCTGCACGTGGCGTGAGCCGGGCGATGCAGCAGGCTCGGGAGCTGATCAAATCGGACCGCGATTTGATCAACTTGCGCGACAAAGCGGCGGATGTGGAGCGCAGTGCGGATCTGCTCATGCAGGATGCTCAATTCGGATTGAACTTCACGGCCGCCAAGCAGGCGGAGAGCCAGGCGACCACGGCGCAGCTCATGGCGAAGACGGCTCATCGGCTGAACCTCATGGCTGCGATCTTCTTCCCGCTGACCGCTCTGGCCAGCGTATTCGGCATGCAGCTGAAACATGGCCTGGAGGAGTCCAGTTCCGCCTTTTGGATCGTGCTGGTGGCTGGCGTGCTGCTGGGCGCGGTTGTGAGCTGGTTCATCACACGCAAATGATCACAGTCGAACCCATCGCCACGCTGCGCACGTGCTTCCCGGAAAAGTTCGGCGTGCCACGGCAGTCTGGTCTGGTGCCCGCTGCCTGGGGTGTGATCGAGTTCGCGCCCGCCTGCCGCCGCAAGGAGGCCGTGCGTGGCGTGGAGCAGTTCAGTCATCTCTGGCTCATCACGCGCTTCCACTTGATCGAATCCGAGCCTGACACACTCACGGTGCGACCGCCGCGTCTAGGCGGCAACGAACGCCGGGGCGTATTCGCAACGCGATCCCCTTTCCGCCCGAATCGCATGGGCCTCTCCGTGGTGAAGCTGGAGCGCGTGGAGACCGAAGGCGATTCGGCACCGCGCCTCTTTGTCTCCGGCGTCGATCTCGTGGACGGCACGCCAGTTCTGGATATCAAACCCTACGTGCCTTACGCGGACTGCATTTCCGGTGCCACCAGTTCGATGGCAAACGACGCGCCCGTCTCCATGCCCGTGCACTGGGACACTCCGCCCCCGGAGGATGCGGCCGCACGCGCGGTGATCGAGCAATCCATCGCGCTGAATCCACAACCCGCCTACCAGGATGATATGAAGCGCGAGTATGCCGCCGAACTGGCAGGCTGGCACGTGCGCTGGCATGCCGCCCCGGACGGCGCGCACATTTGCGATGTCGCGGAGTGCTGCCAATAGGGGAGCGGTTTTGTCACTTGCCTATCCCGCGCGGCGATGTGTCGTAGTCGAATGGGCCGTAAAAAATCCTCCCCGCCAAAGCTGCTGCGCAAAAAATTCTGGATCGGTTTCGATCTCGGCGGCACCAAGATGCTGGCGTGCGTGCTGAATGAGAAATTCAAAATCGTCGCCACCGCAAAGAAATCGACCAATGGCACCGATGGAGCAGTGAAGGGGCTGAAGCGCGTGATCGGAGCGATCAAGGAGGCGATCGAATCGGCAGGCTATGACAAGCGCGGGCTGCAAGGCATCGGCATTGGCTGTCCGGGCCTCGTCAACCCGGCGAAAGGCGTGCTGCTCGATGCGCCGAATCTCGGCTGGCGGCACGTGAATCTCCGGCGTGCGCTGCACGATGCATTCGGCTGCCCGGTCGCCGTGTTGAATGACGTGGATGCAGGCACGTATGGCGAATTCGTGCTCGGCGCTGGACGCGGCGCTCGCTCGCTGCTGGGCGTGTTTCCTGGCACGGGGCTGGGTTCGGGATTCGTCTACAACGGCCAGCTCGTGCGTGGCAAGAGCATCTCCTGCATGGAACTGGGGAACATTTATCTGCCGGGCACCAGTGTCGGCTCATCGCTGTTCGGTGCGGTGACTCTCGAAGATCTGACCAGCAGGCTCGCTCTCGCTGCCGCAGGCAGCGTGGCGTGCTTCCGCGGTCAGGCACCGGATCTGGCGCAACAAACCGCGGGCAATCTGCGGGAGATGCGCAGCAAGGTGCTGGCGAGTTCCTATCGCGCAGGCGATGAGGCGACGATCATCGCACTGCGAAACTCGATCCGCTTTCTCGGCATGGGGGTGGCCATCGTCGTCAATCTTCTGGCGCCGGATCACATCGTTCTCGGCGGCGGACTCACGGAGGAACTGCGCTCGCTGTATTTGAATCTGCTTCAGGAAGAAGTGGAGCGCTACACGATGCCCGATCTTGTCCACGGACTAAAGTTTACCTTTGCCAAACTCGGCAGCAACGCGGTCGCCACTGGCGCTGCGGCCTATCTGCGCGACTGCGGCGAATCATGATCATGGAGCCGCCCAGCCCTCTCTCTGCCGCCAGTCCCGCGCCTGCAGGTGCGGGCAATGAAATCGCACTGCTCTACATGGGTGCCGCATCCATTTCGATGGTGATCGCCGACCGTCAGGCCGACGGCACGCTCATCGCGCTGGAGACCTTCGACCGCCCGCTGCCTGCGGCGCGTGACATCTTCCGCACCGGCGTGGTCGCTCGCAGCACCATGGAGCAGGCCGCCACGATCCTGCGCGACTATATGAAAAGCGCGCGCACGTATGGCATCACGTCCGAGCGGATGCGCCTCTACACGACGAACATCCTCAGTGAGGCCACCAATCCAGAAGTCTTCCTCAACCGCCTGCAGATCGCCTCTGGCTGCGAAGTGCGCCTGCTGGACGAGGGTGACATGACACGGCTCATCTACATGGCCGCCGTGCGTGTTCTGAAGCAAAACAAGACACTCGCGGAAGGCGACACGCTCGTGTCGCACATCGGACCAGGAAACACGCGCGCGCTCTATTTCCGCAAAGGCCGGATCGCGCACTACGCCAGCTACCGGCTGGGCATCTTCCGCGCGCGTGAAGCCGTGGCCGCGATGGAGGAGGCGGACGGCTCCCGCCGGCTGATGCACTTGGAAGAGCAGATTCGTGGTGTGGTGGATCACCTCGCTCAGGATTTCTCGGACGTAAACATCGCGCACCACGTGGCAATCGGTGCGGAGATTCAGAGCGTGGCTCCCCTTCTCGGCCCCGCGAAACACGATGCGTGTGCGGTAGGGGAAAAGGAACTGGAGCGGTTCACCGACCGCCTGTCACGTCTGACGCCAGAGCAGCTGGTGCACGAGCTGTCGATTCACTACTCCGGCAGCGAGGGCGTGCTGGCGGCCCTACAGACGAACCTGGCGCTGGCACGCCGATTTGGCGATGACGTTATCCATGTTCCGGCGCGTGATTTCCAAACCGATTTGATGCTCGACTTGATGAGCGAGAGCGCGCTCACCGAGTCCTTTCAAGAGGAGATCATCGCCAGCGCGACGGAGCTGGGCAAGAAATACAAGACCGATGCGCCGCACGCTCTGCACGTGGCCGGCTTTGCGCAGCAGATCTTCCGCGAACTGCGCCACATGCACGGCCTGGGACCGAAGCATGAACTGATGCTGCGGGTGGCGGCCATCCTGCACGAAGTGGGCATGTTTGTGAGCGCGCGCGAGCATCACAAGCACAGCATGTATTTGATTCTAAACACGGAGCTGTTCGGCATCAGCACCGAGGACCGCACGGTGGTCGCGCTGCTCGCACGCTACGCACGACGCTACAACCCCGAACCCAATCATCCGCACTTCTCGGAATTGAGCCGCGAGGACCGCATGGTGGTGTTCAAGCTTGCCGCCATTTTGCGCATCGCCGATGCACTCGACCGCACGCACTCCCAGCGCATCCGCACCATCGTGCTGCGTCCGCAGGGCGACCGGTTGCGGGTGCTGACGCCGGGCATCGAGGACACCGCAGTGGAGCAGATCGCGATCAATTCAAAGTGCGACTTGTTCCGTGAAATCTTCGGCTTCGAAGTGGTGCTGACAAAGTAGTGCCGCGCGATTCACGGAAGCGCCGCGGCAGGTTCTTTCCCCTTGCCCAGGCACAACGGGATGCCTACTCTCCGCGCGATGATGCTTCGAATGCGCTATCTCTCTCTGGCCGGTGCGTGCAGCGCCCTTCTCCTCAGTCTCACCAGTTGCGGCCCCGGAGGCGGGGGCAACACCATCCTCGTGGGCGAATTTGCGTCCCTGACGGGCAAAGAGGCGACGTTCGGTATTTCCTCCCACGAGGGCACCCTGCTCGCAATCGAAGAACTCAACGCTGCCGGCGGAGTGCTGGGCAAGCAGTTCGAACTCCGAACCGAGGACGATCAATCCAAGGCTGGCGAACCTGCCAACGTGGTCAACAAACTGATCTCCAAGGACGGCGTGGTGGCCATCCTCGGCGAAGTGGCCTCCAGCCGATCTCTCGAAGCCGCGCCGATCTGCCAGCAGAACAAGATCCCCATGATTTCGCCGGCTTCCACCAATCCCAAGGTGACCGAGACGGGCGATTACATCTTCCGCGTGTGTTTCATCGACCCGTTCCAGGGCACGGTCATGGCGAACTTCGCCACGCATACGCTGAAGGCAAAGAAGGTCGCGGTGTTCACCGATGTGAAGAGCGACTACAGCAAGGGCCTCGCAAAGTTCTTCAAAGAAGGATTCACGAAAGCGGGAGGCACCATCGCCGCCGAACTTGATTTCAATGGTGGCGACAAGGACTTCAAAGCGCAGCTCACGGCGATCAAATCCGCGACACCCGATGCCGTGTTCATTCCCGGCTACTACACGGATGTGGCGTTGATTTGCATCCAGGCGAAACAGCTCGGTCTCAATGTGCCGCTTTTCGGCGGGGACGGATGGGAGAGCGACACGCTGCTGCAAATCGGCAAGGATGCCGTGGAGGGCCACTATTTCTCCACACACTACGCCTCGGATGCGGCCTCGCCGAAGGTGACTGCCTTCGTTGCCGCATACAAGAAGCGGTTCAATGGCAAGGTTCCCGATGCGATGGCGGCGTTGGGCTACGATTCCGCCATGTTCCTGGCGGATGCGATCAAACGCGCGGGCACAACCGACAGCGCGAAACTCCGCGATGCCCTCGCCTCGACCAAGGAATTCGACGCCGTGACCGGCAAGATGACCATGAACGCTCAGCGCGATGCGGTGAAAGCAGCAGTGATCCTCCAGGTAAAAGATGGTGCCTTCAAGTTCCTTGAAACCGTCAACCCCTGATCATGGACTGGTTTCTTCAGCAGCTCATCAACGGACTGGCGCTGGGCTCCATCTACGCGCTCATCGCGCTCGGTTACACCATGGTGTATGGCGTGCTGCGCTTCATTAATTTCGCGCACAGCGACGTGCTGATGCTGGGAGCATTCAGCGCGTATTTCCTCGCACCGGCAATCGCGAAGGTGCTGCCCATGCCCTCCTTCACGGCGGCAGCGCTCATTGTGCTGCTGGCGATGCTGATCTGCGCGGGCATCGGCATCCTCATCGAGTTCCTGGCGTATCGCCCCTTGCGGACGCGTCCCAAACTGACAGTGCTCATCACGGCAATCGGCGTGTCGCTTTTCATCGAGTTCACATGCCAGCACAAGAGCGTTTTCGGTGCCGATACGAAGGCGTTTCCGCGCCTGCTGCCGGCCACCGATTTTCATCTCGGCGGGCTCGTCATCAGCAGCAACGACCTGCTGGTCGTGGTCGTGACGGTGCTTCTGCTGGCCGCGCTATGGTTTGTCGTGCAAAGAACCAAGATGGGCACCGCGATGCGCGCCGTGTCATTCAACCAGCAGGCGGCCGCTTTGATGGGAATCAACATCAATCGCATCATCTCCTTCACGTTCGGGCTGGGGTCTTCGCTCGCCGCGGTGGCCGGCATTCTCTACGCGATGAAGGCACCCGGCATCGAGCCGCTCATGGGCGTGCAGCCTGGCGTGCGCGCATTCATCGCGGCAGTGCTCGGCGGCATCGGCAATCTGCCGGGCGCGGCACTGGGCGGACTGGTGATCGGCCTCCTCGAAACCTTCGCTGGCGGCATTTCCGGATTGTCGAACTACCGGGATGGCATCGCCTTTGCCATCCTTATTTTGATATTGCTGTTCAAACCCGCCGGCCTGCTGGGCAAAGCGACGGTCGAAAAAGTCTAAGCCCGCCCGGTGATCGATACGTGTGGATTACTCCTAACTCCGCCCGAACAACGTCATCCCTGATCTCATGCCATCGTCTCCACCCCACTCCCCCGCATCCGGCTTGGGCGCCAAACGCTGGTTGATCGCGGGAATCGTCTTGTCGGCCGCGGTCTCGCTGTTTTCCGCACAGTTCAATCGCTACTACCTCGGCATCGCGATCGATGCAGGAATTAATATCATTCTCGCCGTCAGCCTGAATCTCATCAACGGCCATACGGGTCAATTCAGTCTCGGTCACGCGGGTTTCATGGCGGTGGGCGGCTACACGGCTGCGAAGTTTTCCCTCGTGTTTGAGAGCATGGTGCCGGACAGCCTCAAGCCCCTGCTCTTCCTGGTCGCACTCGTGCTCGGTGGGTTGTTTGCGGCGATCGCGGGTCTGGGCGTCGGTGTGCCATCGCTCCGCTTGAAGGGTGATTACCTGGCCATTGTCACGCTTGGCTTTGGCGAGATCATCCGCGTGATCGTGCAGAACATGGAGGCTGTAGGCGCGGCGAGCGGCCTGAAGGGCATCCCGAAATACACGACGCTTGGCTGGACCTTCGCGCTCGCGGCCGTGACGATCTACACCGTGGCTGCACTGGTGAATTCCACCTACGGCCGCGGATTCATAGCCGTCAGCGATGACGAGGTGGCCGCAAGTTCCATGGGCATCAACCCCGTGCGCTATAAAGTGACGGCGTTCGTCACTGGCGCTTTCTTCGCGGGTGTGGCCGGCGGCTTGTATGCCCACCACAAGCAATTCCTCTCCCCCACAGGCTTTGATTTCCTCAAGTCGATCGACATCGTCGTCATGGTGATCCTCGGCGGCATGGGCCGCACGGTCGGCGTCGTGATCGCCGCCGTGATACTCACTCTGCTGCCCGAGGTGCTGCGCCAGTTCGCCGACTACCGGATGATCATCTACTCGCTGCTGATCATCGGTCTGATGATGGCCCGCCCGCAGGGGCTCTTCACCCTCAGCTTCAAAAAGAAAGGAGCACACGCGGCATGAGCCAGCCTTTGCTCAGTCTGCAGAACGCCACGATTCGGTTCGGTGGCCTGACTGCGGTATCAGAACTCACGCTGGACATCGGCCCGCAGGAACTGGTCGGCCTCATTGGCCCGAACGGCGCAGGCAAGACCACTGCATTCAATCTGATCACCGGCGTCTACCAGCCGACATCCGGCGAGATTCGTTTTCAGGGACGATCGATCAAGAACGTGAAACCACACGATCTGACCAAGGCCGGCATCGCCCGCACCTTTCAAAACATCCGGCTGTTCGGATCGCTCAGCGTGTTCGATAACGTCCGCGTCGCCACGCAGCTTCACCGCGCGCATGGGCTCGTGAATGCGCTGTGGCGGGGCAAGTCCTTCGCCGCTGGCGAGCACGAAGTCGAGCAGCGCGTGCTGGAGTTGCTCGACATCTTCGACCTCGCACGGCTGCGAGACGAGGAGGCGAAGAGCCTGCCCTACGGCGATCAGCGCCGCCTGGAGATCGTGCGCGCGCTCGCCACCCAGCCCAAGCTGCTGCTGCTGGACGAACCCGCTGCAGGCATGAACCCCACGGAGAAGGAATCCTTGATGAAGCTCATCCAGTTCATCCGGGACAAGTTTCAGATCGCCATCATGCTCGTGGAGCATGATATGAAAGTGGTCATGGGCATCTGCCAGAAAATCGCCGTGCTCGAATACGGCATCAAGATTGCCGAAGGCACACCCGCGCAGATCCAGAAGGACACGCGCGTGATCGAAGCCTACCTGGGAACAGAGAATTGATGGTGGATGATCGCCGACCTTCCGAACCCACGCCCGCCATGCTCGAAATCGACAACCTCCACGTATCCTACGGTGCCATTAAAGCACTGCACGGCGTCAGCTTGAAGGTGCCGGAGAGGCGCATCGTCACGCTGATCGGTGCGAATGGCGCGGGCAAATCGACCACATTGCGCGCCGTTTCCGGACTGATCAAGAGCCGCGCTGGCGCCGTGCGCTATGACGGGCAGGACATCACCAACATGGCACCGCATGACATCGTGGCACGCGGACTCTGTCATGTTCCCGAAGGTCGCATGGTCTTCGCCAATCTCACCGTGCTGGAAAACCTGCACATGGGCGCTTATCTCCGCCACGACAGGCAAGGCATCGCCACCGACATCGACTACGCTTTCACGGTGTTCCCGCGCTTGAAGGAGCGCATCTCCCAGCATGCTGGCACCCTGTCAGGCGGCGAGCAGCAGATGCTGGCGATCGCCCGTGCCTTGATGAGCAAGCCACGGTGCCTGATGCTCGATGAACCATCGCTTGGCATCGCTCCGATTCTGGTGCGTGCAATCTTTGACCAGATCGTTGCGATCAACAAGGAGCGCGGGCTGACGATCCTGCTTGTCGAACAGAATGCGAACCTGGCCCTCGGCATCTCGCACTACGGCTACGTGTTGGAGACGGGCTCGGTGATATTGGAGGACACCGCGGAGGCGCTGCGAAGCAATCCGCAGGTGCGCGAGGCCTACCTCGGCGAGTAAGCTCGCATGCAAGCATTGACCTGCCGCAGCCGTTTGGCATGCGATCCCCCCATGCTGCGCACCTCATTTCTGGCCTTTTTCATTGCCGCATCTGCCGCTGTCTTTGCCGCCGACGCACCGGACACCTTCTTTGAAAACAAGGTGCGCCCGCTGCTCGTGCAGCATTGCCAGGAGTGCCACGGGCCGGAAAAACACAAGGGCGGCCTGCGCCTCGACTCCCGCGCAGGGTGGCAAACCGGCGGTGACAGCGGCCCCGCACTGGTTCCGGGCGATGCAAAGTCGAGCCGCCTGATCACGGCCATCAGTTACACCGATCGTGATTTGAAAATGCCGCCGAAGCAGAAGCTCGCGGAGGCCGACATCGCCGTGCTCACGCAATGGATCGCCACGGGCGCATTCGATTCGCGCACGCTGGATACTACCGCGGCCGCCAGGCCAAACCCCGCGCTCGCAGCCAACACGCACTGGGCGTATCAACCAATCCAGCGTCCTGCCGTCCCGACAGTGACAGACAATGCGTGGCCGCGTAATGACATCGACCGCTTTGTCCTCGCGAAGCTCGAATCGCAAGGCCTGTCGCCAGCGCCGGATGCATCACCAGACGTGCTCGCGCGAAGAATCGCATTCGATCTCACAGGCATGCCGGGCGACCTGTCCGCGCCGGACGACGCCGTGCGAAAAGCGCTGGCCAGCACTGCATTCGCGGAGCATTGGGCACAGCACTGGCTGGATGCTGCGCGATTCGCTGAATCATCCGGCGGCGGACGCACGCTGCCTTTCAAAGATGCCTGGCGCTACCGCGACTACGTGATCGAAAGCATCCGCGATGACGTGCCGTTGGACCGTTTCATTAGCGAGCAGATCGCCGGCGATTTGCTGCCGTATGAGACCAACGCCCAGCATCGCCGCCAGATTATCGCGACCGGATTCCTGGTGATCGGCGCGCACAACTACGAAGAACAAGACAAGAATGCGCTGCGCATGGACATCGTGGACGAGCAACTCGACACGATCGGCAAGTCTTTGCTCGGCATGAGCATCGGATGCGCGCGCTGCCACGATCACAAGTTCGATCCCATCCCCACGCGCGACTACTACGCGCTCGCCGGCATCCTGCGCAGCACCAAGCTGATCCGCGATCCGAAGGAGAACGTGGCGCACTGGATCGAAACGCCACTGCCGCTGGATGGCGATGAAGAGAACCGCGCAAAAGAACTCGAAGAGAAACTCGCCGCCCTGAATGCGCAGCTCACCGCAGCAAAAGCTGAACTCAAACGCCTGTCACCGAAGGTGGAGCCGAAGGACGGCAAGGAGCGCCCGCTAGCGGTGGACGAAGTGCCGGGGATCGTGGTCGATGATGAAGCGGCGCGCAAAGTCGGTGGATGGAAGCACTCCACGCACTACCCCACCTACGTGGGCACCGGTTATTTGACGGATGAGAACAAGGACAAGGGCTCCAAGACGGTGACCTTCGCCCCTCAAGTGCCGCACACCGGGCGCTACGAAGTGCGCTTCAGCTACACCTCAGGCGTGGGACGATCCAATGCGGTGCCCGTGCACATCCTGCACGCCGATGGTGAGGAGGACATCAAAGTGGATGAATCGGTGGTGCCCGAAATCGACAGCCGCTTCATCAGCCTGGGCCAGTTTCGCTTTGAAGCAGGCGGACAGGGCTACGTGATGGTCAGCAATGAAAACACGCAGGGCTTTGTCACGGCGGATGCGGTCACGTTCGTGCCTGTGGAGGACTTGCCCAAACTCGCAGCGATCGAAGCCGAGTCGAAAGCCGATGAAGACCCGGAGATCTTGGCCGCGCAGAAGCGCGTAAAGTCGCTGACGGCCGACATCAAAGCGGCGGAGAAATCCAGCCACGCACGTCCGGTGGCGATGGCGGTCGTGGAGCACGAGGATGTGGGGGACTGCCAGGTGCACATCCGCGGCAATTTGCGCAATCTCGGACCGAAGGTGCCACGTGGCTTCATTCAGGCGGCCTTCCACGGCGCGCTGCCAACCATTCCAGACGATCAAAGCGGTCGCATGCAGTTCGCACGTTGGATCACGAGCCGCGACAATACCCTCACGGCGCGCGTGCTGGCCAACCGCGTGTGGATGCATCTGTTCGGCGAGGGCATCGTGCGCAGTGCCGACAACTTTGGCGTGACAGGCGAGCTTCCCAGCCATCCTGAACTGATCGACCATCTCGCGATAAAACTCATCGACAGCGGCTGGTCTTTAAAGGCGCTGGTCAGCTACATCACGAGTTCGCGCACGTATCGCATGGCGTCTCATGTCGGCGCTGACGCCTATGCAAAACACCTGTCGCTCGACCCGGACAATCGTTTGTTCTGGCGGCAGAATCGGAAGCGCATGGAAGCGGGACAGATTCGTGACGCCATGCTGATCGCGGCCGGCACACTGGACTCCAGGAGCCTTGGCCCCACGGTGGGCGACGGCACGAAAGTGGGCGACGCGAACGACTCCACCGTGCTGAACACGGAATACAACTACGTGTTCACCGATAAGCGCCGCAGCGTTTACACACCGGCATTTCGCAACAAGCGCCTCGAGGTGTTCGATGCGTTCGACTTCGGCAACATAAATGCCGCGATCGCACGCCGAAACACGAGCGCCGTTGCTCCGCAGGCGCTCTACATGCTCAATCATGAGTTCGTCATCGAGCAGAGCCGCGCAGCCGCGCAGCGTTTGCTGGCGGACCCTTCGCTGGTCGATGACACCGCCCGCTTGCTGAAAGCCTATCAGCTCACGCTCGGCCGCGCCCCCACTGCTGGCGAGGCCCGGCTGGCTTCGGATTTTGTGGCGGTGTCAGCCGGCGAACCCGACGCCGAAGCGCGACGCGCGGAGAACTGGTCGCTGCTGGTGCAGACCCTGTTCGCCAGCGTGGACTTCCGGCACGTGCCGTGACTACGGCGAGAGTTTGCGGTGCAGTTCGTGCACTTTGTTTGCGATGCGGTCCTCGACATCATCCGCCCATCCCGCAGCTGCTTCGTAGCCGCCTTCTTTGAGCACGCGCAGACTAGGGATGTAGCCGGCGTAATCGTTGGAGTAGCCCGCCACCCAGATTCCGGCGGCACCGGCAAACTCGCGTTTGAATCGCAGCGAGTAGTCCACCACGACTTCGCTGCCGAGTGTGATGAAAGTCAGATCGTCGCCCAGTTTGATCACCTGCACCGGGTAGTCATGGTCCTCGCGCTTCTTGTTCGCGTAGCTCAATTTGATTTCCTCGTAGGCGGCGCGAATCGGGCCGGATACGGGCCGCGGATTCACAGTGAGAGCCATTTCCACGGCGTTCGCGAGGCTGCGCCCGTGCTGCATGGACAACTCCAGATCCGTGATGCGGGGCACCACGTCGCTACGACGCGGATAAGGATTCTGATCACCACCGCAGCCCATGAGAAACAAAGCCGTGAAGCCGGGGCGAAACTCCTGCAGATACTGCTGCGCAAAGCCGGCGTAATCGCCGCAGTAGTTGTAGAAGCCCAGGCTGGTATTGTGGCATGCGTATCCAAAGAGCGTTGCGCGCAGGGTTCCGTCCGGTGCCTCGACACGCAGCGCAGGCACTTCGTGATCCACGGGGCCGTCGGGATTTGGAGCCTTGTTGGCGTTCGGATGATCGGCCGGCAATGAGTAGTCACGCCGCCGGTTCATCGCGAAACCGCATCGCGCCTTGTTCCAGGTCAACCGCGCAGGCTCCATGGCAGACAGGGCCTGGCCGATGATGCCCACAATGTCGCTCTCGAGCTTCTGCGTGTATTCGAGCGCATCTTTGGCCTTGGGATTGTCAGCGTCCTGCGGCGTCAGCGGTGCCGTGCGCAGAGACGGCCCGCTGTGCGTGTGGGATGCGTTCATCACCAGATTCGCCGGCGGAAGTTTGAAATCCTTCCCGGCACGCTCCGCAACGCGGTGACGCAGATCGGGTGGCACCCCGATGAGATCGAGCGTGACAAAGACCAGCCTGTTCTGTTGCTCGTCTTCAAGTGCGAGCGCCTTGGCAAACAAATCCTGCACTTTCCCTTCCGCCGGCTTCTTCCGTGCTGCGTAGCCAGCCATCCAGAGCATCTTTTGCGGTGTGACCGTTGCGATTGCGCTGCCAGCCTTCCATTTGGCAGGAACTTCCGGTGCCACCGATTTCGGCTTCGACGGTGGCGATAACGGCGTCGCTCCAGGCGGAGGAGGTGCGGCGCCGAGTGTAGAAACCACGAGTGACAGCAGCAGGAGATGGCGAAGAAACATGCCCAGACTACGAGGCTGTCGACTGCCTTTGATCGCGGACCTGCTTAAACGGTTTGGGCATCGCCACCGACGCGCGGCCAAGCCGCTTTGGACTGGCCAGAGGCAGACGACCACTCAGGGATCATCCTTCACTGGCTCCAATGGGAATAACTTTTTGCCTGGTTTTTAAAGAAATCATTGAACTTGCAGGGCGAAGCAGATAGTTAATAAAGCCTGATTACCTAACAGCCCAGATAGTTTGGGTCACACTTCCGCTCCCGATCATGGCCTCAATTGCCCTTCCCGCCTGCCCCGTTTCCCTGTCACCACGGTCGTGGTGGGAGCGGTTGATCGCACGGATCAGCCGCCCTGGGTTCCCTCATCCTGCCTGGGGCTGGCAGCAGCTTAGCGCCTGGCCCGGCGTCGGTTTTGCGGATGGATATCCTGGAGGGCACATCAGCCGGGCTTGGTTCAACACGGGCCGGGGCGGCAACGGATCCGCTCCAGAAGAGCCGCCATCCGAGGATGCGGCCAAGCTGCCTTTCTATCACGAGTCCGTGCTGCTCAAAGAAGTGGTGGAGTGGCTCCAGCCGGGCCCTGGCAAAATCTACCTGGACGTTACTCTGGGCGGCGGAGGCCACACCGAGGCCTTGCTTCAGCGCGGAGCAAAAGTCGTGGCGATGGATCAAGATCCGGTCGCGATCGCCTATGCCACTTCCCGTCTGCGCTGCTACGCGGACCGTTTCTGTGCGATCCGAGGCAACTTCCGCAACTTCCCGGACCTGCTCAAAGAGATCGGGGTAGGAAAGTTTGATGGCATCATCGCTGACATCGGCGTGTCCACCCGGCAGCTCAGCGATGCCTCCAAGGGCTTCTCCTTCCAAAAAGACGGCCCGCTCGATCTCCGCATGGATCCCGATGCCCCGATCACCGCGGCTGACTTGATCAATACGATGTCGGAGGAGGAGCTGATCCGCATCTTCATCGACTACGGCGAAGAGCCGCACGCCCGCCGCATCGCGCGCGCCATCGTGAAGCACCGAGCCGCGCAGCCCATCCGCACCACGCTGCAACTGGCTGCGATCATCGAATCCGTGTCACCGCGGAAGGGACACCGCCACCCCGCGACCCTGGTGTTCCAGGCGATGCGCATCGCCGTCAACGATGAGCTGGCGGCGTTGGAAGACTTTCTCGACGCCGCGCCGGCCTGGCTGAAGCCCTCGGGCCGTGTGGCGGTAATCAGCTTTCACTCGCTTGAGGACAGGGTCGCCAAGCGGCGGTTCCAGCATTTCGCGGCACCCTACATTGATCGCCCTGAATTTCCTGAACCGCGCCCCAATGCCGACCACTGCTTGCGCGTGCTAACACGCAAGCCGGTCGAGCCCAGCGACGCGGAGATCACCAGCAACCCACGCTCCCGCAGCGCCCGTCTGCGGGTGGCAGAACGCCTCCCTGAGCCATGAGCCGGAACCGTCCACGCTATAGAAATCCGATCAGCCTGCCGCTGTTGCTGGCAGTCGTCATCACCAGCTCCTTCGTTTGCGCACGCTGGGTGAAAGAGGTGCACGTGATGGGGCAGATCAACCGGCTGAGCACGCAACTTCGGGAACTCACGCATTCGGCCACGCTGCTCGATCAGGACATCAATGACCTGCGCGGACGGGAAGCCGCGCTCGTGTCCGAAGACGCTCTCGGCCGCAGCATGGCGGAGCGCGGGCTGGAGCTGAGCGGTCTGGCATCGGAAACCATCGTCCATCTCGGCAATGACGGCAGCACGAATCCAACGATCAGCACACCATGAAAACAAGCGAACCTCTTCATCCCCGCATCGAGTTTCAGCGGCGCGAGCGCGCGGTATGCACCCGCATGATCGGCGGCGCCATGGCCATCGTGCTGGGATTCACCGGCATTTCGGCGCGCCTGTGGTGGTTGCAGGTGCGAAATGCTGACGCCCTCGCCGCCGAAGCCGCCAAACTGCGCCTCACGAAGGACGCGATCCCGGCTCAGCGCGGATCCATTCTCGACGCCAACGGCCAGCTTCTCGCCCAGGACCGCATGCTGCACGACTTCTATGCGGACAAAACACATCTGGCCGACATCCAGTTCGTGCGCCCCCGCCTGGCACGGCTTCAGGGCATCTCGCAGACTCAGCTTCGCGCATTGATGTCCGAACCGCAAATCATCACCGCCTACCGCCAGCATGTGGCGCATGAACTCGCGCCGTATCTGAAGATGGCAGAGGCCGATCTCCTTTCGCAGCTCATGCCTGGAGGAGCCGCCGCACCGGTCCTGGCCAGGGAACTTCTGACCGACGAGGCCGAGGCCATGCAGAACTTCCTCACCGAACACAAGATTGCAGGCATCGATCGCCGCTCGCACCTGGAGCGTTTTCGTCCCCTGGGAGACGAGAAACTGTTGCACGTGATCGGACTGGTGACGAAGGAACAGGTGAAGGACGGGAAGATGCAGCCGCGCAAAGGCGCGGAGGGCATTGAGCAGCGCATGAACGAGGTCCTCGCCGGAGTAGATGGATTTGAATATCTTGAGCGGGATGCCACCCGAACTCGCGTGCTGCCGGGCTTCGCCGGCCAGGTGCAGCCGGCGATCCATGGCCGTCATGTCGTGCTCACGATTGACATGCACATGCAGCAAATGCTGGAGGAGTGCCTGGCCAAAGGTTACGCCGATCACAAGCCCAACAAGATCATGGCTGTGATCGTCGATCCCGCCACCGGCAGCATCCGCGCCATGGCCAGCGAGCCCCGCGAAATCACGGTGCGCGATCCCAAGACCAATCAGGAAGCCCGCATCCGGCGGAACATGGCGGCCACCGATTTGTATGAGCCGGGCTCGACAATGAAACTCATCACGTTGTCCGCCGGACTCGACAGCGGTGTCATCAGCCTCGATTCGCAATTCTACTGCCACGAAGGATACTACCAGGAGAGCGACAAGATCTGGGTCCGCGACGATGAGCCCAACGGCACACTCAGCGTAAAAGGCATTCTTGCTCACTCGTCCAACATCGGCGCCTACATGGTCGCCAAGCGCCTCGGTCAGACCGCCTTCTACGACTACATCAAACGTTTCGGCGTGGGTGATCGCACCGCTCTCGCACTGCCAGGCGAACCCTCCGGCCTCATCCGGCCCGTTCACCAATGGACCGGCACCTCCCTCTCACGCGTGGCCATGGGCTATGAAGTGTCTGTGACGCCGCTGCAAATGGCCATGGTGGTCAGCGCGATCGCCAACAAAGGCAAGCTGCTCGAGCCGCGCCTCGTGGAAAGCCTGATCTCCGCTGACCGTGGTGAGACGGAACGCCTTGATCCTGCCGTGGTCCGTCAGGTTTGCAGCCCGCGCACCGCCGCCCGGATCACCGAGGCGATGGAAGCCGTCGTAACCGAAGGCACCGGCAAGCGTGCCGCCCTGTTACCAATCCGGGTGGCTGGCAAAACGGGCACGGCACAACGATTCAATCCCGTCACCAAGACCTACCAGGCAGGCCACTTTGTGGTGTCCTTCGTTGGCTTCGCACCCGCGGATGATCCGAAACTCGCCTGCGTCGTCGTTATTGACGATCCCAAGGCCGCCGACCATCACGATCTTTATGGCGGCAAGCTTGCAGCGCCCCTCTGGGCCGACATCATGAAACGTGCCCTCGCCCAGATCGGCGCCACCAGCATCGCCCAGGTCAAAGCATCCAGCGACAACGAATGAAGCTCAGAGACATCATCGGCACCCTCGCCCGGCCCGTCGTCAGCGGGTCGCTCGACGCCGACATCAAAAACATCGCCTACGACTCCCGCA
>WBZU01001209.1_pt1 | contig 19903 bp, 17 predicted proteins | sample 5204311 | NCBI WGS metagenome assembly WBZU01 (sample SAMN12344359, study PRJNA552823) | activated sludge metagenome | biome: Activated sludge suspended growth; feature: Nitrification reactor; material: Wastewater; isolation source: activated sludge from nitrification reactor of wastewater... | reverse complement strand
GAGCAGGATATCGGCTTCGACCGTGGGATTGCCGCGCGAATCCAGGATTTCCCGTGCGACGACATCGACGATTGCACTCATGCTGTTTCCTCTTCTGGTTAGGCTTGAATATCAGGTTTCAAAATCTGCAAACGCCAGTTCGGCGATTTCGTTCCAGCGCTCGACCACCGGCAGGTGCGCCGGATGCTCGAAATAGCCGTACAGCGCATCGCGCGAATCGAAGCTCGCGTGCAGGCCGAAATCCCACGCCGCGGCGTCATCAGTCTCGTTGGCGCCGAAATCCCAGGTGCGAATCGAGTCGATCGCCTGCGGCAGCATGGCCATGTCGGATTGCAGGCGTGCGACACGAACATCGTCCCGCGCGATTCCGGGCTTGAGCCGGAACAGCACGAGGTGCGCGATCATGCGGCATCGGTCTCGGCAAAGCCGGCGCGCTTGACCAGCGCGTCGATCTCCCGGAGCGTGGCCAGCAGCGCCTTCATCCTGCCCAACGGCCAGGCATTCGGGCCGTCGGACAGTGCCACCGCCGGATCCGGATGCGTTTCCATGAACAGCCCCGCCACGCCGCTGGCGACCGCCGCGCGCGCCAGCACCGGCACGAACTCGCGCTGCCCGCCGCTCTTGGTGCCCTGCCCGCCGGGCAACTGCACCGAGTGGGTCGCGTCGAACACGACCGGGCAATTCGTCTCGCGCATAATCGCCAGACTACGCATGTCCGAAACCAGGTTGTTGTAGCCGAACGAGACGCCGCGCTCGCACACCATGATGGTGTCGGCGCCGCCGTTGGCCTCTTTCGCCTTGGCGACGACGTTCTTCATGTCGCCGGGCGCGAGAAACTGGCCCTTCTTGATGTTGACCGGCTTGCCGGTCGCCGCCACCGCGTGGATGAAATCGGTCTGCCGGCACAGGAAGGCCGGCGTCTGCAGCACGTCGACCACCGCGGCGACGCGCGGCGCCTCCTCCGCGGTGTGGACGTCGGTCAGCACCGGCACGCCGAGCTGGCTGCGCACGTCGGCGAGGATCTGCAGCCCCTCGTCCATGCCCGGGCCGCGGTAGCTGGTGCCCGAACTGCGGTTGGCCTTGTCGTAGGACGACTTGTAGATGAACGGAATGCCGAGTTCGCTCGTCAGTTCCTTCAGCGCACCGGCGGTGTCGAACGCCATCTGGCGCGATTCGACGACGCACGGACCGGCGATCAGGAACAGCGGCCGGTCGAGCCCGACCTCGAATCCGCACAGCTTCACAGCGACACCACCTTGGGCGAACGGCCGCCGGCGTTGCGCCGGCGTTCCAGCGCGGCCCGCGCATAGGCGATGAACAGCGGGTGGCCGGTACGCGGGTTGGAGGTGAACTCCGGGTGGAACTGCACGCCGACGAACCACGGATGCATGTCTTCGGGCAGCTCCATCATTTCGGGCAGGTTCTCGGTCGGCGTGCGCGCCGAGATCACCATGCCGGCCGCTTCGAGCTTCGGCACGTAGGTATTGTTGACCTCGTAGCGGTGGCGATGGCGCTCGTTCACCTCGGCACCGTAAATCGCGGCGGCGCGCGTGCCGGGCTTGACCGGACAGCGCTGCGCGCCAAGACGCATGGTGCCGCCGAGATCGGACTGCTCGCTGCGGCGTTCGACGCGGCCCTCGCGGTCCATCCATTCGGTGATCAGCGCGACGACCGGGTGCGGCGTATCGCCATTGAATTCGGTGCTGTTGGCCCCCTCGAGGCCGGCGACGTGGCGCCCGAACTCGATGGTCGCGAGCTGCATGCCGAGGCAGATGCCGAGGTAGGGCAGCTTGTTCTCGCGGGCGTAGCGGATCGCCATGATCTTGCCCTCGGTTCCACGGCGGCCGAAGCCGCCCGGAACCAGGATCGCATCCATGCCTTCGAGCGCCGATTTGCCACCGTCACCGGCTTTCTCGATCTGCTCGGAGTCGATGTAGTGGATGTTGATCTTCGACCGCGTCTGGATGCCGGCGTGGGTGAGCGCCTCGGTCAACGACTTGTAGGATTCGGTGAGGTCGACATACTTGCCGACGAAGGCGATGTCGACCTCCTGCTCCGGATGTTCGAGCGCATCGACCATCTTCTTCCACACCGACAGGTCGGCTGCGCGCGCGAGGATGGCGAGCTTGTGGCAGACGATCTCATCGAGCATCTGGTCGTGCAGCATCGCCGGAATCTTGTAGATGCTGTCGGAATCACAGACGGAAATCACGGCTTCGTGCTGCACGTTCGTGAACAGCGCGATCTTGCGTCGTTCATCGTCGGGCACGATGCGGTCGGAACGGCACAGCAGGATGTCGGGCTGGATGCCGATCTCGCGCAGTTCCTTGACCGAGTGCTGGGTCGGCTTGGTCTTGAGCTCGCCGGCCGCAGCGATGTACGGCACCAGCGTCAGGTGCATGAAGCAGGTGTTGTTGCGCCCCTCCTCGATGCCCATCTGGCGTATCGCCTCAAGGAAGGGCAACGACTCGATGTCGCCCACCGTGCCGCCGACTTCGACGATTGCCACGTCCGCACCTTCTGCACCACGCTTGACGTGCAGCTTGATCTCGTCGGTGATGTGTGGAATCACCTGCACCGTGCGGCCGAGGTACTCGCCGCGGCGCTCCTTCTTGATGACGCTTTCGTAGATCTGGCCGGTGGTGAAATTGTTGCGCTTGCCCATCTTGGCGGTGGTGAAGCGCTCGTAATGACCGAGATCGAGATCGGTTTCCGCGCCATCTTCGGTGACGAACACCTCGCCGTGCTGAAACGGACTCATGGTGCCCGGATCGACGTTGATGTAGGGGTCGAGCTTGAGATGGGTGACGCGGATCGAGCGCGACTCGAGAATGGCGCCAAGCGACGCGGCGGCAATGCCCTTGCCCAAAGAGGACACGACACCGCCGGTAACGAATACGTATTTGGTCATGAAACGGGGCAGCTGGCGAGGCTGCGGCGGGAAATTCGCATCATAGCCGAATTCGCCCTCGCGCTCAATGCACCGAAGCCCCGCAAAACCCCTCGATTCATGCAATTCGCATGATCCGGACGCGCCGCGGCAGCGCGCGATTCAGCGCAGGAAATTCGCGCTGATTTCCTTGAATTCCGCAGTACCGGACTGGTGCAGCCATTCGAACGCGACCATCTCGCGGCTCACCACCGCGATGCCCTGGCCGCGCATGCGCGCGAGCGCGAGATCCTTGTCCGCCGGACGCCGCGACGAGACGCAATCGGCCACCACGAAGACGTCCTTCCCCTGGGCGCGAAGCTGCATCGCCGTTTGCAGCACACACACGTGCGACTCGATACCGCAGACTACGACCTGACGGCGATCCGCACCAGGCAGGCGCGGCAGGCAGCCGGCCGCCACACAGGAAAAATGCAGTTTCTCGCCCACCGCCTCCGACGCGAGCAGGGCGCGCAGGTCCGGATGCGTATGCCCGAGCCCGCGCGGATACTGCTCGGTCGCCGCAACCGGAATCTCCAGCCGCTGCGCGATGCGCGTGAGCCAGATCGTGTTGTTCAATACATCCACCGCCTCATGCATTGCCGGCAGCAGCTTTTCCTGCACGTCGACCAGCAGCAGGCTCGAATTTGCGCGTTCCATCAGCATGGCGTGTCTCCTCGCGTTTTCATCGATGCGGATCAGGCGAGCGCGGCGCGAAGCGCGTCGGGAAGGGGGGTCGATCTTCCGCTCGCGGCGTCCACCCACACCAGCTTCGCGCTACCTTCGGCACACAGGGCGTCGCTGCCCTGCACGCGCATCTCGTACCAGGTCTCCGCGCTCGACCGGCCCGGCTCGCCACCATAGACGCGTGTTTCGACGACACCCGGATAGACCACCGGCAGCAGGAAAGTACAGGCGGCCTTGACGACCACGACGGCGTGGCCACCATCGCCCTGCCCCCAGCCGAATCCCTCCAGCCATTCGATGCGCGCCTGCTCCATGTAGCGGAAGAACACGGTGTTGTTGACGTGACCCTGCGCATCCATGTCACCCCATCGTATCGGGCAGTTGCTGGTGTGAAGCAGTTTGCGTTGGTGGCTCAAGGTGCACTCCGTTTCATCCACGCCGCGAATTATAATCCGCGCGCCGCGGCATTCCGTTCCGCTGCCCTGGAGCACGCTTGAAGCGACTTCTTCTCATCGTTGCGCTGGTCTTTCTTGCCGGCTGGCTGTGGAGCCATCGCGAGCGCTCGCATGCGCCCGGCGTGATTGCGGAGGCCGAGCCCATCCAGCGCCCGGTGGACAACCCGCCGGCGCTGGAACGCAATGGCTACCGCATCGAGCCGCTGCACCGCTTCGACATCGAGGCGCGCGTGCTTTCCGCGTCGACCTACCGGCTCGACCGTGAAGCCGATCTTGCACCGGTCGACCTTGCGCTCGGCTGGGGGCGCATGTCCGACAGTGCGGTCATCGACAAGCTGTCGATTTCGCAGACCGGGCGGTTCTATTTCTGGCGTACCGAAGCGTTCCCCATCCCGCGCCGCGAGATCGAAACCCACAGCGCCAACATGCACATGATTCCGGCATCCGCTTCGATCGAAAGCCGGCTGAAGGATGTCTCGCGCGGACAGATCGTGCGCATCTCGGGCTACCTGGTCGAAGCCAGCGCGAGCGACGGCTGGAAGTGGCGCTCGTCGCTGACGCGCGACGATACCGGCCAGGGCGCCTGTGAACTGATCTGGGTGGAAGAACTCTCGGTGAGGTGATCAGCCGCAGAGTCGCAACGCCCGCTGCGCAGCCGACTCGAACAGGGATCGGGCGTCATGGATCGCCGCGTGCCCCTGCTCCGCTTCCCAGACCAGCGCCTCCGCGGTAATGGCCATGCCGTGATCCCAGCCTGAATGCGTCAGCAGCATCAGGCCGCTACCCGGGCCGACCCAGGCAACCTGTCCGACTGAAGCATCGCCAGCCGGGTCGCCAAACCTGACGAGGGCACCGACCGGTGCGGCAAGCGCCGCTGCGGGTGATCCGTTGCCCGCGAGCCGCAACACTTCCAGCCGCGCGCCGTCGGCCCCCTCCAGCATGTGGCGCTGCAATGCCGGCGAGCGCGGACGATCGGCATCCGCGGCCGGATGGACACCCATGTCGGATGGCTGCGCCGCCTTGCCACGGAGTGCGGCCGAATGCATGCCCACGAATGCGTCCAGCAAAGGGGCGCGCGCATCGGGTGCGACACCGATCAGGTCGAGACCGGCATTGAGGCGCCCGAGCAACCGTGGCAGCAACCCGAGCAGGCGCTGCCGGTCCTCCGGCGCGGTTTTCGGCTCGACGCTCCAGACAAGGTCTCGCGCCACGTCGAGATGCTGCCGCCAGGCTTCCCCTTGCTCGCCGCTGCGCTCGCCAACGGCTGCGAGGACGCTCACCCACTCGCTGTCGAGGAAATCGCGCAGTACGGCCGGCAGCACGGAACGATCGATGTGCGCGATCGCAGCTTCTGCGCGCCGCCGCGCCAGTTCGCTGCGCTCGGCACTTTCCGCCAATGGCAGATAGCGTCGTGCCGCCTCGATCCGCTGCTGATCCTGCGCCGCCGACCAGGCGCGGATCTCGTCACCCACGCGCTCGAACACGCTGACGTCGCGCTCGAACTCCGCCTGGACGACGGCAGCCGCGGAACGCAGCATGACGCAGACCGGATGATCGCCGGCAGTCGTCGGCGGAAGCGCCGCGGATGCTGTCGCCATGGCATCGAGAAGCCGGCGCGCCGGGTGGGCGGCATCGCCGAACAGGCCCGGATCGATCAGCGCGACCTTGAGCAGCGGAATCTGCAGCCGGCCAAGGATGACCTTGACCGCATCGGGCAGTTCCGGTGCACTGAATATCTCGTCGAACACCATCTCGAGGGCATCGAAAGACGCGCTGCCCGGCGCGTCGAGTTGCGGCGCGACGCGCGCCTGCTTCATGTCCCGCAGCAGATTGCGCCCGGACCCGGCGGCATCGCCCACGCGCTGGGCTGCATCTAGCTCGCCGAGGGCGCGTTCCAGCAGCATCGCAGCGATCGCCGGGTCCACCACCACGCCGCGCGTCGTCCCGACATCTTGGGCGGCACCTCTCTGACGGTTCGCCAGCGCCCCCTGCAATGCCGCGAAAGCGTCGCCGCGCGCCTGTCCGCCCACCCCGGCTGCGTGGCCGCGACCGGCGCCATCCGGCGCGCCGCGCAACAACGCCCTCGGATCGACCCGCCGGCGGAGCAGCAGATCGTCCAGCGCCGCATAGACCAATGGCAATTCGGCCAACAAAGCGGTACGGAAATGCCCGAGCAGATTGCGCAAATCGTCAAGCGATCCGCCGGCTTCAGCGCATGCAGCATCGATGCCCGCGCAGATCGTCGCGGCACCGACCGGGTTGGCCTCGGCCTCGTAACGGTCGGTATCGAGCAAGGTCATCATGCGCTGCTGCAGGCGCGCCAGGTGTGCGCCGCAGTGTTCGGCCAGCTCGCCGGACAGCTCGGTAAGCGCGATCGCGAACTCGAGCTGATCGTCGTCGACGAGGCGTATCTTGGAGGCAGTCAGGTTGCCTGCCTGTTCAAAGTCGCTCGCCCCGCCCTTGACGAGGCTGTCGAAGTGATCTGCCGCGCCCTGCCGAAGCGCCGACAACGCGCCGGCATCCCGCAGCCCCGCATTGCGAGCGAGCGCGGCAAGGCGGTCGCAAAGGAGGTCACGGCATTCGCCGAGGATCGCCATCGAGGCGGGAATCGCGGTATTCGTCGCCATGTTTCGTCACGGTCGGGCACGGGCGGCGCCAGTGTGCATCATTTTCGCATCACGCCAGCGGCGACGAAAAAGAAAAGAGGGGCCTGTCGCCCCTCCAATTCCAGGCCTGCGCCACGGACCGATACGTCAGAACTGCTGCTCGTCCAGCGCCAGCGCGCCCGGCGCCCCGTGGCAAACCGTATGCGCCAGCCCGCCGGCCTGGGCCAGCACATGGTCGGCATAGAAACGCGCGGTGCCGATCTTGGCTGCAAGGAACTGCGCATCGCCATCGCCGGCATCGAGGCGGCGCTGCGCCGCGAGGGCGGCCCGCGCCAGTTGCCAGCCACCGGCGACGGCGCCGAACAGCTTGAGCATCGGCACCGCGGCGACGGATGCCGACTTGATGTCCTGACCGAAGTTGGCGACGACGGCATCGACGGCCTGCCCCAGCGCCTGGATGCCGCCGGCCAGCGACGACCGTATCGCCGCGAAATCGGCCCCCTTTTGCTCGCCAAGCTGGCGCTCGGCCTGCTGCATCAGGCCGATTACCGCCTTGATGGTCGCGCCGCCGTCGCGGGCGATCTTGCGGCCGATCAGGTCGTTGCCCTGGATGCCGGTCGTGCCTTCGTAGATCGTGGTTATGCGGGCATCACGCAGGTACTGGGCAGCGCCGGTTTCCTCGATGTAGCCCATACCGCCATGGATCTGCACGCCCAGGTAGGTGACTTCCTGCGCCGTCTCGGTGCTCCAGCCCTTGACGATAGGAATCATCAGTTCGACGAAGGCCTGGTTGCGCTTGCGCGTCGCCTCGTCCGGGTGGCGGTGCGCGGCATCGTTGGCAGCCGCAGTGACGTAGGCGACGGCACGCATCGCCTCAGTTTGCGATTTCATCACCATCAACATCCGGCGCACATCAGGGTGGCGGATGATCGCAACCTTCTCGCCACTCTTGCTGCCGACCTCCGGCCCCTGGATGCGCTCCTTCGCATAGGCCAGCGCATGCTGGTAGGCGCGCTCGGAAATCGCCACGCCTTCGAGGCCGACCGCATAGCGCGCCGCGTTCATCATGATGAACATGTAGGACAGGCCGAGATTCTCCTGCCCGCACAGGTAGCCGACCGCACCGCCGGCGTCGCCGTATGCCATGACGCAGGTCGGGCTGGCGTGGATGCCGAGTTTATGTTCGACGGAGACGCAGCGCGCGTCGTTGCGCGCACCAAGGCTGCCGTCGGCATTGACCAGAAATTTCGGCACGATGAACAACGACAATCCCTTGACGCCTTCGGGCGCGTTCGGCGTGCGCGCGAGCACGAGATGCACGATGTTCTCCGCCATGTCGTGGTCGCCGTAGGTGATGAAGATCTTCTGCCCGAAGATGCGGTACGTGCCGTCGCCCAGGGGTTCGGCACGCGTGCGCACAGAAGCGAGATCGGTACCGGCCTGCGGTTCGGTCAGGTTCATCGTTCCGGTCCATTCGCCGCTCACCATGCGCGGCAGGAAGGTCGCCTTGAGCGCATCGGAGCCGCACAGGGTCAACGCCTCGATCGCCCCGGTAGTCAGCAGCGGACACAGCGAGAAGGCCATGTTCGATGCCTTCCACATCTCCTGCACGGCGGCGACCAGCAGCTTGGGCATGCCCTGTCCGCCGTACTCGGTTTCACAGCCGATGCCGTTCCAGCCGTTGGCGGCAAACTGGCGATAGGCGTCGGCGAAACCCGCCGGCATGGTGACGTTCGAATCGTTCCAGCGCACCCCCTCCTTGTCGCCGCTCTTGTTCAGCGGCGAGAGGACTTCGCCGGCGAACCTGGCGGCTTCGTCGAGGATCGCCTCGACCGTATCAGCGGTGGCGTCCTCGCAGCCAGGCAGGCGCGAGACCTCGTCGAGTCCGGCCAGTTCGCGCATCACGAACATCATCTCGCGTACGGGGGCAGCATAGTCGCTCATGGTTGTCTCCGGTTCAGGCGGCGCGTTCGGGCCGCATCACTTGTTCATCAGGTAGGTACGATCGTCGAAGGTGGAAACCCAGTCGGGCTTATAGACCACCATGAGTGTCATTGCCATGCCGGACAGCCAGCCTTCGGAAAAGCCGAGCAGCAGCATGTAGGGCAGGTATTGCGTAAAGAGGTATTCCCAGGTGTAGACGCCGGCGAGGAACATCACGACGCAGGCGGTAAGACCCGTCACCATGATCACGACCGATGCGCCGATGAAGGCATTGACGAACAGGTACACGAACAGGTGGTGCGGCAGGAAGCGTTCCGAAAAACGCAGGACGCAGTGGCTTACCAGCACCGGCACCGCGATCATGACCATCGCATTGAGCGCGAAGGCGCTCCAGCCCGCCGCACCGTTCAGCGTTGCGGCCGCGAGCACGGCGGTCAGGCCGACGATCGCCAGGTGCGGTCCGAAGGCGAGCGTCATCACCGTCGCGCCGACCAGATGCAGGCTCAGGCCGGGCTTGACGCCCGCCGTCATGCTCCACAGCAGCATCAGCGTGACGATCATCGCCGCCCAGACGTGGAGCTGCTCCGGCTTGGCGAGACGCTTCCAGGGCGCGCGCCACACCGCCCAGCCGAGGCAGGCCAGCCAGGGCAGCAGCGCCACCGCATACCACTGGCCGGGAAACAGTTCCGCCGGGAAGTTCATCGCCCCCTGCCCTGTACAGGTTCGTCCGCCTCAGCCGAGTTCGGCGACCAGTTTCGGCACCAGTTCGAACAGGTCACCGACCAGCCCGTAGTCCGCCACCTGGAAGATCGGTGCTTCGGGATCCTTGTTGATCGCCACGATCACCTTGCTGTCCTTCATGCCGGCCAGGTGCTGGATTGCGCCCGATATGCCGACCGCAACATAGAGCTGCGGCGCTACCACCTTGCCGGTCTGCCCGACCTGGTAATCATTGGGCGCGAACCCGGCATCCACCGCTGCACGCGACGCACCCATCGCCGCGCCCAGCCTGTCAGCCAGCGGCTCGAGCACCTTGTGGTAGTTCTCGCCGCTGCCCAGGCCGCGGCCGCCGGACACGATGATCTTCGCCGCCGCGAGCTCCGGGCGCGCCGACTTGGTCAGCTCGCGGCCGACCAGACGCGTGGCCGAGCAGGCCGCCGGCGCGGTGATCGCCAACACCGACGCGCCACCTGTCGCCGGCGCCGGATCGAACGCGGTGGTCCGCACCGTGACGACCTTGACCGGGTCGGCGGATTTCACCGTCGCCAGGGCATTGCCGGCATAGATCGGCCGCACGAATGTATCGGGCGACTCGACGGCGATGATGTCCGAGATTTGCGCCACGTCGAGCAGCGCGGCGACGCGCGGCAGGAAATTCTTGCCGAAGGACGTGGCGGGCGCCAGGATGTGGCCGTAGCCGTCGGCCATGGAGACCACCAGCGCCGCGATCTCCTCGGCGGCCTGGGCTTCGAGGTGCGGTTCGTCGGCCATCATCACGCCGGCCACGCCGGCGAGGCTGGCAGCGGCCTGCGCCGCCGCCGCACAGTTGCGCCCGGCGACCAGCACGTGGATGTCGCCGCCGATGCGGCCGGCCGCCGTGATCGTGTTCAGGGTAGACGCCTTGAGGCTGGCGTTGTCGTGTTCTGCGATGACGAGTATGGGCATCGTCTTGGCTCCGGATCGGTTGCGGGATCGGCTCTAGCCGAGCACCTTGGCTTCGTTCTTCAGCTTGGCGACGAGTTGCTGCACGTCGGCCACGCGCTCGCCGGCCTGACGTTTGGGCGGCTCGACGACCTTGAGCGTGCTCAGGCGCGGCGCGACGTCGACGCCGAGGTCGGCCGGCTTCACAACATCCAGTTGTTTCTTCTTCGCCTTCATGATGTTGGGCAGCGTCGCGTAGCGCGGCTCGTTGAGCCGCAGGTCGGTCGTCACCACGGCGGGCAGCGGCGTCTCGAGTGTTTCGAGTCCGCCGTCGATCTCGCGCGTGACGGTGAGCTTGTTGTCGCCCACGACTACCTTCGAGGCGAACGTCACCTGCCCCCAGCCGAGCAACGCCGCAAGCATCTGGCCGGTCTGGTTGGCATCGTCGTCGATCGCCTGCTTGCCGCAGATCACCATCCGGGGCGACTCCTTGTCGACCAGTGCCTTGAGCAGCTTGGCCACCGCCAGCGGCTGCAACTCGACATCGGTCTCGACCAGGATGCCGCGATCGGCACCGAGCGCCAGCGCGGTACGCAGCGTCTCCTGGCAGGCCGTCACGCCGCAAGACACTGCGACGATCTCGGTAACGAAGCCGGCTTCCTTGAGGCGGATAGCCTCTTCCACCGCGATCTCGTCGAACGGGTTCATCGACATCTTGACGTTGGCCAGGTCCACACCCGAACCGTCCGCCTTGACGCGCGCCTTGACGTTGTAATCGATAACCCGCTTGACGGGGACGAGCACTTTCACGATCCATCTCCTCCTGCCAGTTGCTGCGCTGATTTGACATGCGGCGGGTTTCACCGCCAGAATTCCCATACGCAACCGTATGCAGACCGTACGCTACCGTATGGCCCCGGGGCTGTCAAGCACACGGACGATACGTTAGCCGCTTCCATCATAGGACAAGCATGTCGCCCCCAACCGCCGCGCCGCGCAACGCGCTCGACCGCCAGGCCTGGATCGATGCCGCCACCACCACGCTGGCCGAGCACGGCGTGGCCGGCGTGCGCGTCGAAGCGCTGGCCAAGGCGCTCGGTGTCACCAAGGGCAGTTTCTACTGGCACTTTCGCGACCGCCAGGCGCTGCTGGAAGCGGTGCTCGACAACTGGAAGCAGGGGCGCATCGGCGACATCGTCAAGCAGACGCGCTGCGAGCCCGGCCACGAAAGGGAACAACTCGACCACGTGATGGCCGTCTACAGCGCCAGCCGCAACCGCAAGGGCATCCGGATCGAGCTCGCGATCCGCGACTGGGCGCGGCGCGATGCGACCGCCGCCGCGGTGGTGGAGGAGGTGGACGCCACACGCTACGACTGCGCGCGCACGCTTTTCGTCGCCCGCGGCATGTCGGAACACGAAGCCGCCACACGCAGCGTGCTGCTCTATGCCTACGTGTTTGGCCAGAGCCTGATGGATTGCGACCGCATCGAGGCCGACATGCCGCGCGTGCGCAGCGAGATCTTCGCCCTGATCAACGGATGAGCACATCCCGACCTCGTGTCACTGCTCCGGCGCGGACAAGAGGCTTGCATTGCCTCCTGCGGACGTTGTGTCGATCGAGACGCAGCGTTCGGCTGCATAGCGCATCAGCGTCCACGGCCCGCCTGCCTTCGGCCCCGTACCCGACAGCCCCTCGCCGCCGAACGGCTGCACGCCGACCACGGCGCCGATCATCGGGCGATTTACATACAGGTTTCCCACGCGCACGCGCCGACGCACTTGCTCGACGACGGAATCGATCCGCGTATGGATGCCGAGCGTCAATCCGTAGCCGCCGGCGTTGATGCGATCCACCACTGCGTCGACCTCGCCGGCCCGCCAGCGACAGACGTGCACGATCGGCCCGAACACCTCCGTGCGCAACGTGGCCGGTTCGTCGAGTTCGACCAGCGTCGGCGCGAAGAACCAGCCATTGCCGCACGCATCCGGCAGCGTCGCGCGATGGACGATGCGTCCGGCCACCGAGGCAAGATGCGCCTCGAGGCGAGTCCGGGCAGGTTCATCGATCAGCGGACCGACATCGGTTGCCGGATCGGCGGGATCGCCGACCCGCAGTTCGTCGATCGCCCCGCACAGCATGTCGATCACACGGTCCGCAATGTCTGCCTGCAGCCACAGCAGACGCAGCGCCGAGCAGCGCTGCCCTGCACTGTTGAAGCCGGACAGCAATACATCCGGCACAACCTGCTCCGGCAGGGCGGAAGCATCGACGATCATCGAGTTGATGCCCCCGGTTTCGGCAACCAGGGGAACAATCGGGCCATCGCGCGCCGCGAGCGACCGCGTTATCGCGCGTGCCGACGCGACCGAACCGGTGAATGCGACGCCGCCCAGCTCCGCCCGCCGAGTCAGCGCAGCGCCGACCGCCGAATCGCCCGGCAGCAACTGAAGCGCGCCCGGCGGAAGTCCGGCCGCAACCCAGTCGGCAACGGCGCGCTGCGCCACCAGCGGCGTCTGCGGTGCCGGTTTGGCCACCACCGTATTGCCTGCGGCGAGCGCGGCGGCAACCTGTCCGGTGAATATCGCCAGCGGGAAGTTCCACGGACTGATGCAGCCGAACACGCCCCGCGCGGCGAACGAGAGCGTGTTGCGCTCGCCGGTCGGGCCGCGCAGCTCGCGCGCCTCGAAACACGCCGAGGCCTGCGCTGCATAGTAGCGGCAGAAATCGACTGCCTCGCGTACCTCGGCCACGCTGTCTGCGATCGTCCTCCCGGCCTCCTGCACCAGCAACGCGAGGTAGTCGTCACGACCGGCCTCGATCCGGTCCCCCATCGTGTGCAACACTGCGGCCCGACTCGCCGCCGGCATACCGGACCATCCGTCAAATGCCGCTGCGGCCGCGGCACAGGCAAGCCCGACATCGGACTCGGTCGCCTCGACGACTTCCCCCACGACCCGGCGTCGGTCGGCTGGATTCCACACGGTCTTCACACCACCGGCGCGAGGGGCATTGGCAACCGATGGCACGGCACGCGGCTTCGGGTCGATCGTGCACCGCGCACACGCGCCCAGGTTGGCTAGCATCGCCCGGTCATGCAGATCGACGCCAGCCGAGTTGCGCCGTTCCGGTTCGTAAAGCTCGGCCGGCAGGGGAATGGCGGCGTGACGCCGCCCGCCTGCACGTTCCACTTCGGCCAACGGATCCTCCAGCAAGGCGTCGGCGGCAACCGCGGAATCGGCGAGCCGATGGACGAACGAACTGTTGGCGCCGTTTTCCAGCAGCCGTCGAACCAGGTAAGCCAGCAGATCCCGCTGGCGCCCAACTGGCGCATAGATACGGCATGCACACGCCCCGGCGGCAACGAGGTCGTCGTACAAACCTTCACCCATGCCGTGCAGCCGCTGGAACTCGAACCGTTCGACGCCGACCCCCAGCCTCGCGGCCATACCAAGGATCGAGGCAACGCTCAATGCGTTGTGGGTCGCAAATGCGGGACGGATCACCTGCGATTCGAGCAACCGCCGGGCGCACGCCAGATAAGCCACATCGGTAGCCGCCTTGCGGGTAAATACGGGGTAGCCAGACAGGCCGGCCAGTTGTGCGCGGCGGACCTCGCTGTCCCAGTAGGCCCCTTTCACGAGCCGAACGGTGAGCGGCCGCCGGCCCTCCCGGGCCAGCGCTTCGACCCAGTCGATCAGCGCGCGGGCACGCTTCTGGTACGCCTGGACGGCGAGGCCGAAACCGCCCCAGTCGCGCAACTCAGCGGCCCCGAGGACCAGTTCGATCAGATCGAGCGACAGTTCGAGGCGCTCCGACTCCTCGGCATCGACCACGATACCGATGCCGACCTGCCGTGCATCGGCGCAAAGCGCGACCAGACGCTCGCCCAGTTCCCGCAGCACACGTGCACGCTGCGCCTCCTCGTAGCGCGGATGCAGCGCCGACAGCTTGATCGATACCGAGGGGCGCACGGCTTCGTCGCCGGCACCGGCCGCACCGCCACACGCGCCGATCGCGTCGCGATAGGCCTCGAAGTAACGCGTCGCGTCGGCAGCCGTGCGCGCGGCTTCGCCGAGCATGTCGAACGAATGGCGCCACTGCGGCTGTCGCGACGCGCGCTCGAGCGCCGCCCCGATCGATCCGGCAAAGACGAACTGGTCACCCAGCAGCCGCATCGCCATGGACACGGCAGCACGCAGCGCAGCCTCGCCGCCGCGCGCGAGGATGCGGCCCACCACCGCATCGCCGCGCTCGGCCTCGATCAGGCGTCGCGACAGCGACAGCGCGCACGCCGCGGCGTTGACCAGAGCCGATTCCGATTGCCCGGCATGGACGGCCCAGTCGCCGCCACCGATCTTGTCGCGCATCAGCGCGCCGGCGGTGGCCGCATCCGGAATGCGCAAATAGGCCTCGGCGAGGCACATCAGACGCAGGCCTTCGTCTGACTGCAGGCTGAACTCCTGCAGCAGTTGCTCGAAGCCAAAGCGGCCCGCGAGACTGGCGCGCTGGCGCCCGACGAGCGCCACGGCGCGCGACTTTGCATCGCCATGGTCGTGGAACGCAGCGACATCCCGTGCCAGGGTCGCAATCAGCGACGCTTCATCGTCACGATGCACGCGCCGGATGGCCTCGCGCAATGCCGCGCCCGTCGCCGCACGACTTGAATCGACAGAACCCCGCTTCGCATCCATGGCCGCGCCTCCGATCCGACTGGCAATCGCGCTTCATTCGGCTTGGGCAAGCAGCGCCGCGCCAGGTTCCGGCTCACGCATCGACCGCCAGCTTGCGCTCGAAGCGATGCCCTGGAGCCCGCATGGATACTGGGCTGCAGGACAGGGCACCCGCTCCGCGCCCAACCATGCGCCGTTCACGTGCATATGCCTCAGGATGACCTGTCCATCGGCGTTGGCGGCATACCCGCCTGAGAAGCTCAGGTCGGCTGAGAAGGCCGCGCGAGGCGCGGCATGACGGCGAGCGCATTGGCCGTGGTGCATAGCGCTAGCTCGTCCAGCGCCATGCCGCGCAGTTCCGCCAGCGCCGCCGCGATGCGCGGCAGGTTGGCCGGCTCGTTGCGACTGCGCGGCGCAAACTCGGGCGGAATGTCCGGGCCATCGGTTTCCAGGACGATCGCCTCGATCGGCAAGCTCGCCACGTGCTCGCGTATGCGCAGCGCACGCGGGTAGGTCGCCGCGCCGCCGAAGCCGAGCTTGAAGCCGAGCTGGATGAAAGCGTCGGCCTGTTGACGGCTGCCGTTGAAGGCATGGGCGATGCCGCCCGGCACCGCGGTGCGACGCAGGTTCTTGAGCACCGCATCCTGTGCGCGCCGGATGTGCAGCAATACCGGCAGTTCGTATTTGCGCGCGAGCTTGAGCTGCTCAACGAAGAACCATTCCTGGCGAGCTGCATCGCGGCCTACGACGAAGAAGTCCAGCCCGATCTCGCCGACCGCGACCGCCCCGCCCCGTGCCAGCATGGCATCGAGCACGGCGATATCGTCCTCGGCAGCGCGATCGACATACATCGGATGAATGCCGAGTGCGTGATGGCAGCCCGGGTAGCGCCCGTCCAACTGTTCGACCACGCCGAAATTCCCGCGCTCGACCGCAGGTACGACGATGCGCGTGACGCCGGCAGCATGCGCGGCAGCCGCAACCGCGTCGCGATCGGGCGCGAACTCCGCGGCATCGAGGTGGCAATGCGTGTCGACGAACGTCGGCCGGGTGCTGGCCATGCCGATCCTCAGGCAGCCGGCTTGCGGTTGATGAAACCGTCGATGCCCGCGCAGGCATCGGCCTCGAGCATGTTGCACGCCATCGTCTGCGAGGCGAGCTGGTAGGCGGCTTCGACGCCCATCTCGAGCTGCCGGTAGAACAGCCGCTTTCCGGCGGCGATGGCTGCGGGCGACTTGGCTGCGATCACGCCCGCGAGGCGCGCCACCTCGGCATCGAGGTCCGCTGCCGGCACGACGCGATTGACGAGGCCGCGCTGCAGTGCGGTTTCCGCGTCGATCATGTCGCCGGTGACGAGCATCTCGAACGCCTGCTTGCGCGATACATTGCGCGACAATGCGACCGACGGTGTCGCGCAGAACAGCCCGAGATTGATGCCGGACACGGCAAAGCGCGCATCGTCCGCGGCAACCGCCAGATCGCACGCCGCGACAAGCTGGCAGCCCGCCGCGGTCGCGATGCCTTGCACACGCGCAATGACCGGCTGCGGCATGCGCGAGAGCGCCACCATGAACCGGCTGCACTGGCTGAACAGGGTCTGCTGGAAAACTGGCGACGGATCGGCACGCATCTCCTTCAGGTCATGTCCGGCGCAGAAGGCCCTGCCGGCGCCGGCGATCACCACGACGCGCACCGCGTTGTCGGCGGTAATCGCATCCACGGCGCTCTGCAGCGCATCGAGCATCGCCGCCGACAGCGCATTGAACTGGCGCGGACGGTTCAGCGTGAGCGTCGCCACACCGTTGCGGTCATCGCGCAGCAGTATCGGATCCCGCTCGATGCCCTCTCCCATCGCCGCGCCTACTCGATCGCCGAGGTACTCTTTGCGCGCTCGCGCAGCACGAATTTCTGGATCTTGCCGGTGGAGGTTTTCGGCAGCGGACCGAACACCACGCGCTTGGGCGCCTTGAAGCGCGCCAGCATCGCACGGCAATGCTCGATGATCTCGTCCTCCGTCGCGCTCCTGCCTTCCTTCAGCTCGACGTACGCGCACGGCACCTCGCCCCATTTCGGATCGGGCTGCGCGACCACCGCCGCGGCGATCACGGCAGGATGGCGGTAGAGCACGTCCTCCACCTCGATCGACGAGATGTTCTCGCCACCGGAGATGATGACGTCCTTGGATCGGTCCTTGATCTTCACGTAGCCGTCGGGCTGCATCACCGCCAGATCTCCGGTGTGATACCAGCCGCCGCGGAACGCCTCTTCGGTCGCGCTCGGATTCTTCAGGTAGCCCTTCATCGTGATGTTGCCGCGGAACATGATCTCGCCCATGGTTTCGCCATCCCGGGGCACGGGTTCCATGGTTTCGGGATTCATCACCGTAACGCCTTCCTGCAGGTGGTAGCGCACGCCCTGCCGGCCGTTGAGCCGCACCTGCTCCTCGAGCGGCAGCGCCTGCCACTCGGGATGCTTGGCGCATACCGACGCCGGGCCGTAGGTCTCGGTCAGTCCGTAGACGTGGGTGATGTCGAAGCCGATGCGCTGCATGCCCTCGATCACCGCGGCCGGCGGCGGTGCGGCAGCGATCAATGCGCTCACCTTGTGATCGATGCCGTCGCGCAGTTCGTCCGGCGCGTTCAGCAGCATCGCATGCACGATCGGCGCGCCGCAGTAGTGGGTAACCTTGTGCTCGCGAATCGCCTCCAGCACCGGCCTGGCCTCGACCCGGCGCAGGCAGACATTCGTGCCGGCGTTCGCCGCCATGGTCCAGGGAAAGCACCAGCCGTTGCAGTGGAACATCGGCAAGGTCCACAGATAGACGGCGTGCGGCTGCATGCCCCAGGAGATGATGTTCGATACCGCGTTCAGGTAGGCGCCCCGATGGTGATACACCACGCCCTTGGGGTTGCCCGTGGTGCCGGAGGTGTAATTGAGCGAGATCGCATCCCATTCGTCGGACGGCGGTTTCCATCTGTACTGCGGATCGCCGGCCGCAATGAAGGCCTCGTAGTCGATGCTGCCCAGCCGCTCGCCGGGGCCCGTGTACTCCGGATCGTCCACGCCGACGACGAGGATCGGGCGCCCGAGGATCGCCAACGCCTTCTGCAGCGTCGGCGAATATTCGCGATCCACGATCAGCACCTTGGCTTCACCGTGATCGAGCATGAAGGCGATCGCTTCGGCGTCGAGCCGCGTGTTCAGCGTGTTGAGCACCGCGCCGCACATCGGCACGCCGAAATGCGCTTCGTACATTTCGGGGGTGTTGTTGAGCACAGCGGCGACCGTGTCGCCTGTACCGATGCCACGCTGTGCCAGCGCCGAGCCGAGCTGCCGCGCGCGCGCATAGGTCTGCGACCAGGTGTAGCGGCGCGCACCGTGGATCACCGACAGGCGATCCGGATAGACATAGGCCGAACGCTCGATGAAAGAGAGCGGTGTCAACACCGCATAGTTGGCAGCGTTCTTGTCCAAGCCCAGCGAATACGGATTGTGTTCCATTGCTCCCTCCATTTCCTGCGGTGTATCCCGAACGCGTGGCGGCGCCGCACCGTCCGTCAGGACGGTGCGGCCCGGCATCGGTGCGCAATCGACTGTCCTTCCCGCTCGCCTTCGAGGACGCCCAGCCAGCCGCGTATGGCCACCGCCGCATCGGCCGTGGCATTGCCGAGCGCCGCCACGCCGCCACGCGCATCGGGCAGTGCGACGCGAAGTTCGACCACGGCGGCGCTCGATTGCGGGGAATCGAAGCGCTGGATAAACTCGTCGACATCGACGACCAGCCGGCAGTTGCCGGCGACCGCGCCTGCATCGCCCGCCGACAACGAACGCCGCAGTACCTGCTGGATCAACTCGGGCGGCGGCGCGGCCCAACGGCTCTCGGTGAAACTCGAACGGCGCGACGCCTCGGCGTAAGCCAGACGGTACTGCATGGCCGGCGTCTCCAGCCAGGACGGGGCAAAGACATCGATGCTGCGCAGGCTGATCCCGCCACCGGCGCCGGCAATCGTCGCGGCGCCGCCGAGATCGTAGTGGGCAATCGGCGCTTTCGCCGATTTGCCCGCCAAGTCTACGCTGACGCAAGCCGCAAGCGCACTGCAGCAGACGATCGCCAGCACCGTCCGGGCCAGCGGAGCATGCGACTGCCAAACGGTCCGTTGCGACACCTGTGCCAACTCCTAAGGAATACTGGGGACGAACCCGGCTTCACCAGGCCCTGGTATGGCTGCCGAGCGGCGCACCAGCAGTTCCTGCGGCGACTGCTCGAGCTGAACGAGCAGTCGCGAAAGCTGGCGCGAGTTGGCAGACAAATCGTGCAGCAGCACGTTGAGCCCCGGCAGCGCTTCGCCCGACATCCTGCCGCCCACCTCTGCGCCGAGTTCGTCGAGCCGTCGGCTGACCGCCTGCATGCTCGCGACCAGATCTCGGGTTTCCTTGAGCAGCGGGCCGGTTTCGCGGCCTGCGCTTTCGAGATGTGCCACCAGTCGCGCCACGCGTTCGGCATTCTCCGGACTCGCGAAGCGCCGAACTGCCGCGATCGTCTCGGGCAACTGCCTGAGAGCCTTGCCCGCCTCGGCCGAGGCCGTCTCCAGATTGGACAGCGTGTTGCCGAGGCTTTCGATGTTGTCCGGGCTGAGCACGGCATTGGCACGCTTGGCGAGTTCCTTGACCTGCTCGAGCGTCGCGGCGAGCTGGTCACCCGCCGTGTCGAAGGTCGATGGGCGCAACGGAATGCGCGGCACCTCGCCCTCCCGCTCGGGCAAGGGCTGACCGTCGCGTCCGTTGTCGGAAAGCTCGACGAAGGCAAGGCCGGTCACACCCTGCATCTTGATTTCTGCGGTCGTGGCCGTCGTGATCGGCAGCCATTCTTCGACGATGACGTTCACCAGGATGAGGCGCGGATCCTTCGAATCGATGGTGATGCGATCGACCTTGCCGGAGCGAATGCCGCGAAACCGCACCTGCGCC
>WBZU01001208.1_pt1 | contig 19904 bp, 17 predicted proteins | sample 5204311 | NCBI WGS metagenome assembly WBZU01 (sample SAMN12344359, study PRJNA552823) | activated sludge metagenome | biome: Activated sludge suspended growth; feature: Nitrification reactor; material: Wastewater; isolation source: activated sludge from nitrification reactor of wastewater... | reverse complement strand
GGCGACCGCGCCTGGACCACGACCGGGGTGTCGCCGAACATCATCGAGGCGTCCTGGCAGGCGCTGACCGACGGCATCGTCTTCGGGCTCCTGCACGCCGACCGCTGAGCACCCCGGCGATGTTGTAGCTGGTGGTCGCCGGGGTGGTGTGTGGGCTACAAGTTCGGCGGGCGCCGGCGATCTTGTAGCTGGCGGTCGCTGGGGTGGCGTGTGGGCTACAAGTTCGGCGGGCGCTCGTGATTCCCGGGCCGGTGGCGGGCGGCGCTACCGTTCGCGGCGATGGCCGCGCCCACCTTCGTCCCCGCCGATCCCGTCGACACCGTGCGCTGGTACCGCAGCGCGCCGCGTCGACCCGACCCGTGGGTCGTCAGCCGCCCGGGCGAGCTCGACGGCCCCCAGCCCGTCGGTGACGGCTTGGGCACACCCGGTCCGGACGCCGGCTACGCGCTGACCCTGGCTGCGGCGTTCCGGGGAACCCTGACGTTGCGCCCCGGCGAGCACGAGTCCGACGCGATCGCCGGAGGTGCCGCGGTGGCCATGAAGCGTGCCGGACTGCTCGGCCGGGCGCCGGTCGCCCACGACCTGCGCGTCGGCCTGGGCGTGTGGGGCTTCCTGGACGACAGCCCGGCTGCCGAGCTGGTCGAGCTCCGGCGCGACCGCTTCGACGAGGTCCACCTCACGCACCACTACCCGCGACTCCGCCGGATCGCCGACGCGGTGCCCGAGGAGGTCCTGCTCATGGGCCACACCGAGATCCTCGAGCTCCACGGCCGTGACTGGCGCAGCTGCCTCGACCTGACGGTCTGACCGACTGACTGCCTGCCTGCCTGCCTGACTGACTGACTGTCGGTCCAACGGCCGGGCGATCGGGTCGCCTCAGGCCCAGACGTCGATCGGCGTGCCCATCGGGATCGTGTCGGCCAGCATCTGGATCTTGTCGTTGGGGAGTCGGATGCAGCCGTTCGAGACGTCCTGGCCCATCAGCTCGGGCCGGTTCGTCCCGTGCAGGGCGATGACGGGCACGCCGTTGTCGAACTCGTCGATCTGCTCGCTGTAGGCGTTGGTCGGCAACGCGAGCGGTCCGTAGGTCCCGGCCGGATCCTCCTGGTGGACGAGGTCGGTGATGTAGAAGCGGCCCGTCGGCGTCCGGGTCTCGGGCTTGCCGATCACCACCGACGTGGTCATCACCACGTCGTCGCCCTTGTACAGGGTCAACGTGCGGGTGCCGAGCCGGAGGTCCAGCCGGTAGTCGGTCGTCGACAGCTTCACGTCGACCGCCGCGACGTAGCCGGGGGTGCCGTTCGGGCGGACGGGGATCTCGACCTTCAGCCAGTCGCCGCGCTGCTCGGTGACCAGCATCACGAACGGGTCGCCCCAGCCCGACGGGTTGGAGAAGCTCCAGCCGGACGGGTCGGTGTAGCGGCCCTTGATCGGGTAGTCGTCACGGGGCAGCGGCGGCCGGGCGGCCGTGCTCGCCTGGCTGCTGGGCGGAACGGGGGCGTCCCACACCTCGACGGGTTCCATGTCGTCCCACCCGTCCGGCGGGCTGGAGTGGACGAGGATCGACGGGTTCTTCGCCGTGGCGATCCGGGCCTCGGTCGGGGGGCGTCGCGTGGGCTCGGTCGACGGCGCCGCGGTCGTCGAGCGGTCGGCGGGCGGCGGATCGTCGTTCGAGCCCACCAGGGCGAACCCGATCACTGCCAGAGCGGCGACCACGGCGGCGACGAGCAGCGCGATCCGTCCGTTGGAGAGCCGTCGGGGAGGGCGATCGTCGACGACCATCCCGTCCTGCTCCCACCACGGCCGTTCCTCGCCCGGTCCGGCGTCGGGACCGGGGTCGTCGGGCCCGGGGTCGTCGGGTCCGGTGCTGGTCATCGGTGCTCCATGTCGGATCGACATCCTAGGAGGGCAGGTCGCCGCGGCCCGGGCGCCCGTCGGCCAACCGGTAGCGTGACGCCCGTGACGAACCCCGAGCCCGCCCCCTCCGGGCCGGTCCGTGTCCGCTTCGCCCCCGCCCCCACGGGCTACCTGCACCTGGGCAGCGCACGAGCCGCGCTCTTCAACTGGTTGACCGCCCGCCACCTCGGCGGCACGTTCCTGCTGCGCATCGAGGACACCGACCTCGAACGCTCCCAGCAGGCCCTCATCGACGTCGTCTTCGAAGCGCTCGAGTGGTTGGGTCTCGACTGGGACGAGGCGCCGGTGCTGCAGTCGACCCGTTCGGAGCACCACCAGGCCGCGGTCGACCGGCTCCTCGCCGACGGCTCGGCCTACTGGTCCGATCCGGTGCCGGAGGCCGATCGTGGACGCACCGGCGGACGCCCCTACGACCCGGCCGATCGTGACCGCGACCTGGGTCCCGGCCCGGGCCGTGCCGTGCGGTTCCGGACCCCTGATGACGGCACGACGGCGTGGACCGACCTGATCCGCGGCCACATCAGCTTCGACAACGCCACCATCGAGGACTTCGTGATCCGGCGGGCCGACGGGTCCCCGACCTTCTTCGTCGCCAACGCCGTCGACGACCACGACATGGCGGTGACCCACGTGATCCGCGGCGAGGACCTGATCAACGTCACCCCCAAGCAACTGCTGCTCCGGGCTGCGCTGGGCGACGACCGACCGCTCGAGCTCGGGCACATGCCCCTCATCGTCAACGAGCAGCGCAAGAAGCTGTCCAAGCGCCGTGACGACGTGTCGCTCCTCGACTACCGCGACCGTGGGTTCCTGCCCGCGGCGATGGTCAACTACCTGGCCCTCCTCGGCTGGGGGCTGCCCGACGGCTCCGAGATCCGCCTCGACCCGCTGCGGGAGCTCCCGCCGCTGTTCGACATCACCGACGTCAACGACTCGTCGGCCTCGTTCGACGCCAAGAAGCTGCGCTTCGTCAACGCCGAGCACCTGCGGGCCCTGCCGGTCACCGAGTTCGCCCGACTCGTCGAACCGTTCGTCGCCGCCGAACCGTGGGCCGACCGCTTCCACGCGGGCACCTTCGGTCGGATCGCCGCGGACATCCAGGTTCGCGCCGAGACCCTCGCCGAGGTCCCCGCCCAGGTCGACTTCCTGTTCCGGTCCGACCCCGACATCGACGAGGCGTCCTGGACCAAGGCGATGGTGCCCGAGGCGGCCGGCTGGATCGACGCGGTCATCGCCGCCGCGGAGGAGTGGCCGTGGGAGGCCACCGAGCTGCATCAGCTCACGTTCGCCCTGGCCGACCGGCTCGACGCCAACCGGCGGAAGTTCCAGGCCCCGATCCGCGTCGCGCTCACAGGACGGACCGTCGGCCCGCCGCTGTTCGAGTCGATGGAGGTGCTGGGGCGCGACGAGGTCGTGCGCCGGCTGAGAGCGGCGCGGGAGCGCCTCGGTGCCACCGGCTGAGGAGCGTCCGTCGCTGCGGGCGCGGGCCCGTGCCCATCGGCGCCGCTGGATCGGTCGACTCGTGCTGGCCGCGGTGCTCGCCCTGGTCGGCTACCTGGTGCTGACCTTCGTCCAGGTTCTGTCGGCGTCGCGGGACGACGACAGGGTCCGCAGCGACGCGATCGTCGTGCTCGGCGCCGCGCAGTACGACGGGACGCCCTCGCCGGTTCTGCGCCAGCGACTCGACCACGCCCTCGACCTGTACCGCGACGGCGTGGCCGGACGGATCGTGCTCACCGGCGGCAAGCAGGCCGGCGACCGCTTCACCGAGGCCTACGCCGGCTACCGCTACCTGACCGGCCGGGGCGTTCCCGGCGACGACCTGCTGGTCGTGACCGACGGCTCCTCGACGTGGGACTCCCTCCGCGCCGCTGAGCGCGTCCTGCGTCGCGAGGGCCTCGATCGGGTGACGTTGGTGTCCGACAGCTACCACTCCAGTCGGCTGCTGGGCGTCGCCGATGAGGTCGGCCTCGACGCCGGGGTCTCGCCGAGCGGTGCGGCACCCACGGTGCCCGAGCTGCTGCGCGAGACCGGGTTGGTCGCGCTCGGTCAGGTGATCGGATACGGCCGGATGCTGCGCCTGTCGGGCTGACCACGCCGCCGCGGGTAGCTCAGCCGGCCAGCACCTCGACCGTCGTCCAGCCCCGTGCCGGCACCGCGACGGTGAGCTCCCAGACCCCCGAGACGGGGTCGTGGACGACGGGAGCAGTGCTCGAGCGTGGCGGGAGCTCGGACCAGCCCGTGACGGTCACGTCCTCGCCGGCTCCGAGCACGACCAGGCTGACGCCCCCGTCGATGGCCCGGACCCGGACCCGGGAGTCGCCGGCGGTCACGAACTTCTCGACGTCGCCGATGACGGCCATCCCGGAGTCGAGCAGCGGAGCCAGCACCAGGTACCGCCAGTCCTCCCGCCCGAGGTGGATCGGGCGACGGTGATCGGGCCCCACCCGCTCGGCGGTGCGGGCCCGCCAGTCCCAGAGGACCACGTCGCCGTCGGGCCGTCCGTCGTCGAGGTCGGCCAGGTCCAGGACGCCGTCGACCGGGTCGTCGGTCGGACAGCAGTGCATGGTCACCACGTAGCACCACCGTCCGGCGGGGTGGTCGCTGTGGCACTCGGCGACCAGCGGGGTCGGGTTGAACGCCGGGTTGGCCAGCATCGACGCGCTGGTGGCGGCGACCGGGACGTCGGGCTTCACCAGCAGGCCGTCGGCGCGACAGATCCGCGGCACGATCGCGTCGTCGAACCGGCCGACGCGGTCGCCGAGGCCGACCGGACCGGTCGACAGCGCCGAGAGCAGCGCCTCGGGTTCGCCGTTGGCGCCGGCCACCTCGGCGTCGGTGCGGAACACGTCCTTGAACGGCATCAGGCCGAGGACCCGGGCCAGCGCGTTGGTGACGGCGAACCACGCCCACAGCTGTCCGGCGGTGGCGATGTAGCCGTGGTCGCCGCAGGTGCGCACCGACGTGACCTGGGTGAGGGTGGTGCTGCGGGCGAGATCGGCCGGGGTGCCCATGCACCACTGGAGCGTGATCCCGCGTTCGCTGGCGGCGCGGTCGATGCCCTCCTGCCAGTCCCGGGCGCGTCCCGGTTCGCTGCGCAGTTCGCGGACCCCGAAGAAGACCTCGACCAGCCAGTCGTGCTCGAAGGTCTCGACCCCCCAGGCGACGCACTGGTCGAGCCACCGCTGGTAGGCCTCGGCGGTGGCCGGCGCCGCGTACGGGCCGTCGAGGTGCACCGGAACCTCCGACGCGATGGGAGCCTGGGCCGACAGGTGACGGATGTGGGCGACCAGCGGCGGGTCCCCCAACCGCCGGCGCAGTGCCGGGATCCCGTCGGGCAGGACGTCGTCGCGGGGTTCCCAGGCGACCATGGCGCTGGGCGGGACGGTCCACTCGTCGGTGTCGAACGGCCGCGACTCGACGTGGGGGTAGAACCACGAGTCGAGCTGCACCGCTCCGAGCGGAACGCCCCGGCCCCGCAGGTCGTCGACCGCGGCGACTATCGACGACGCGGCGTCCAACCCCGGTTCGGTCCGGTACCAGTAGGCGGCGCCGTTGTCGGTCCAGTACGACGGTCGCCGGGCCAGCTCGTCGGCCCAGCGGCCTGGCCGGACGGTCCCGGCCCGCTCCTGCAGCAGCGATCCCCAGGTCTCCAGGCAGGATCTGGCACTCGGGCCGGTGAACACGCCGAGCTCGGTGCGGAACCCTCTCGGCACCCGCTCCAGGTCGCCGTGCCAACCGACGCGGACCGTCCCGCCGTTGAGCCCGATCGTCTGCTCGTGGAAGTCCTCGAGCGGGGCGAGCATCACGGTGCGTCCTGAGTGGTCCGACACCAGCAGCGGCCAACCGGTCGGCGGTCGGTGCGGCAGCAGGAAGAACCCGTCGAGGTCGGCCCCGGCGGTGGCGGGGAGCGCGAACTCGCAGTGCTGGAAGGCCAGAGCGCGGTGCGGCTGGGCTTCCTGCTCGACGGGATGATCTCCGACGCGCCGGTCGGTCGGGGTGAACTCCACCCCGACCGACGGGCGGTCGAACGCCCCGGTGGCCAGGCCGTCGAGATCGACGAGCGCCTCCAGGGCGATCACCACCCAGGACCGATCGGCGTCGACCTCGACGGTGGCGGTGACCCGACCGTCGGCAACAGCCGCGGTTGGCCGGCCGGGCCCCAACCAGTCGGCGCCGTCGGGGCCGATGCGGAAGGTCCCGGTGTCGTCGACCGAGACGATCGGTCCGGAGGCGGTGGCGTGTGGCACCGGCGCAGTCTGGCCCGACCGGCAGCCACCGTGCGTCGGAGGTGTCGCCGAGCCGGGATCAGGACCGCAGGGCGGCGACGGCGGCCTTGGCGTGGTCCCGGGCCGAGGCCAGGTCCTGATGGGCCGACTTCACGGCGTCGCGGGCCGCGGTGAGCGCGGCCCGTGTCGGATCGAGGTCCTGGGCGGGCTCGAGGGCGACGACGTCGGCCGGCGCTCCGGTCAGCGTCGGCGGCCGACCGATGACGCTGTCCGCGTCGGCGAGAGCCTGATTCATGGCGTCGAGCTCGGCCCGGGCCTCGGCGTCGTCGCCGACCTTGGTGGCCAGGGTGTCGGCGACGGACTGCAGCTCGTTGCGGGCCGTCCCCAGTCGGTCCGCGGCCTCGATGACCCGGGACTGCGGGACCCGGAGGGCGTAGATGCGGTGCTCGAACAGGACCTTCTGCGCGTCGGCCCGGAGGGAGGTGACGTCGGGGTAGCAGGCGGTGGCGATCTGCTGGCCGAGCGTGGCGAGCCCGTTGGCCGAGCTCTGCAGGGCGGCGATCTGGCCGCCGTTCACCCCGTAGGGGTCCGATGCCGCCTGCAGCGAGGCGACGAGCTCGACGATGGTGGCCTGGCGCCGGGTGATCTCGCCCGCGATCCGCTCACGGGCGCGGGTGAACGGCTTGCACGCCTCCGATGTCGTCGGTGGAGCCGATCGGGAGTCCTCGGCTCCCGCCGCGGCGGGTAGCGCGACGGGCACGAGGGCGCTGAGCCCGACGAGCCCGACGGCCAGAGCGCGGCGACGTCGGGTCGGGGTGACCTGCGGGGTGGTGGTGTTCGAGGAGGTGGTCATGGGATGGTCCCTTCGTTGTCGGTGCTGAGGGCGTCGGTGGCCTGCCGGGTGGCAGCGTCTGCGGCGTCGAGAGAGCGCCCGGCGCCGTCGATGGCAGCCTCCAGGTCGGCCAGCGAGCCGGCGGAGGCGGTGTCGGCGCCGTCGACGGTCTCGGGCGCGGCGGTCGAGGTGGGCGCGGTGCTCGGCGCAGGTGGCTCGTCGACCGTCGTGGTCTCGGCGGCGTTCCGGGACACGGAGGCGGGCGTGGACCCGTCGTCGGCGCGGGCGTTGCCGCATCCGGCTCCGAGCGCCACGACCGCCACCGCTCCCAGGGTCCCCGCGGAGAGTCGGACGATGCGGGCTGCGGCGCGTCGTCGGGGTCGGTGTCGGCCCGATCGGTCGTCGTGATCCATGACCGCAGCATCGACGTCCGGCGTCAGGGGGCGGTCAGCGAGATGTGAGCGTCCGATGAGGGCCGGTGCCAGAATCCGGGTGACTCGAAGGGGGATGTCGTGACGGTCACCGACACCGATCAGCTCCGCTACCGGTTCCGGGGCGGGGAGACCTGGCGCGAACCGTGGGACGACTACCGCTGGTTGCGCGACCACGATCCGGTCCACCGGGTCGACCACCCGTCCAAGGGCACGTTCTGGGTCCTGTCGCGGTTCGACGACGTGTTCGACGCGGTGCGCGACACCACCACGTTCAGCTCCGCCCAGGGCCTCACCCCCGACTCGGACGTGATGGGGTTCTTCGAGGGACAGGCCGCGCCTCTCGTCATGCTGGACCCGCCGGAGCACACCGCCATGCGCCGATTGGTGTCGCGTCCGATGACGCCGAGTCGGGTCGATGCCCTGGCCCCGACGATCGCCGCGTTCGTCGACGAGCGCCTGGGTCGACTCGCCGAGGTCAGCGAAGGCGGTTCGGCGGTCGACGTCGTCGAGGTGCTGCTCAAGCCGCTGCCCAGCATGCTGGTGGCGCACTTCCTGGGGATCCCCGAACAGGACCGGGGACGATTCGACGGCTGGACCGACGCGATCGTCGCCGCCAACTCACGGGAGGACCTCGGCTCCGCGATGCAGGCGTTCGCCGAGCTGTTCGCCTACTCCGAGTCCCTGATCGATCGTCGGCGAACGGACCCGGGCGACGACGTGGTGTCGGACCTGGTGGCGGCGGACGTCGATCCCCGATGGATCACCGGGTTCGTGTTCACCATGATCGCCGGCGGCAACGACACCACCACCGGGCTGCTCGGCGGATCCCTGGAGCTGTTGACCGGGCGTCGGGACCAGCGGCAGCTCCTGATCGAGGACCTGTCCCTCGTCCGCCCCGCGGTCGACGAGCTGCTGCGGCTGACCAGCCCGGTGCAGAACCTGGCCCGCACCGCCACCGTCGAGGTGGAACGGGCCGGGGTGCGCATCCCGGCGGGAGCCAAGGTGATGCTGCTGTACGGGTCGGCCAACCGGGACGAGCGGCAGTTCGGCCCGACCGCGGACGAACTCGACGTCACGCGGAACCCGGAGCGGATCCTGAGCTTCGGCTACGGCGCGCACCACTGCCTGGGGGCGGCGGTCGCCCGGCTGGCCGCGACGATCACCCTCGAGCGGATCCTGGAGCGGTTCCCGGACTTCGTCGTCGACGCCGCCTCGGGTCGCTTCGCTCCGGGGCCGTACGTGCGGCGCTACGAGTCGTTGCCGTTCCTCGTAGCGCCGTGATCACGGGCGGCTGACCGCCGTGGGGTGTTCGCGTGCGGGAACGCCCTGTCAGCGGTCGGTCTCGCACACGAACGTGCGCGGGGACGGCTCACCAGTCGTCGAGGTAGATGCCGAGCACCCCTGTCTTCGGCTCGCGACCCAGGATCGCGTTGGCGGCCTTCAGGCCCGACATCACCGCCGCCTCGATGCAACCGGCGTTCAGGCCGTTGTCGGTCCAGTCGCCTGCGAGCACCATGTTGGCGAACCCGCTGTCATCGGAGCGGAGCCGGAGGTGATCGGTTCCTGGTAGCGACTGGACGTAGCGATCCGACGGGTCGATGTTCGCCCGCCAGTACTGGCTGTCCAGCCGGGCCTCGCCGGTGGCGTCGCCGGCGCCGCAGAGGAGATCCCAACGTGTCGCGCCGCCGTCGTCGACCAGCCCCGGAAGGAGCGGTCCGATGCGGTCACCGACCAGTTCGCGGACGTGTCGGGCGACCTCGTCGCGGGCCCGGGTCGGCGTGGAGGGGTCATCGACGTCGGCCCGTGGGTCATCAGGTTCGTGCAGCGCCGAGCAGAAGTAGGCGACGGTGGTGGGCCGGTCGTCGTCCGGCCAGTGCTCGCGTTCGATGAGCTGCGGCATCGACGCCCAGGTGTCGAACGGTGGCTGGTAGCCGGTCATCGTCGATCCCGGTGTCGTCCAGCCGAGTTCGGGCTCCGGGGAGCGGATCCAAAGCTGGAGCGCCTCGGTGGCGACCGTCGCCACCCCCTCGCACATCGCCCGCCAGCGCGCGTCGCGAGCGACCAGCTCGGAGGTGACGTGCGGGGCCATGCCGACCGGCAGGGCGAACACGACGTCGTCGAAGTCGATGCCGCGACGCAACGTCTCGCGACTTCCGCCGTCGTCGGGCCACCAGTGCGACTCGTACGCCTCGCTGTCGGTACCGGTCGGGGGATCGCCGACGATCTGCTCCAACAGGAGCTCGCGGCTGAAGCACGGCAGGCCGCCCACGTCGACGAGCGGGTCGTAGCTGGCAGGGCCGTCGACGAGCTCGACCTGCCGGGTGATGTCGATGCTCCCGATCCGCTCGCCGCTGTCGTCCAGGTGCAGGTCGTCGATCCGGGTGAAGAGCTCGAAGTCGACGCCGCGGGAGCGCAATGCCTGGTGGAGCGGGGCGATGACGACGTCGCCCATGCCCGCGGCCATCTTCCAGAAGACGGCTCCCTTGTAGTCGAAGAACGTCTTGGCAGACAGGAACACTCCGAGTCCGGCCCCGAAGCCGGGCTGGTCCGGATCGCCGTCCCGGAACCCGAACACCAGGTCGTACAGGCCCCGGATCAACGTGCTGTCCGCGGCGTCGGGGTCCGCCCCGTGGCGCAGCGTCCAGGCCCGGTAGTCCTCGGTGTTGAGCTCGCGGATCCGGGAAGGATCGGCCAGGACGCCGTCGGTGACCAGTCCGCGGACCTGAGCGACGACGATCGAGATCAGGTGCCACATGCGGCGGGCGGCGGGGTCGGTGCCGGCTCGTTCCAGGAGCGTCGAGCGGAGCCGGGTGGCGAGCCGGTCGACCGGCTCCATGACGGCTAGCTCCCACAGGGCGTCGGCCGCAGCCAGGGCCTCGATCCCCAACGCCACCGCCGTGTGGGCCACTCCCGCACCGAGCGAACCGCCTCGCCGGGGCGGGATCGGGGACCCCGACATGGACATCACCGGCGTGACGTGCTCGTCGATCGACACGAAGAAGTCGACGAGCAGTCGGATCGAGCGCCGCACGATGTCGAGGGGGGTGAACGACCCGCTCTGGCTCGCCGGGTCGCCGGGGACGAGTGAGTTGGTCGTGAAGTCGCCGAGCCACGGCACCCAGCCGGGCCCGGCCCGTGGGTCGAGCCGGTTGAGGTCGTCGAACAGCCCGACCCGCACCGAGGGGAAGAAGGCGTCGTCGACCGAGCGGATCGGGCAGTCGGGGTCCGTCCGGGCGCGGTCCAGCTCCTCATAGCATTGGCGCATCATGGCGAACGCGTTGTCGTAGTAGCCGAGCCACACGTGCAGCCCGTGCTCCTCGACCCGGTCGTGGACGCCCCGGCTGCTCGCCCCCTTGCCGCCCAGGCGGGCGCCGCGTTGGTACACGGTGATCCGGGAGAACCGCTCCTGCCACCCGGGCTCGCTGAGCCGCCAGGCAGCGGCCAGACCGCCCATCCCACCTCCGAGGACGGCGACCCGACGACCGGGTCGGCTCACGCTCCGCTCGAGTCGTCGACGACGGCTCGAAGGTCCGACAGAGCCCGTCGCTCGAACACGATCGCTCCCTGTCGCCGTGCGACCTCCACCGCCCGCTCCAGGGACTGGCGGCTCAGGTCCGGGTCGACGCTCCGGAGGACCGCGGCCCTCGTCCGGTGGGTCTCGGCCAGGTAGAAGCGGGATCCGGTCTGCTCGGCGACCGCCTCGGCGCGGTCGAGCAGCGCGGTCGCCGCCTCGGGGCCCTCGATGAGGTCGGCCAGGGGCGCCTGCTGGGTGAGACCGAACGGGAGGAAGGCCAGGCTGTCGATCATCGTGATGACGGAGCGCTGCACGTGCTGCACCTCGTGCTCGGCGCGCAGGGCTGACATGTCGGGGGTCGGTCGGGACATCTCGGCCCGGACATCGACGGTCGAGCTCAACATCGCTGCCGACACGGACCAGAAGTCGAAGCCGTGGCGCGCCGCGATCGCCACGAGCTCGTCCACCGAACGCCGGGCCCGATCGAGGTCTTGCCGTTCGATGTCCATCCAGACGCTGTAGTGCAGGACGTAGCAGAGGCTGAACGGTCCGTGGGGGAACGGCAGCAGCTCGGCTCGGTGCCGGGCATCGCGCAGGTGCCGCCGGCTTCCTTCGTCGTCGTCGAGCTGCCAGGCCAGAACACCCCGGAACGCCTCCTCGACCGCGATCGGGTCGTTGGGGAACTGCCAGCGGCTCGGGGCGGCCTCCGAGAGGACGCCCTCGGGTCGGACGGCATCGGCTGCGGCGAAGTGGCATGCCGCCGCGTTGTAGTCGCCGCGCAGCAGCGCGACCAGGCCCTTGGCCCCGTGGTTCTGTGCGTCGTAGGCGGGGTCGTCGCACACGCCGGTGGCCCGGATCTCGTCGAGCAGCTCGTCGGAGCGGACCAGCGACCCGCGGGCGGTGTGGTGACCCCACAGCGACACCAGGGTGTCGACCAGCTCGGGTCCGACCGCGTGCTCCCGCACCAACTCCTCGCACGCCTCGTAGTCGGCGCGGGCATGGGGGTCGGCGTTGCCGGCCAACGTGACCGACAGGAACGCCCTCTGGAGGCGGATCGTCACCTCCAGCAGTCGGCGCTGGTCGCTCGGTGGAATGTCGTCGATCAGCTCCAGGGCGGTGGTGAGGAGTCGGCGGGCTGCAGCGGGAGCCCCCAGATCCCGGGTCTGAGCGGCCGCGTGGCCGTACGCGTCGACCGCGTCTCGGGCGGAGCCCGCGTTGTGGAAGTGCTCGGCGATCGCCGTCCACGTCGCTCCCTGCCGATCGCTGACGCAGGCCCGCAGCGCTGTCCCGACCCGGCGGTGCGTCTCGCGTCGGTCCTCGGTGGTCTGGAGGTCGTAGGCCATGTCGCGCACCAGGGCGTGGCGGAACCGGAAGGAGTCGGGGGTGGACCGGCCGACGATGCCCTCGGCTGCCATGGCGTCGATCGCCGGGTCCACCCACGAGCGCGGACGACCCATCGACGCCGCCAGGACGTCCAGGTCGAACGTCGTTCCGATCGTGGCGGCGACCTGGGCGATCCGCAGGTCGACCGAAGGTCGCGAGAGTCGGGCGAGGAGCGGTTCGTAGAGGACCGCGGGGACGGCGGAGGTCTCGCTGAGCCGAGCCCGCATCTCGGGTGGTACCTCATCGACGTCGCCCATCGCGGCGAGCTCCTCGAGGAACAGTGGGACGCCGTTGGCCCGGGCGATGATGTGGTCGAGCGCGTCGCGTCCGATCCCGGGCATCACGTGGGCGGCCAGCTCGAGCGACCACGTCGCTCCCAGGGGGAGCAGGTCGATCGTTTCGATCTGATCGCGACCGTCGGACGACGGATCGGGACGGCTGGTGGCGAGAACGCGGACGCCGTCGATCGGGTGGGTCGCGAGGCCGACGATGATCTCCCGGCTGGCGTCGTCGGCCCACTGGAGGTCGTCGACCTGCACCAGCACGCCGCCGTCGACCGCCGCGGCCGTGAACCAGGCCCGCACCGAAGCGGTGGTCAGGTCGCGGATCCGGCTGAGGTCGCGGGCCAGGGGCTCGTAGCCGGTCGACGGATCCAGACCCAGCACCGGGGCGAGGAGGGGCACATGGTCGGTGGGTTCGAGGCCGAGGGTGACGAGGTCGGCGCGCAGCTCGCGCAGCCGGGCCCGGGGGTCGTTGGTCTCGCTGTGGTCCAGGGCGAGGAGCGGTCGGATCGCTCGGAGCTCTCCGGAGCGCTCGTAGGCGGAGCACACGCTGAGCAGGGTCCGTCGTGGTCGGCGCGGGGCGCTGCTCACCGCCTCGTGCACCAGACGGGACTTGCCGATGCCCGGTTCGCCGCGGACCACCAGGAGGGATCGGTCGGCGGCGTCGCCGGGATCGAGGAACCGCCGGATGCGATCCTGCTCGTCGAGTCGGCCGACGAACGGGGTCGTCCAGGTCCGGCCCCGTCGGGGCGTCTCGGGGAGCTCCTCCTGAACCGTGAAGTAGCGGATCGGCGCATCGAGGCCGCGGAGCTGCACTGGTGGGTGCTCGTGGAGGGTGAACAGCTCCCCGATCAGCTCGGCGACCTGCGGCGAGACGACGACCTCGTCGGGTCCGGCCATCTCCTGGAGTCGGGCGGCGAGGTTCGGGGCGAGTCCGTACACCTGGCTCTCGACCAGGTCGAGGTGGACGAGCCCGTGGTGGACCGAGACGCGGATCGCGAACACGTCGTCGAACTCGGATGCGACCTCGGTGCGGAGGGTGCCGATGCGCTGCACGAGCGCTCGTGCCGCCCGAACTGCCCGGCGGGTGTCGTCGCCGTAGGAGACGGGATGGCCGAACAGGGCGAGAACCCCGTCGCCGACGCGTCGGGTGACGCGACCGCCGTTCGCGACGATCACGTCCTCGCAGTTGCGGTGGTAGAGCTCGAGCATGCGCCCGTACTCGCCGGGATCGTGGCGCCCCGACATGGCGGTCGACCCGACCAGGTCGCAGAACATGATCGTGAGTCGGCGCAGCTCGGCCGGTGAGCTGTCGGACAGGCGGGCGATCTCTGCGGCGTCGCGGTTCTCCGGGTCCTGGCGGAGGGCGTCTCCGGCGAGCAGCCGGGCCTCGGCGGTGTCGCCCCTTCGGGCGGCCTCGAGTGCCTCGACGATGAGTCCGTCGACGGGGCGGTCCTCGGTCTCGCTCACGGGCCGATCCCGCCGGGAGCCGGATCGAGCAGCAAGGTCGTCGGGCTGATCCGGACTGTGACCTCGACCGGAGTCGACGGCTTCGTGTCGATCCGGACGAAGCGGATCCTGACCGCCAGGGCGTGCAACGTCGCCGGCCGGACCGCGACGGTGGCGGTGTCGGGGGCGCCCGTCGCGGGCGGGGCGATGGGCTGGGCGTCGGTGGGCGTCACCGCGGGAGCCTCGACCGGAGGGCTCGGTGCCTTGACCCACGAGACGTGCTGGATCTCCAGCGTGATCGGCTGGGTACGGCCGGGGAACAGCTCGGCCAGGTCGATGCTGTGGCGATCCACGAGCTGCGGTGGATGCGCCATGATCGCGGCCGCGTCGGTGATGGCGGCAGCGGCCACTGCGGTCGACCGGGCGGTCGCGAGCCACGCCGAAGCAACAGCACGGGCGAACCCGTCCGCGATCGGGGCCCCGGCGGGTGTCGGGCCGGTGGCGGCGCCCAACGCTGCGGCCCACTCGACGGCGCACGCGACCGCGTCCGCGGTGTTGGTCGTCGCCGCGTCGCCCAAGCGTTCGATCGCTTCGGCGACCGGTGAGGTCGGTTCGGCCACCCGGGCCTACTTGGCCAGGGCGGTGAGCAGGCGGGACCAGGTCGTGAACGCCCGCGCTGCATCCTGCTGCATCCCCGACGTGAACGCGGCGAGGTCGGCGGTCATCTGCTCGGCGGTGTAGGTGCCGGCCTGGGCCCGTTCGACCATGTCGATGTAGGCGTCGAGGGTTCGGGTGGCTGATTCGGACGCCCACTTCTTGGCGTCGCTGACCGCCTCGGCGGTGTCGGCTCGATACGTGCTCATGGTGTCGTTCCCTTCGACGGCTCCGGTGTCGTCCCTGGCTCAAGTGTCGTCCCTGCACCGCTGCCGTGTCACCCGTCTCATGCCAGGAATCGCACCGGAGGGCCGTCGGGTGCGGTGCTGCGGTGCCGCATCCGGGGGAACGGTCCGATCAAGGGTTGAGCAGGCATCCGGTGACCAGAGCCTTGGTCTGGTCCGCCCATCCGGACGCGCAGGCGAAGATGGCGACGCCGGCGGAGGGCAGCGGCGGGCGCATCGCCAGCACCTTGTGCGCACGGGCCGAGATGGTGGTCGTCCCGTCGGGTCGAACCGCCCGCGTGACGGCCAGCTCGCCGTCGTCGATCAGGATCCGGTCGTCCTGGACGGCACCCGAGGGCAGGGGGTCGGCCATCCCGTAGCGGATGGCGAACCCGATTACCGACCGGTCGTCGGCCGGCCCGCCCTCGACGGGGTCGTACCGGAACTCGAGCACCGGGGTGAACCACGTGCTGGCGTGCTTCTGGTCGCCCACGTGCTCGCGGTAGACGAAGCGCTCGTCCAGCGGGTCGACGGCGGGCGACGGGCCGTTGGGCGGAGGCGGATCCAGCGCATCCATGGCTCCCCAGAACGAGGGCAGGCAGTTCGGCCAACGGCCGGGGTGGAACCGCAGGCGGAGCTCGGCCACCGTGTGGGCGGGGGAGGGCACGGTCACCTGGGAGGTGACCACCGCGGCGACGTCGAGGTCCTCGGTGCCCGGCACCCGGAACCAGGTCGTCCCCTCGTCGCAGGTCGCGGCCGCGAGCTGGGCCGTCGTCGCGCTGATCAGCCCGGCGTCCGCCGCGGTCCGTGCCATGGTGATGTACCCCTCACCGCCGGGAAAGCGGTCGAGGTCGTCGATCATCCGGGCGAGCAGCTGAGCGGCGGCTGACGGGTCCGGTCCGTCGGTGCGGCCAGGCCGTTCCTCCTCCGTCTCCTCCTCCTCAGTCTCCGCTGTCATCATCTCGTTCATCACGTCGTCGGTGGCGACCACGTGGCCGATCGCGGCGAGGAAGGTGCTGTCGGGGACCAGGTCGGCGGGCAGCAGGCGCCGAGCCAGGAACAGGGCGCGCAGCCGGTGCTCGGCGTCGATCGGGTCGACCAGACGGAGATCGGCGAGCTCGCTCACCGCGGCGGCGGGGTCGGCCGGAGCGAGCACGGACGCGTCGGGTTCCGCTCCCGCGCGGACCACCTCTGCCAGTGCCTCGTACCATCCGACCGCTGAGCCGTCGGGATCCGCGCCGTAGGGGGCCAGGTAGTCCGCGGCCAGTTCGGCGGTCAGCGCTCCGTCGGCGACCGCGCGGTCGATCGATCCGTACAGGGCCAGGCGTGCGGTCAGCTCGCTCACGGATCCCCCCTCGGCGGCGTCGACCGGAGCTGCGAGCCGCCCGACGTCTACCCTAACGGCGGTGACCGCCGCGGCTGAAGGGTCAACTGGGGACGGGGAGGCCGAGCCGCGGTCGATGCCGTTCGATGCGGTCGCGAACCTCCGGATGCTGGGGGACGTGCAGCGACGGGGGCTGGAGGCGGCCGAGGCGGTGATCGCCCGGCTCACCGAGCGCACCAACCCTGCCGGAAGCGCAACGCCGTCGGCTCCGGGCAACCCGATGAGCGACGTGTCGTCCGCGTTCGTCGACTCCGTGGCCGCACTGGCCGCCGCGATGGGCTCGGCGGTCGGTGTCCCGACGGGGGCATCGGCGCAGCCCGCAGGCGGTTCCGGGCCGGTCGAGGTCGTGGCGACCCGGACTCGACCCCGCGTGGCGGCCGAGGTCGAGTTGTGGCTGCACAACTACACCGACGACCCCGCGTCGGGGGTCGAGGTCCACGTCACCGACCTGGTCGCCGCTGATGGGTCTCTCCTGTCGGCGAGCAACGTGCAGCGTCGACCGGACGGTCCGCTGGAGCTGACCCCGGAGTCGAGCCGTCGGGTTCGGCTCGTGGTCGACGTCGGGTCCGACGTCCCGGGTGGTCGTTACCGCGGGATCGCGACCGCGGCCAACCTCGCCGACCAGTGGTTGGTGCTCGAGGTCGAGGTCAGCGTGGTCGAAGCCGACCAGGCCCAGGCCGAATCGACCCGATGAACGCCGCCACCGGCGCCGAGCGGGCTGAGGCGGCGCTGGCGAACTACGGCGGACGGGCGCGTCGGGCGCTGCTCGAGTCCCTCCCGGCGGGGTCGCCCGGGCCTTGGCTCTACGACCTGGTGCGCCGCTATCCGAGTCGGCCGAGCAAGGGCGTGCGCCCGACGCTGTTCCTGGCCACATGTGAGGCCTTCGGCGGTTCAGCCGAGTCGGCGATGGGGGTGGCGGTCGCCATCGAACTGCTGCACAACGCCTTCCTGGTCCACGACGACATCGTCGACGGGAGTCGGCAGCGCCGCGGGTCGCCGACGCTGCACGAGGACGTCGGGATGGGTCTGGCGCTCAACGCCGGTGACGCGCTCGGCGCGCTGGCCCAGCGGCAGTTGCGGCTGGCTGTCGACCAGCTGTCGGCACAGGTCGCGACGCAGGTGCTCGAGGAGTTCGAGACGATGGTGCTCCGTACTGCCGAGGGGCAGGCCACCGAGTTGGGCTGGTGCCGAGACGGCGTGGATGACGTCGGCCCCGAGGACTACCTCGACCTCATCATGCACAAGACCTGTTGGTACACGACCATCCACCCGTTGCGGGTCGGAGCGCTGATCGGTGCCGCCTGTCGAGCCGACGGGCTCGTCCCGGATCTCGACGCGATGATCCGATTCGGCTTCCACCTGGGGGCCGCGTTCCAGATCCGCGACGACATCCTGAACCTGACCGGCGACGATCGCTACGGCAAGGAGATCGGCGGCGATCTGCTCGAGGGGAAGCGGACCCTGATGCTCATCCACCTCCGGGAGACCGCACGGGGTCGCGACCGTGAGCTCGTCACCGCGTTCATGTCCCAGGAGCGGACGACCCGGTCAGCCGCGGACGCCTGTCGAATCCGGACGATGATGGACCGCTACGGGAGCATCTCGTTCGCTCAGGACTACGCGACCGGGGTCGCGGCCCGGGCGTCGTCGTCGTTCGAGGCGGCTTTCGCCCCGGTGCTCGCCGAGCCGAACCCGGGTGCCGACGCGGTGAGGTCGATGATCACCTACATGCACGACCGCCTGCTCTGAGCCGGCGGACGTAGGCCGCGCCGTTTCTGTCGTGGGAGACTCGGCCGGTGGCTGACATGGGGATGGCGCCGTTTCTGCCTGCGTTGAACCGCAAGGCGCGTTCGGAGCTCGACCGGATGGGGACACGACGCACGTTCGCGGCCGGCACCACGATCCTGGCCGAGGGGGAGCTGGCCGGCCGGGTCGGGATCCTGCGCGAGGGTCTGGTGAAGCTCACCTCGTCGCAGACCGACGGATACCGCACCGTGCTCGCTCTGCGGGGTGTGGGCGAGCTGCTCGGCGAGATGTCGGCGATCGACGGTCGGCCGCGCTCCGCGAGCGTCGACGCCCTCGTGCGGTGCTCGGTGCAACTCGTGTCGGCCGAGGAGTTCGTTCGCTTCGTGGGCAGCCACCCCTCCGCGTCGATGGCGGTGATGCGCACCCTGGTCGCCCGGCTCCGCGAGTCGGATCATCACCGGGTCCAGTTCGCGTCGGACGGGGTGCCACGTCGTCTGGCCCGACGCCTCCTCCAGCTCGCCGACTCCCATGGACGGGTGGCCGACGACTGCTCCATCGACATCTCGCTGCCGTTCACCCAGGACGACCTCGCCGGAACGGTCTCCGCGTCTCGTGACGCCGTCGCTCGGGCGCTGAAGGATTGGCGGGCGCTGGGTCTGATCACCACCGGCCGCCGACGCATCACGCTCGTCGATCCGGCGGGGCTGTCGAGGCTCAACAGCCTGTGAGTCACGGCCCGTGCGGTGAGTCGGTCTGCTTCGTGCGGCCGTGTCTCTGTAGTGGATTCCACGTTCCGGACGCTGATTCCTCCAGCGACCTGTACGCGCGTCGGTGCCAGGCTCATGGTGATGAGGGAGCGCTCGGTGGACTCGGGGGACAGCCCCATCACCCGGTCTTCGGATCGAGCCCCCGGGTCCCATCGGCCGCACCCTCCTGAAGGCGTCCACCCGACCGGACCGGAGCAGGATGACCTCGATCTGCAGGTTCGGCCCGGCTGCATCGACCCCGCCGGGATCGGCCGACGGTTCCGACGGGTCCGCGAGCGACTCGGACTGCCCGGTCCGTTCTGGAGTTGACGTCGTCGAGCCTCGTCCTCCGGGCCGTCAGGAGTCCTTGGCGTACATCTCGGCGGTGTGGCTCTCGAACTCGAGTGCCACGAAGGGCTGGTCGCCGTCGTTCCTGGCGTCGTGGCCGGGCTCGATCACGTACACGTTGCCTGCGGTGAGCACCATCTCGGTGCCGTCGTCCTGGGTGACCGTCAGCGATCCCGACTGGACGACGCCGACGTGGCGGGTCTGGCAGGAGTCGGTTCCGGCGATGGGTTTGATGCACTCCGACCAGGTCCATCCCGGCTGGGCGGTCAGCCGGGCCACCTTGGCGGTGCCGAGGTCGACGATGTCCATCTGGGTCTTGTCCGGGCGGCGGGTCTCGTCGGGGTCGTCGAACGTCCTCATCGTGATGGAAGCCATGCTCCACCTCCTGTGTCCCCTGAACCCTCGCGCCTGATGTGGCGATTGTCACGGGCGACCGACGTGATCAGATGCCGGTTGTCAGGACCGTGCCAGCGCGCCTCGGTGGGTGCGCTCGCACGCCCGCACCGCTGACGCGACGACCGAATCAGCGGCGACGCTGCCGACGATGCGCTGACGCAATGCGCGGCAACCTCGATCGGGTCCGCACCGAGCTCGAAGGATGATCGGACCGCCGGTCGACACCGCTGCGTGGTGAGATCGGACGCTCAGCCCCGGTAGGTTCTGACGTCAGTGTCACTCTGGTCGGTGTCTGGGAGCTTGGCTCGTAGGTTCTCTGCCGATCGTGGCCGTCATGCTTTCTGCCGGCTTCCGGACGCGCAGAACC
>WBZU01001207.1_pt1 | contig 19906 bp, 9 predicted proteins | sample 5204311 | NCBI WGS metagenome assembly WBZU01 (sample SAMN12344359, study PRJNA552823) | activated sludge metagenome | biome: Activated sludge suspended growth; feature: Nitrification reactor; material: Wastewater; isolation source: activated sludge from nitrification reactor of wastewater treatment... | reverse complement strand
CTCCATTCTCGATTACGAAGCTGAAGCGGCGGCGGCTGGGCAAGTGGGCAATTTGTCGGGTTATCTCGAGCGCGTCACGCTCACGTCCGATATCGATTCGATGGAGGATGCGCCGCGCGTATCGATGATGACGGTGCATGCGGCCAAAGGTCTCGAATTCGATTCCGTTTTCATCACGGGCATGGAGGACGAAATATTTCCATTCAAGAGTCCCGATCCGCGGCGTAATGAAGACATGGAAGAGGAGCGGCGATTGGCGTATGTCGCGGTCACGCGTGCGCGTGAACGTTTGCATGTGACGCATGCCAAGCGGCGAATGATTTTCGGCAATACTCGTTTTGGTGTTCCCAGCCGATTCCTCGCGGATTTTCCGAATGCCGCAGTGCAGGCGATCTTGACGACGGCAGCAGCGAGCGAATTGCAGTGGCGGGATGTTTCACGCGCTACGCCCGAGCGATCGCGCGGTTCTTGGTCGCATCCGATGGACCGACAACCGCAGGCCCCGCCGGTTCGTCCGGCTGCGCCCGCCGCGATGCGTTCTCCCGGCGAACGGTATGTCGAACGCGATTCCCATGAAGGCGGCGACGGCGTTATGGCGCGTGGCGCGCGGGTGATGCACGAAAAGTTCGGCGTCGGCGTCGTGATGGAGATCGATCCCGGGGACGATCCGATCGCGACCGTTCGATTCTCGGGATGGGGTGTCAAGCGGATCAAAGCTGCGTTTTTGCGGACGGAATGAGCCGCGATGGGCGAGCAATCGGGTCTGGAATGTCCACGCGACGTTGTTTCGTTCTTCTGTCTTGGACCGAATTGACGTAACAGTTGGTTGATCCCTCGAAAGCGTGCAAGGAGGTTCGGGGCGCATGACGACGTCGACAAAGGATCTTATGGCCATTTTCCAAACGATGGCCGACGGCATGCCCGATCCGTGGTTCTTCAAGGATCGCGATCATCGTTGGGTCGCGTTCAACCGCGCGTTTTGCAAGCTGCTCGGGCGATCGCGTGAAGAGCTGCTGAACAAGACCGATTCGGATTATTTTCCCCCCGAACAAGTGAAGATATTTTGGGCTCACGATAACAAGGTGATTCTCGAGGGGCATTGCGATTTGAACGAAGAAGTGCTGACGACGACGGACGGGCACACCAAGACGATATGGACGCGTAAAACCCCTGTGTATGACGAATCCGGGGCGTGTATTGGTCTTTTCGGCATGATCATGGACGTTACGGACCATTCCGGGCATGTTCGTGAAGTAAAACAGTTGGAGAATGAAGCGCTTCAGCAGCGTATGGTCATCGATACGCAAGCGAAAATCATCAATAGTTTGTCCGTTCCCGTTTTGGCTGTTTGGCAGGGCATTTTTCTCGTCCCTCTCGTCGGAAGTTTGTCTCATGGTCGATTGGCCAACGCCGTCGAACGTGTGCTCACGGAAGTCAGCAATCGCGGCACGGAAACGGTCATCATGGATGTGACCGGAGCCGGCGAAATCGACATCGATATCGCCGATTTGCTCATGCGGGCCGTGAAAGCGATCGGACTTTTGGGTTGCGAGACGATTCTCGTGGGAATTGGTCCCGGGGCGGCTCGAACGCTCGTCGAAGGAGGTGCCGATTTGGGAAAAACCCTCACCTTCGCGTCGCTCGAACAGGGATTGGCGCACGCGCTGGCGCAACGTCGACGCCAAAACGCCAAACGTTGACCGGCGCTGATGAAATAGGCGGTCAGGCCTTGATTTGATTGGCAACGGCGAGCGCTTTGGCTTTGGCCGCTTCTTCGTCGCCCAAGTAGCGTCGTGAAATGGGCTTCAGATCCGCATCGAGCTCGTACAGAAGCGGTATGCCCGTGGGGATGTTCATTTCGACGATGTCTTGATCGGAGACATTGTCGAGGTACTTGATCAACGCCCGCAGGCTATTTCCATGGGCGGCGATGATGACTCGTTTTCCATCGCGAATGGACGGAGCAATTTGCGATTCCCACAACGGCAAAAACCGCGCGACCGTATCCTTGAGCGATTCGCTCGCCGGGATTTTCTCGAGCGGCACGCGGGCATAACGAAGATCTTTCGCGGGCCAATGCGGATCGTCCGGGGACATCGCCGGCGGCGGAATGTCGTAACTCCGGCGCCAAATCTTCACTTGCGCTTCGCCGTGTTTGCGCACCGTTTCCGCCTTGTCGAGGCCTTGCAGCGCACCGTACATGCGCTCGTTGGCGCGATAATCCTGAATGACCGGGATCCACATCGAATCGAGGTTTTCCAAGATGATCCACAAGGTCTTGATGGCTCGTTTCAAGACCGAGGTATAGGCAATATCGAACGCGAGCCCTTCGGCCGCAATCATTTGCGCCGCGGCTTTCGCTTCTTCAATGCCTTTCGGACTGAGCGGCACGTCGACCCAGCCGGTAAAACGATTTTCTTGGTTCCATTGGCTTTCGCCATGCCGAACGAGCACGAGCTTGTACATGAGTTTCTCTCGACGAATGGTTTTCGTTCAATCGTTCTTGCGTTGCACGTAAGACTTTGGCCGGCGCACGCATCTTGTCAAAATCTGCCCGTACAAGACAAGAGATCGGGACACAGTTTCTTCTTGCCCTCGCACGCCGCGAACCCTTCGGGATTGTCCTGACAACGTTGTTTGCACAGCTTGTCGCGGCTCGGATCTTTCTCGCCGAGCATTCGTTCGTCCTCCGGTACTTGGCGACGACATTCGGCCACGCGAACGCAGATGGTTTCGCATGGCGATGGTTCTTCGCAACCGGCCACGAGCGCAGCCGCAATGACCGTGACGATGGCCAGGATCGACGCGCGGATTCTGAACTGCATGAGTTCGACAGTAGGCCCGACCGGGATGTTGTTGTCAATGCGCTTGGTCAGGGCAAACGGAAAAATGCGTCACGAAGCTCGAACGGCATCTTGTCCAACGGCCGAATTCGTTTCCTCGCGCTTTTACAAACACGTCATCCACGTGCGCCGATCCTCACCTTTGCAGGCATTGAATCGTTCGACGTCCCGCGCAGCATCGACGGCTCGCGGGTGCTTCCATTTCTCGTAACAATCTTTGCGCAAACCCAAAATTCGTTCGTCCCACGGTGGATTCGGTTCGAGCATTGCAAAGGCCGCCGTACACGCATTTTCCTTGGGCATGGCCATGGCCAGATCCACGCGCAACATACGACGCGAATTTTCGAGCACGCTCACGGCAAAAGGCAATTCCACAGCTTTGAATAGACGCACCGCGTCCGGCTCCCAGCTTTGGCCGAGCTCGCGCGCCAGATCAATCGCTCGGTTCATGATCATCGTCGACGGCCACGGATCCGTCCGATACGCGACGAAGACTTTTTCGAGCAATTTTACGGCCTCTTCGCGGCGACCCTGCACGTATTCATACCGCGCGCGAATCGCATCCGCTTCAATCGGGAAATACTTGGCGTGTTCATTGATGTATTTCAGCGCGGGCTCTTTGCCGTACCAGGCATTCATTTCGGCCATCATGGCCCGCTGAACGTGTCCCGTCGGGGCGGCTTCTTGAAATTCCCACTTCGCCAAACCGCCCTCGAAATTCCCCGCGATATAATTGACGATCGTTTGAACTCGAACTTCCGCCTCCGGCGACAAACCCTCCGGAACCGAAGGCTCGGTGCCGTCTCCGGCAATTTGTGAGGCTTTGTCTTCCAAGGTCAAATCGAGGTTCACCGTTCCATTGTGCGTGCGAGGCGTGCGGTCTTCTTTGCTTTTGCGGACCGGATCGAAAAATTGACCGGCGCTCACGCCATTGCCGACACTGCGCGCAAAACCGAATTCCACGCGATTACGATCGTCGGTGTTGTAAACGGCGCCCGGAACATCCGCGAACGTTCGGGCAAAGGCCGGACCGGTCACGAAATGCGCAAACAATCCATCGACGCCCTCCGTGCGCCAAGCGTGACGTAATGCGCGCTCGTAAGGTTCGGCGGCCAGTTTTTCTTTTAATGCCCCCACGTCGTAATCGAGCTGCTTTTCCGAAGCGACGAGCGCCAGATCGCTGAAACCCAAATACCACGTTTCGACAAACGGAAACTCCGAAGCAAGCGTCGCATACAGCGTCCGCAACGTCTCCGATTCGATTTCGTACACTTGAATCCATTGCACGAAAAGTCCGCCCGGCTCGAGTTTCTTCTTGGCCGCTTGATAATACTCGCGCGTGAACAGGCTCGCGACGCCCGCGCGATACGGGTTTGATGGCTCCGAGAAGATCACGTCGTATTTGCTGGGAACCGTGGGCAATATTTCCCGCGCATCACCGACGATACGATTGACTTTCGGGTTTTCGAGGACGTTTTCATTCACCGCGGCACAACGTCGCCCAATCTCGAACATGGACGGTTCGAGCTCGGCTACGTCGACGCGTTCAATGCTGGGCACTTTGCCGAGCCATCCCGCCGAGCTGCCCGTGCCAAACCCAATCACCATGGCGTGTTTCGGATTCGGGTGCAAAATCGCCCCCAAAAGTCCGCCCATGACTTGTGTCGTGGCGTCGCCTCGCGCATTGCCGTCGATCTTGCCGTTCACGACCATCGCAATGCCGTCGGTCGCATCAATCGCGACGCTGCTTTCTCGTCCTTCGGTTTGCCATTCAATCACGCGGCGGCTGTCTTGAAACCATGAACGCGCGGCGGCGGGCGTATTGAGCACCATGCGATCCACGCGTCCCGCACCGATCGGCGTATGTCGAAGAACGGCCGTGGGGCCCGTCGCGGACAAGGCGACGATGGCCAAAATCGAAAAAACCGGCGACGCAATCATCACGCGCAGCGATTTGATCTTGAAAGCGAAATACCCCGCGCCAAGAGCCATTCCGATGAGCACGAAACAAACGAGCCGCATCGAACCGGGCGCCGTAAAGGCCGGAATCAGGAAAAACCCTCCGAGCAACGCGCCGGCCATCGCGCCGAGCGTGTTGAACGCTCCGACCGATCCCAAATGCGAAGCGACCTTCTTGCGGCCTTTGCCCATCAGCGCGACGAGCATTGGATATTGCACGCCCGCAATGAGCGACGCCGGAAAGGCCATGATGCCGATAATCGCCAACCATCCGGGAATATGATGAATCAAGCGAATTTCTTTTTCGCCGTCCGATACCGGACGAACCAGCATGGTCAGCAAAGCCAAACGATCCCCGAATGCGTAGGGGACCGCGACGAAAAACGCTTCGAGGGCCGCGGTAAGGGCCAACCCTCGCGGGGAAGGTTGGTTTTTTCGGAAAAACAACGGATACAAAAGCCCGCCGAGTCCGATGCCCAGCAACACCACAGCCAGAATGACCCCGAACGTGTACACCGTGCCGCCGAGAAGCGGACCAAGCAATCGATACCAGGCGAGTTCGAGCCAGAAAAACACGAATCCGGACAAACCGGCAAAGACCAAGACGAACCTTTCGGGCAACGCCCACGCATCGGAGGCCGCCGGCGCTTCTTCGGTCGTCGTCGTCTCTTCGACCGTCGGTGCCAAACGTTTGTCCACGAGGAGGCCGCACAACGCGACCAATGCATTCAATACGGCTGCCGACCATAAGGCCGCGCGCGTCCCCATGCGTTCCAGCAATACGAGCGTGCACAAGGCCGCTCCGGTGACCGCTCCCAACGTATTCGCTGCATAAAGCCAGCCGACATTACGACGTTGGGTGTCTTTGGCGTGTTCGGCGCTTCGAGCGGCCGCAGGCAACGTTCCGCCCATGAGGATCGTGGGCAAACCAATGACGATGGCGGCAAGCAAGAGGCGCAGCACCGTGCCGAACGTCATTCCGAGATGAAATGTGCCCCCCGCGGATCGATAAACAAATCGCGCCAAATCGATAAAAAAGGGACTCGCCGCAGCCAATGCTGCAATGCCCACTTCGAGTTTGGCGTACATGAGCAAGGGGCGTTGTGTCGCGTCGGCGCGTCGACCCAAAAGCAAACTGCCCGCACCCGCGCCGCCGATGAAAATCGCCAAGACCGCGGCGCTCGCCGCCGTCGACGAACCAAACACGAGGCGCAGTTCGCGTTGCCATGCCGTTTGATACACGAGGGCGGACAAACCCGATCCAAAAAGGAGCGAGGCAACGACCAAAGGATGGGCGGAAGAATTCGAGGGAGGGTTTTTCTGAGTCATCGCCGAAAGACCGCGGAGGGGTGAAATAGGGCGGGCATCGTACACGCTTCGACGACGCGGACGAAGAATGCCGCAACGAGGGTCAAACGTCGCGGAAAAGATGCCGGACTTCGGCGATTTCGTCGTCGTGCAAGAGCTTGCCGAGGGCCACTCGCAGCTTCTTCAAGCGCGCCGGATCGTCACGCATTCCAGGCTTGAAGGTTTGGAGAGGAATACCCGTGAGCATCGACAAACGCGCGATGAAATAAGCATTGTGGCGCTTTTGCAGGTACTGCACAATTTCGTACGTTGCTCCCGCCAAGACCGCTTCGTCTTCGCCCACCTGTTCGAGAAACACGCTGACGAGCATCCGGCCCAAGTCGCGATCGGCGTCGGTGAGCAGTCCATTGGCCGCTTCACGCACGTGCACGCTGCGAAAACCATACTCCGTATCGCCGGAAAATCGGCTCGTTGCGTGCAGCTCGATGAGCTCAGCGTCGAGCACTTCATCGAGCCATCGGCCTACGGTCATGTCGTCGGTCGAGCGATCCAGTCCGAGCAGGAAGGTGACTCCACCGCGCCAAAAGGTCTGTCCAAACAAACTTGCGGCGCGTAGTGCCCGGCGAGCTCCGTACGACAGATGCTTCATCCGCGCCTGCAAGATGGCCAGGAGGGCATGAGGCGTCGAGTGCGGGTGACCCGCGCGATGGGCGCGCAAAAGCTCCTCGAGAACCAGCGGATTTCCCGCCGCATCGTGGACGAATTGCGCCACCGTTTCCGTGGGCGTGTCGTGGCCGAGTGTCATCCGGACAAACCGTTCGGCCGCTCGTTTGGACAGGCCCGACAAACGTAGCTCCTGCGCTCGGCCGTGCCACGGCAGAGGCGTGTGTTGTTGGCTCGAGTCACGCTGGACGTTCAAGACAAACATCGGAAGGTTTGTGGCCGAACGAATCAAGCCATCGATGCAGCGGAGCGTGGATGCGTCGATCCAGTGCGTGTCATCGAGGGTCAACAGAACCGGGTGTTCGTGACATTCCGCGGAAAACCAAGCTTGGGCGGCGGCTTCGAGCGGTGGGTGAACAGGAGGTGTTTCGGGCGCCGTCGGCCCCGGAACGCAGAGATCGATGATGGGTTCCCAAGAAACGGGCGAGTTTGTCTTGGGCGCATGTTTTTCAAGGCGAACTTCGATCTTGCGCCGTTGCTCCGCGGGCGAGTCGAACGCCGCGACACCCGCCAAATCTTTGAACATGCTCGCAAGAGAGCCGTAATTTGCGTTGCTTCGCGTGGGATCGCCGCAGTCGTGAAGCACGGTGACTTCGGGACGATCGCGGCGCACGCGGTGCATGAGCGTCTGCAAAAGGCGCGATTTGCCCATGCCGGGAAGGCCCGTCAGGACGAGCGCGACGCAACGTTCGTCTTCGATGGCCCCGTCGAGCGTCGAGAGAAGTTGCCCGAGTTCACGCTCGCGACCCACGCACGGGGCTTCGTCGGCGGGTCGCGCCAGGTGCTCATCGCCTTCCGGCTCCGAGTGTTCGTCCAGCAAAACGATTGCGGTGGGCGTGCGTTCGATGGCATAACCCGAGCCGAGAACGTGCGCGGTGATTTCGTCAATCCAAACCCCTCGCGGTTGGGATTCGTCGCTCGCGGCCGTCGCTCGTCGACGAAGCAGCTCCGACGCACGGGCGAACACCTCGCCTTCCGGAATGCCGCCATGCGCGCCGAGTACCCCGCGCCCCGTGACGAGCGTGACTTGAGCCTGGGGATTTCGTTCGAGCAAAAGCCAGGCGCAGCGTACGGCCGTTGCCGCTTGTTCTTTGGCGCTTGCTCCATGCCCCACGACGATGGCGATGGAGCCGTCGGCCAACGATTCGAGCTGCACGCCGAGGCGCGCGAGGGTTTCGTGGGGCCAGCTCGCGTCGTTCGTAAACGGCGTGCGAATGGTCGTGTTCGAAACGGTCCAATCGTCGTCGTCCGACTTGCGTTGCGGGGTAGCGAGCACAAGGCAGTACAGCGATTGCTCGGCGTCCGTGAGCGCCTTGCGGACGGCGGTGGCGTTCTGGGGCAGGGGAGGCTGGGCTTCGTCGAATTGCCCGGCGAGAGCGTCGATTTCGGTGAGGACCGCGCGTGCATCGCGCGGCCGTTCCGCCGCATCTTTCAGCAGCATGCGCGAAATCAACGTATCGATGGCTTCGGGCGTGTCCCGGCGATGAAAACGAACCGGCGCGACCTCCTCGAAGAGCACTTTGGTGAGCACGGCGGTGATGTGATCACCGGCGAACGGAGGTTTGCCCGTGAGCGTCTGGTAAAACAGGCAACCCAACGCGAACACATCGGCGCTCGGACCGACGTCGGTTTGTCCGCGAGCTTGTTCCGGCGCCATATATCCGGGTGTACCGATGAGCATACCGGTGCGGGTCATGTGCAACGTCCGGCCGAGCCACCGGGCGACACCGAAGTCGACGATTGCGGGGTTGTCGATACGACCGCCACGAAGAATGATGTTGGACGGCTTCAGATCGCGATGCGTGATGCCGCGATCGTGGGCGAAAGCAAGGGCGTTCGCGAGACGTCGAACGAGCAAAACGGCTTGGGGAATGGACAAGGGGCCACGGCGAAGAAGGGCTTCCAGCTCCTCGCCTTCGAGCCATTCCATGACGAGGTACGGCCGTTGATCCTGCGTCAAACCATGCGCGATGTACTCGACGATTCCCGGGTGACGCAGCGACGCGAGCACTTCGGCTTCCCGAAAAAAACGCCCCTGGGCTTCGTCGATCGCCTGCATCATCGGGGGCATCACTTTGAATGCGACGCGTGTGCCCTTGCGCGTGAGATCGCGGGCTTCATACACCAAACCCATACCGCCGACGTTGGCGAGCGACGCAATGCGGAATCGTCCCCCCACCACGGTGTTGGTCAGGTCGTGACCACTCGCGATTCTCCGTTCGCTATTCGAAATGGCGGAAGGATCCCACCCCGACGCATGCATTCGTCCAGTCTAAGGATCGGCGCGGGCCATGTCTACTTGAAGCAGAACGAATTCGCGTCGAACCTGCCCTCGTCGGGGACACAAATCATCGTTATCGCGGACCGCAGCGATGCCCACAGTCTGCCGTGTTCGCCTCGTTCTGACGATTCAGAACATATTCACGCGTCTCGGTCATTCACACAGCAATGAATTGGGCGCAATCGTCATGTACGGACGGAATCGTACCCCGGAAAATGCCTCATTCCGTGACGAAAGATTGCCCGGGGAGAGCATTGCCGGGGAACGAAGTCAAAGTCGCGTCCGATGTCACCGACTCTTGCGATTCGTGGTGGTCCTCCGTTACGTCGCCGTCCTTTTGTTTCGTGGCCGATCGCGACGGATTCCGATCGAATACGTCTCGAACGTGTTTTGGTTTCGGACGTTTGGGGTGGTGAAGGCCCTTTGGCGCGGCAATTCGAGCGACAATTTGCGCTTCGTCATCAATGTATCGATGGTGTAGCCCTGACCAACGGCACGACTTCGTTGCTTTTGTCATTGCGGGCCATTGGGGTCAAACCGGGGGACGAAGTGATTCTCCCCGCGCTCACGTGGGTGGGAACGGCAACCAGCATTATCGAAGCCAATGCCGTTCCGGTCGTCGTCGACGTCGATCCCCGTACGTATTGCATCGATCCCAATGCCGTACGAGCGGCCATTACGCCGCGGACCGTCGCGATCGTGGCGGTGCATCTGTATTCGTGCATGGCCGATATGGACGTTTTGCGCGCCATTGCCGACATTCATTCGCTCGCGCTCATCGAGGATTGCGCGCATGCGCATGGAGCTGCGTTTCGAGGTCGAAGTGCGGGTTCCATCGGGACACTCGGCTGTTTCAGCTTCCAAAACAGCAAACCCATGACGGCCGGTGAGGGGGGCATCGTGGTTGGTCAGGACAAAACGCTGCTCGAACGCGTGTATTTTCAGCGTCATGGGGGACGTTATGGTCCGGACTTGGGCCAGCCCATTTTGGCCGGCAACCATCGCCTCACGGAATGGCAAGCCGCGATCTTGCTCGGACAACTCGAACAGCTCGATCGCCGCGCAGAACACCGGGAGAAAGCCATCCGCCGACTACGAGACAAACTCGCCACGTTGTCCGGTATCGGCATGTTGGCCGAGCAGTCGCAGGTGACGAAGCGCCCCATGCATCGTTTGTCTTTCCATTATGATGAGCGGCGAACGGGGATTCCTTTGTGGGCGTTCATCGATGCCGTACGAGCCGAAGGTGTGCCGATCGAACCGACGTATCGGCCGGTGTATACGCATCCATCTTGGTACGAGGGCATTACGGAGGCGGTCGCGATGCATGGCCGCAACACGCCGGAGCATCGTTGTCCCGTGGCCAATCGTGTCGCGTGCGAAAGTGGTTTTACGTTGCCTCATCGCGTCTTACTCGGGACCGACGACGATATCGACGATGTTGCGGCCGCATTCGACAAGGTTTGGTCCCATCCGAACGAAGCCGCCAACCTCAAGCAGGAAGCAAAAGCTTTCGCGAATGTTTTGCTGAACAAACCTGCGTGACGAGCGAACATCCAAGATCGCGCGAATCGGCGGCGATTTTCAACTGAGCATGCTCGGATGGGTTCTCATACCCAACGCACGTTCACGTCGGTTCGGTGGGCACGTCGGCGGGGGCATTTTTGCCAAGCGGTGCATCGAGCAAAATGGCCACGAGCATATCGGCCATGACATTGACGCCCGAGCGACATCGAGCAATGAGCCAATCGACGGTCATGACGAGCGGAATCGCTGCGGCAATGACCGTATCCGACAAACCCGCCACGCCGAGCACCAAGGGAAGCACGACGAGCCCGGCTTCGGGGATTCCCGCGACGCCCGCCGCGGCCATCATCGACGCGAGCGCAATCGTCACTTGTCCTCCGAGCCCGATCGAAGCTCCGATGGCTTGGGTCAGAAAAACAGCCGTCATCGCTTCATAAAGCAAGATGCCGTCGTTGTTGAGGTTTGTCCCGATGCACGCGGCGAGACGCGACGATTCGGGAGAGACCCTCATTTTTTCGAGCGCTTTGAGGGTAATCGGCACCGTGGCCAAGCTGCTGTTCGTCGACAAACCCGTCAGGATCGCGTCGGCACCGTGTCCCAAGTACACCCGCGGCGGTTTCTTTCCGACAAACCAAGCTGCGAGCGGATAATATCCCAGCGCATGGATCGCCATGGCGACGAGGATCGTGACGAGGTAGATCCAAATCGATTGGAAAACGGCCAAACCGGCTTTTCCCACCACGTCGGCCACCACGCCCAAAACCGCAAACGGCACCGTTTGCACCACGAGATCCAAAGCTTCCACGAGCACCGCATAAATGCTCTCGATGCCGCGGCAAAGCGGCGCGACATCCGCTCCCTCGCCGGATTCGGCGCGTCGACGCGCCTTGCGCAAAGCCGTTCCAAGAAGCAAACCCAAAAGAACGATCGTAATGACGCTGTTTTCCGCGAATGGATCCACCAAACTCTTCGGCACATAACCCGAGAGATTGTCCACCACGCCAAGGCTGGCTTTCTTGGAGGCGGAAATCAATTCGTTCGCCGAAGCGTCGGTCTTGTTGGCCGCGTTCGAGAGCGTCGTCAGAATCGACGAGAAATGGCGTCCCGGCTTCAAGGCGTTCATGATCGACAAACCGATTGCGAGCGCCACGCCGGCATTGAAAAAACAAATGAAAATGAGTCGGACGCCCTTTTTCCAGGAAATATCCGTCTTAACAAATGCGTCGAGAATGGCGAAAAAAACAAGCGGTACGGCAAGGGCTTTGAGCAATTTGATGACCAGCATGCCCAGCCGACCAAGGTCCGAAGTATGGACGCCGAAGACGATGGGGTGTGACCCAAAAAAAAGACCCAAAAGGATTCCGACAAGAACACCGCCCAAAACCCGCAGATAAAGGGGAATGCTTCGTGAGGGTGGTTGGGTCGTCGGTTGCGGCGCGGCCGTCATGGCGACAAGTGATCCATCGGATTCATCGCCTCGTCAATTATCGTCGCCGCAGGATGCGTTTTGGACTAACATTCGTGGTTCTTGGACTCGCTCGACATGCGGGAAGATTGGGCCGCGGGCCGGAAGGTGGGCGGAGATGAGTGGGGATAGTTCGCGACACGCGACGATGCGTTCGGGTGAACCCGGCAAAGAAAAACAAGCGGGCTCCGCGCCGTCGGAACCTCGGGACAATGCGGCGACGGGGATCGCCTTGTTGCCGACGATTGGCATGGCAAACCGACGTTCGTCTCTACCAACCGTCGAGCCCGGGTCCGGGAGGCCTCACGTGGCCAAGTTGCCTGTGGTCGACCAAGACGTTTATCGAATCGACGGCGAGGTTGGTCGAGGTGGCATCGGGCGCATCCTGTCCGCACGTGACGAACGCCTCGATCGACGCGTGGCGGTCAAAGTATTGCTGGAAGAAAGCGGCGCGTACGAAGATAGGTTTGTCCGAGAAGCGCTCGTGACGGCGCGTCTTCAACATCCGGCGATCGTGCCCGTGTACGAAGCCGGGCGTTGGCCCACGGGCGAGGCGTTCTACACGATGAAGCTGGTCTCGGGCAAACCATTGCTCGAAATCATCGACGAATGCCGGACGCTCGACGAACGTTTGCCCCTGCTCACGCGCGTGCTCGCGGTCGCGGATGCGGTGGCGTATGCGCACGAGCGGCGAATCATTCACCGCGACTTGAAGCCGGCCAATATTTTGGTCGGCGCGCATGGTGAAACCGTGCTCATCGATTGGGGTTTGGCCAAGGACCTCGACGAAAACAATACCCCGACCTCGATTGAAATGCAGCCGGACCCGATCGCGGTCGCGCCCGAAAACAATGCCCTCACCATGGTCGGCAGCGTCATGGGCACGCCTTCGTATATGCCGCCGGAGCAAGCGGCCGGCGATGTCGTGGACGAACGGGCCGACGTTTATGCTTTGGGCGCCATCTTGTATCATGTTTTATCGGGCAAACAGCCTTATGCCGGTTACGACGGATTGCAAACGATCATGCGCGTCCTCGAAGAACCCCCGCAGGCGCTCGAAGCATTGCAAGTGGGCATTCCGCGCGATTTGCTCACGATCATCGAAAAGGCCATGCACCGCGATCGCGCCATGCGTTATCCCACGGCCAAGGAATTTGCCGAAGATCTGAGGCGATTTCTCGCGGGGCAATTGGTGGGGGCGCATCATTATTCGTCGCGGGAGCGGGTCGTTCGATTCGTACGTAAATATCGGGCCGCATTTACGGTGGCTTGTGTGGCGGTCGCGATCTTCGCCTTGAACGGCGCGCTTTTCGTGTCCCGAATCGTCAAGGAACGCGATCGCGCGGAAACCGAGCGTCACCACGCCGAAACGGCCCGCCAACAATCCATTCTCGCCGAAGAGCAGGCCACCGCCCGGGCCGATGAATTGACCCTCGTGGAAGCTCGAGCCGCCGTCGAACGTGATCCCAATGCGGCGCTTGCTTGGCTCAAGGCTCTGTCTCCGGCATTTCGCAAATGGAGCGCGGCGCGAATCATCGCCGCCGATGCTTGGTCGCGCGGCACATCGACCACGTATCGCCTGCACAAAGAACTCGTGAATGGCGTGGTCCTCACGGCCGACGAAAAACACCTCCTGACCGTCTCGGATGACCATACGGCGCGTATCCTCAATTTTGAAAATGGTTCGTCACGTACGCTCGACGGGCACACCGATGAAGCGTGGAGCATTGGTTTGTCCGCCGACGGGCGCAAGATCGTCACGTCCAGCAAAGATCGCGTGATTCGTATTTGGGATTTTGAAACGGGTAGACTCATGCGCTCGTTCGAGGGACACGAAGCGGGCATCGTCTACGCTCGATTTGCACACCAAGACAAAGTCGTGTTTTCCCAAAGTGACGATTGCTCGTTGCGGATGTGGGACGTCGAAGCGGGGACATCGCGCATTCTTGCTTCAGGGCAGCAAGTGGCCTTGAAATCGGTGATGAGCCCGGACGAACGGCATTTCGTGACGGCCGGGTTTGGAGGTACGGTGTGGTTCGTGGATTTGGACGTTCCCGAGCCGAAACGAATTCCCGGCCTCTCGGTCAATTGGCGCGTCTTGCAAGTCGGCGGAAAGTATCCGTTCGTTTTTTCCGCAGATGGTCGCCGCATCCTCGCGGGCGGTGTCGACGGCGTCGTACGCGAATGGGATTTGCAGGCGGAAAAATTGCGCGTTTATGAAGGACAAACCAATCCCATCGTGCGGGTGACGTATTCACCGGACGATCGCTTCATTGCCGCCGCGTCGGCCGACGGGTCATTGCGATTGTGGGACCGCGTCGCCGGAACGTCGCGCGCTTTGCCGCCGATGGACGGTAACGTCGGTGTGCTGCTTTTTTCGCCCGATGGACGGACGTTGGTCTCGGCCGGAAATGACAAATCGGCGCGGAGCATCGATTTGGCGACGGGCAATCGGCGTCGATTCATGGGAATGCAGGACGGAGTCAGCGACGCGCGCTTCACCAAAGACGGAAGCCGATTGATCCTTGCGGGAGGCGACGGCGCGGTGCGTATTTTTCAAATGCGCCAAGAAGCGGGACGATTGCTCGGGAAACATTCGGGGGCGGCTCTCTCGGTCGATATCTCCGCGCACGGGGATCATATCGTGAGCGCCGGTGCCGATGGTATCGTGCGTCTTTGGTCGACCGCCACGAATGAACCACCTGAAATAAGTTTGGCCGGGCATGACGGTGCGGTGCCCATCGTCCGATTCTCTCCGGATGGCGAGTTGATTCTCTCGTCGGGAATGGATAATACGGCGCGCTTGTGGGATCGCTCGGGTCATCAAATTCAGGCTATTTCGGTGCCCGGTATCGAGGCGATGAAGGTCGCTTTTTCGCCCGACGGTCGCTTTGTCGCCGTCGGCAGTACCGAAGGAGCGGTGAAACTATGGAATGTCGATTCCGGCGTTTTGCGCGATATCGGGCAACTGGGCGCGTGGGTCACTCATCTGGCGTTTTCACCGGATGGGCGGCGACTCGGGACCTCCGGTGCCGCGCGCCACGCAAAAGTTTGGGACATTGAAACGGGACAAGCGCAGGATCTATCCGGTCATGAGTTTTTCGTCTCGTCGATTGCCTTCTCGCCGGATGGTCGGACCATTGCAACGGGCGGAGGTGATCATCGATTGCGCTTTTTTGATTCCGGAGCAACCGAACCACGACCGTACGATGCGGGCGGTTACACGATGCTTGGTTTGACGTTCTTGCCGGATGGTGCTTCCGTGCTTGGAACCAACGGCAACGGATATGTGCGGCGCTGGGAAGTTACGTCCGGTAAAACGCTTCAAACATTTCGAGGACATCGCGGGAACATCACGTCGGTGCGACTTTCGCGGGACGGAAAAGTATTGGCCACGAGCAGCGATGATCGAACGCTGCGTCTTTTCGACGTCGAAACCGGGGAAAATCGAGTCATGGGCGTCCACGACGCACCCGTGCGTTCGGTCGCCCTCGACCCTCGAGGCTCTTCGGTGGTCAGTGTCGGCGAAGATGGCGCCGTACGTTTATGGTCGGACGATTTGCCTCGTGATCCCGAAGAATTGCGCCAATGGATTGCCGCCGCGGTGACCGACGAGATCGATGTGAATGCATTGGGAGACGGGAGCGTACCCCTGCGGTGATGAAATGGTTTGTCGCGCCGTCGTCGCGTCGATCCATACATTCGTTGCAACAAGTTCACGTTTCTTTACTTTCGCGGTCCGCCGACTCGTCGTATCGTGGGCCCGATGAATGACGAAAGCTCGAGCAAAGCCAAAGCGCGTCGTGCCGCCAAACATCCCGATCGCCCTGGAGAGGAATGTCGCGCCGCCCCCGGGGCCTACGTGCCGCTGGTGAACCGAGCGAAATGCGAAGGTAAACGCGATTGTGTCGAAGTTTGTCCGTACGACGTGTTCGAAGTTCGACGCATGGACGACGCCGATTTCGAGACGCTTGGATTTTTTGCGCAATTCAAGAGTCGAGTGCACAAACGATTGACGGCGTATACCCCTGGTGCCGATCAATGCAAAGCATGTGGTCTTTGCGTCGTGGCTTGTCCGGAAAAAGCCATTCAGCTCGTCCGAAAATGATCCCCTTACGCTCGTGACAAACTATTTTTGGCGCGTTCGACCGGTCGTCGTGGAAGACTTGGGCGTGGTGCGTGAGGATTGCATCAGCACCCGCAGCGCGTCTTTCATGGTTGCCCGAGTTTCGATGCGGTCGAGTCCGACATCGAGCGTAACGATGGCGCGAGCGACATCGGCGCGAATCCCGGCGACAATGGCTCGCGAGCCGACGAGCTCCACGGCTCGGACGATTCGGCCGATTTGTTCCGCGGTGGCATCATTGATGCTGGTGACCCCGGTCAAATCGAGAATGGCACAACGAATATCGTGTGACGTAATGGCTTGGAGCAAGACGTCCATGATCCGGCCCGCCCGTTCTTCATCGAGCTCGCCGAGCACGGGCATGGCGACGATGCCTTCGGAGACATCGAGAAGCGGCGTGGAAAGAGCACGAATATCGCTTTTTTGACGTTCGATGATGTCGAGTTTGTCGCGAAGCTCCTGTTCGTTTTGCTTGCGATGGGTGATATCGAAGAAAAAACCCGACAAGAGGCGTTGCCCGTTTTCTTGGTCGAGCGAACCGACCACCGTATGCAGCCAGACGGTTTCTCCGTTTTGGGTCAGCACGCGGAAGTCGATACCCGCATGTTTGCCTTCGGCGCATGCGCGGGCGAACGCGGTGAGGGTGTCGTTGCGATCGTCGGGGTGTACGTTATCGCGTAAGAAATTTGTTTTTTTCCAAGATCCCGCGGGCCAGCCGAACCGTTTGTCCGCTTGCGATCCGACAAACGTGAACGCTCCCGTTTCCGTGTCGACCTCCCACGGAATGACGTCGGCGGATTCGACCAGGCGGCGCAGGCGTTCTTCATTTTTGCGCAAGACCTGTTCGGTGCGTCGTCGTTCCGTATTTTCACGGGCGAGATCGGCATAAAGTTTGGCGTGTTCGAGCGATATGGCGGCCTGATTGGCGAGAAATTCGAGCAGCGCCATACGCCGCGCGGTGAAGATGCCGCGAGCGGAATTGTTTTCCAAGTAAAACATGCCCACGATGGTCGATTGTTGCATGATGGGAAAACACGCGACCGATCGTGGACGATACGTCGTGATGTAAGGGTCATCGGCCCAAACGCGGTCGACGATTGCTTCTTCGAGACAAACCGATTCGTGTGTTGTTCGAACGTGGTCGACGAGCGTTGCCGGCAAAATGAGGCCCATCGATTTGATGACCGGTCCGGGAACCTCGATATCCAGCCCTTTGGTCGTCGTAATGGCTCGCGCCGCATGGCTCAATTCACCATCGGCGCCTTCCAGCAGAATGTGACATCGTTCGGCGGCGATGTGCTCCGTGGCGATTTTCAGCAACGTGACGAGCAGCCGCTGCAGAACGATTTCTTTCGACACCGTTTGCGCGACTTTGACGGCGGTAAAGAGGTCCATTTCGCTGGATGCTCGAATGGACACGGGCGGCGTGCTCGGCGATTGCTCGCCGGTGTTGAATCGTGGAAATCGTTTGTCCAACTGAAGCACTTTGGATGTCGCGCCCCAGCGGCCATACGCATTTCGGGCCGTGCGAAAATACGTGGCGGCGATCGAACCGAAGTCCCTGGCCGTGTAAAACCGGGCCGCGAGCTCGGCCGCAAGTCCTTCGATATGCGTAAAACCATTCTCGCGCGCCTCGTTGATCGCCAGCTCGTAAGCCCGCATCGCGTCGAGCTCGCGCCCCTCGAGACGCGCGCGTTCGGCCAAAATCAACGCGTGTTTGTGCTGAAACGTCTGCGGACAACGATCCGCCCATTGCTCGAAATCCGATTCGATCCCGTCGAAGCCGTCCGGAATGCCGGTGGTACGTAATGCCGTTTGAGCCAACGCAATCCAAAATTCGTATTCGGCGATGAGAATTTGCGCCCCGACGTCCGTGATGGTCTTGCGGATACGGTCGCCCAAAAACAATGCCGCCTCGTATTCGTGCGTCAGGACCAACGCCATGAGCTCCACGACGTGAGCCGCGACGTGGCCGAGGCGCAAGGTGCCCGGCCATGTGCCGCTTCGGCTGCGCCGTGGTGACGAACGTCCTTTCTGCTGCTCCGCAAATTGCTCGATGGTGTCGCAAAGTCCGCCCATTCCTTCGTCATCCTGCGCGAGGCTGCGAATCAATTTGCGTTGGCGGACGACCTCTTCGGACACTTCGTGCAGCGGCGTGCCTTCGAGCAGCGTCAAATAGGCAATCATTGCGGCAATGCGGGTTCCCGCACGTCCATCACCGCAGGCCATGGCCGTTTCGTAGGTGCGTCCGCACAGATCGATGCTGTGGCGTAATGGGTGCGTCCAGACCGACATCGTCGCGGCGAATTTCATCGATACCGCCGTGTGATGACGATGCGTTCCCCGCTGCTCACACAATTGCAGAGCAACCTTGCCGAATCGCGTGCCCGTTCGATGATCTTTTCGACGGGCAATGATGGCCGCCCCCACCGTCGCGAATCCGACGCTCGAAGCATCCGCATTGCCATGAAGCAAAGCCAGACGTGAAAGGTGAATGGCGACGAGGTCCGCGGCGCCTGCACCCAAGGCCTGGGCGCTCGGATGCGCCGTAAAAAGCACTTCGGTTGCTTCCAGGGCCTCTTTGTCCGTCATTCGGTCGAGGTCCGCGATTTCTTCGATCGCGCGTTCGCCGAGCGTCTCCCACAAATTCGCAAATGCCTGCTCCAAGGTTTCATTCGACGGGAATGGCTCGAGGTGAATGCCGTGGCGGCTCAGTGCATGCCCTGCTCGTTCAATCGCCAATTCATGCTCTCCGGCGCGAGTCGCCATTTCAATGAGCCAACGCCATGCCGACGCAATTTCCGGAGCATTCGGCGCCCGCGCGCAAAGAACATCGAAAAGTCGCGTCGCTCGGACGCGATCCCCGGTCGCACAAGCACATTCCAATCGCGCGAAATCGAGCGCCGGTGCCCAATCGGCCGATTCGCTCGACCAAATGTCGCCCTGCGGATCGAGCGCCCGGGCCGCGGCATTCAGATAGCCGTCCGCGACATCATACGCCGTCAAGGCCATCGCCATGCGTCCCGCATCGAGCAGCGCCAGGGCAATGGGAAGCCGTTCGGTCTGCGCTTGCCCGTGCAGTGCGTCGTAAGAAACAGCCGCCGCCAAGTGTGCAGCGGCGACGAACCGCCCCTGCACAAGCATCGGTCGAGGGCCGGCCTGAGCGTAAAACCGGCCGATTCGCAGGTGCATCCGCCCACGCTCACGGGCGTCGAGTTCGCTGAGACAAATCTTCGCGCGGTACGGATCGACAAACACATACCCGCCGATTTGTCGACGCAACACGCGCGCTTCGACGCAAGTCTGGATGCGATTCATCGTCTCCTGGATCGACAAATCCAGCGCCGCCGCGGTCGCATCCACTTCCCCCCACTGACCATTGCCGGCGATACCCTCGAGCACCGACCGGGCTTCGAGCGGCAGGCTTTCGATACTTCTGGATTGCGGCGCGACGTCGTCGTCCGGGTTTGTCAAACCGAAATCAAATCGTTCGACTACGTACTTTTGCGGGCGAATAAAAGACGCCCACGAACGCTCGTCACGCGGTTCGTCTCGAACATCGACGAACGCTACGACCGCAAATTGTCGCGTCTCCGCATGACCCAGCACGCGAGCCAAAATGCGTAACGTCGCCATGTCGGCGTGTGCGGCGTGGCGCAAGAAAAATACCGTCG